>Ga0255150_1000007_pt1 | contig 129488 bp, 221 predicted proteins | sample Atl_Yuk_RepA_8h_FD_183634 | JGI IMG/M metagenome (GOLD analysis project Ga0255150, IMG submission 183634) | Freshwater microbial communities from Altamaha River, Georgia, United States - Atl_Yuk_RepA_8h | ecosystem: Environmental > Aquatic > Freshwater > River | place: USA: Georgia | collected...
GTCAAATGGTCTATGTTGTTGTCCTCAAAGTTAGTTTCCTCACGGATTTCCCAAGACAAACCATCCATATCTGCTGCGGTTTCTGTGAGAAAGTATTCAAGTGTTTCAAGTAAATTCATTTTCTAATCACAGCAATTACTTTACGGTTTGGATACTTCTCTACAATTATATCACGAGCACTCTCATAATCAATAGCATCCTTTACGGTTTCATAATACACAGTTTTATCTGCGTCATCCCAAGTTTGAACTTCGTAAGTCATTTCTTCTCCCAAAAAGGGTTTCATTTCAATCCACTCACACAAATGGAACAAAGACAATCATCAGTTTTAGGAACTCTAAACATAATGTGATTTCCAGAGCAACAATCTCTATCACCACATTTCATACAATTATCACAAACCCACTCTTTTTGATTACGACATTTGACGAAATCTTCAAGAGTATAGTTTTGAAGAAGATTAGTCATTTCAGGTGTCTGTGTGTATAAGAGTATTATAGGGCATCCAGAGGCACCCAGAGCATCCCCTGTGCCAGTTCTTCAAGTGTCCTCAATAATTGTCGAAGCAACCATCATCATAAGCCTTATCATAGATTTCTTGGGCAAACTTCACAAAGGCATCAAAGTTTCCAGAATACTCCCAACCATCATTCTCATCCCAATCTTCTTCAAAGTGTTCTTTTACAAGTTTTAGGATTTGTTCTTCACTCATAGTGCCTCCAAATCTCCATTAATAATGTCTTTGACAATATTATACTTGATTTTATCAATTTCTTCATCCACCCACTTCTTTGTATTCTCATTCAAATTTTTGAGTGAGGTTTCCCATTCTTCGTCAGTCATCGTTCAGCAACCACGATAAAGTCATTCATAGAAATACTCCTCTTACTTTTAGCAAGAATACCTTGATTTGGAAAATAAGGAACTGCTACAAGATTATAGAATGGTCTCAACTGCTCATAGAGAGTATAAAGGTGTCCGTCTTTCTTGTATCGGTAGAGTTTCATAGTGCCTCCAATTCATCAGCAAGTTCAAGAATGTTCTTTTCAGTAATACCGATATACTTGAGTTCTTCTACAACTTTACGAAGAGCAGCAGCAACTCCATCTTTTGGAAAGTTGTAAGTATCCTCTGCTTCGTATGCTCTCATAATCTTTTTTGCTCGTTCAGTCATAGTGCCTCCAATTCGTTAGCAAGTTCATAAAGTGCTTTTTTCTCAACTACAGTTACATCATTATTAGGCATAAAGATTGTGTATGATAATTCATCCGCAATTACACGAATAGCAGCAGCAAGTGCTTCTTTCATATCATCTGTGGGTTCTACAATCAATTCTGCTTTGAATGTTTCCCAGATTTGGTATGCGGTATTAGTCATTGTGGTTCTCCAAAAAGTCCAGTGTATCCAGTGGAATAAGATGTTTCGTAGCAACCATCATCATAACCCATTTGATAGATTTTTTGGGCAAACTTCAAGAGGTCTTCTTCATCACATTCCCAGTAAATGTCGTGTGTTGTTTTACTTATGTGCCTATCAAACCCATAGGTGTTAGCAAGTTTGATGATTTCTTCATTATTCATCAGGCATCCTCCAAACGAATGTACTTTTCAAATAATCCTCTCATATCATAAAAATACGATTTACCTCTCTCAAGAACAAAAGCATCATAATCTTCTTGGGTTGGTTCATCTTCCATTTCCATATCCTTCCAACACTCCAAGAAATCTTCAACAGACATATGATATTCCAGAGGAATGTATGCTACTTTGGGAGTGATTGTGGTAGTCATTTCAGTTCTGGTGATTTTTCAGGAAGATTTTGATACAATTCATAACATCTTCAAGAGTAGGAGCACTACCCTCATAATAGAAATCTTGGTTGATTACATCAGTCACTTTGAGAGTGAAATGAAAATCTCCATCAGAAGAATACTGCTGAATGTTGATGTAGGTTTCGTAGTCCATCGGTTTGGTTGCTTATGAGAGTATTATAGACCAGTAGGAGACCTTATGGGGTCTCCTTGTGCCAGTTCAAAAGGTGTCCTTCTCAAACTTCTCCTTGAGTTTCAGGTAGAGTTCATATTCTTCTTTGTTTTCTTTATATTTCTTCAGTTCTTCTTCAAGTTCTTTAACCTTTTGAGAAAGTGAAGTATTATCTTGAGATTCTTCTTTCTTCTCCAGAATGGTTCCAGTTACATCAGCAAACTCAAGATCGGCACCGTTAAGATTGGCACCCTGAAGATTGACACCCCAAAGATAGGCACTCCGAAGATTGGCATCCCGAAGATTGACACCCTCAAGATAGGCACTCCGAAGATTGGCACCCACAAGATTGGCACCCTCAAGATAGGCACTCCGAAGATTGGCACCCACAAGATTGGCACCCTCAAGATCGGCACCGTTAAGATTGGCACCCACAAGATTGGCACCCTCAAGATCGGCACCGTTAAGATTGGCACCCTGAAGATTGACACCCTCAAGATAGGCACTCCGAAGATTGGCACCCTGAAGATTGGCACTAGGTTTGATTTCGTAACCGTTGACTTTCATTGGAGTTTCTTTGTGTATGAGACTATTATAAGGCATCACAGGGGCATTTGGAGTGTCCCTGTGCCAGTTCTTCAAGTGTCCTCAACATACCAATACTCCTCACAACATTTTACATAATCACTTTGAAGATAATGGAAGAACTCCCCATCATCGTGGGTCATAGTATAACACCATTCCTCATAAATTTCACCGCACCAATACCACCCAGATTGGAGTTTATCAAAGACATTCATAGGTCTGTTGTATTTCATTCATCTACCCAAACAAATCCCAAACAAGTTTTCATAAAGAACCTCGCAATCATATTTGGTTTAGTAGGCATATAATACCTGATATATCGTCCATTACCAAAAGTATAATAACCTTCGTGTTTGTTTCCTTGTTTGATTACAAAAGAGGTTTCAATACAAGAATTAACACTCAATCCAGTTCCATAAGTAAGGTTTAGTTTGAGTGGGAAGTTTCCATTCTCTTTTGCATACTCAAAGTCCTGAATAATCCTATCAAACTTTGTGTTGTATAATTTTTCTGAAATATACTTGGATTGATGGAACTTATTTTTGGTGTTCTCAATCAGTTTATCAATCTTCTCATCAAACTCTTGTGTGATTTCATCCAGAGTTTTTGGGTTTTCTGGGATTATGAGGAGATATTTTACCTCATCAAATCTTTCATTAGTTTCAGATATTTTCAATCCAATAGCAAAAAATAATGCCTCTACATCTTTGATAGAAGTTATTTTAGTAGTATCTACATCATACCACTTACTTCCAATATGTAAAGTTCCTACTGGTGGAATGTAAGTATCTGATACTGGTTGTCCTATGTTTTGTTCGGTTGGTTTCCAATCAGTCATAAATCACTCCACATAATGATACACAGGTTCTTTGTATTTTCTCAGTAGTCGTATTGATTCTTGTGCTTCTTCAAGTGTTTGGAATGTAGCATCTGAGTGAAGAACATATTTTTTTTCAGCAAGATGATAATATTGAATGAAAAAATAAGGTTTCAAAGTTTTCAAATTGAGGTCTTCTACAATTCGGTAATCATAAACTTTCATTATTTCCGTGCCTCCCAAAGTTTTCCTTCCTCACCACATCCACCATAAGGTAATCTCATATTATCACAGAATTTACGACCATTACTTTTTCCAGTCACCAGATTTTGACTTAATACTGGATTGTGGCAAGTATCAAATATAGTTCCAGCACCAGTAAGGTGTTCAAACCAATCTTTCTTATACCACTTACAATCTTTACATAGACGAAGTTCAGTCATCTCAAATACCTGCGTCAGCATCAATAGTGAAGTTTGGTTTTTCTGTGATGACTTCTACACTCATACTATCCATAATCACAGCAATCAAATCCCTCACATTCTCCCTTGACTTGGGAGTATAATAACCACTCCAGTTTGATACTGCTAGAGAATGAGTGAGTGTATCAGTAATAACTGCTAATTCGTGTGCTGTCAGTTTCATTTCACAAAATCCTCAAGTTTAGGAATTTCACCACAATAAGAATTTACTTCTGTTGGACTTCTACCTTTGAAAGTAATACGACACTCCATAGATTTGTCGTAGGTTTTCTGATACAAACTTTGCCTCTGCATATCGGTATAGAAATACCCGTATATCATACCAACCATAATGGTAAATCCAAGCATAACACAGATAGCAACAAATACTTCTCTACCATCTACTTTCATTAATTTTCTCCATCAAATATCGTAGGGATGTTGGGGGTCTCTGGTCCAGAGTTTAGAATACACCAACCATTTCTCTTGTTTGTTATCCATCTCTGCAGACCAGTGGATACCATTCTCATCAATAGCATCAAGATAATGAATACCTTTGCGGTCATCAATCACACGGGTGACTGATACAAACTTAATTTTCTCAACCATAATCAATTGCACATAGGAAAATAAGCAGGACCATGAAGTTCTCCATCTGGTCCCAAATAAGACCAATCACCTTTTTCTACATCCCACCAACAATCTTTGGGATAATCATTGTGAGCATCATAGTATTTTCTCACAGCATCCCATTGTTCTGGAGACCAGTTCTTCCAGTTACTCATCTTATCAGCAAGGAAATGATTTTCAATCTTTCGTTTGATGATAGCATCAGTAGTGGTGTTGTAAATCTCAATCACATCAGAATGATTGAGATGTAGTGTCCAAACTCGTTCAGTCATAGTTCATCATCCTCCAGTTCATCAGCAAGACGCAGTATAGCATCCTTTACCCAGTTTTGTCCTTTGATGAAATGGTGTTTTTCAATAGAAAGTTCTTTTTCTGGTCTATCCTCAATATTGAGACCTTCAACTGCTTCACGGAGAGCAGCAGCAACGGCAGAGTTATCATAGTAATATGGTCCTGGACCCAACTTACTATAATACTCATTCATTATTTGTTGTACTCTGGATTTTCTACTCATAATGCTTCTACCTCATCAGCAATTTCACGCAACACAGATACGGGGTCTTCAAGTTCTCCACAATCAGTGCATAACCTATCAGCAACTTCATTGATTACACGAGCAATCAATTTCTGCCTATCTTTACTTTTGGGTCTCATAGAGAGTTCCATTGTGGATTCCAAAATTTGCAGTGCTCTAGTAGTCATCACGATTTCTCCTGTACCATTCAAGGTCTCTTGGTCGTGCAGTAATTACACTCAAATCAAATTCAAATCTTTTGTATCGGATGAAAAATGAAAGCAACGTACTAGAGTTGATACACAAAGAAAATTCTGGGAGGATAGAATCGGAACCAAAATCATCCCACTGAACTGTGATATCCAGTAGAGCAAACTTTTGGAATCTAAGGACTTGGAAAAACCACTCCTTCCCAAAATCTTCATAGGTTTCATAATCAAAGAGTTTCATACTTTGCCTCCACTTCTTTTACACGTTCCATAAAACTATCATCACCATGATCACCTGAATACAGATAATCAATGTGCCTCATAATCTCTGCCATCTTACGAAGTTTAGGGAGTTGTGCCTTCATGTATTCAATACATTCTTCATCAAAGGCAGGATAGTATTCTTCACCATAGTATCCACCATCCTCACGTTTCTGACCATTCTTGAGAATTTCTTCTTCAAGTTCATCAGCAAACTGTGCTACCTTGTAGTAATCATAATCTCCAAAATGTCCTCCACTCATTTTTTTAACCTCACTCGTGGTTCGATATCGTTGAGTTCATCATACAGCATCTTTGCAAACCCATAGTGGGGTCTTGTGCCAGTTTCAATACTGGTACTCGTTGCGACCGTCCACATTATATCAAGTTCTTTTTTATCTGGTAGAGGTTTCGTCATTTTAAATATCTTGGTTTTTCTGAGTCAAATTGGTAAAACTTAGCATCCCTCATATTCAAACACATCAAAACTGTTTGATGCTCTCTGTCGTAAAGTTCCCAATCTTTTTTAAGTTTGGCATTATGTCTCCTTTGATAAGCACAACACCAAACATTATGGTATATCTTTGCTTTTTCGGAAATACTCATCAGTCATCATACTTATCGGGCCAATTATATCCAAGCAAATCAAAATCAATACCAAGTCGGTAAACCCAAAAAAGAACAGAAAGAAGTCTGCCACAACCAGATGAAACTTGAAAATAAGGCCAACCAGCATAATCATTCCAATTCACAGAGAATTGGAAGAAAGACCGATTTTTACCTTTTAGAACACAAAAGTAATATTCGTGTCCAAAATCTTGAATATATTTAAATTTAATAAATTTCATTCTTCTAGTTCTTTTGCTAACTCTAGCATATCATTTTTATCAAGAACAATCAAGTTGTTTTGGGCAGTGTAAAATTGAACATTTTCAGCAGCAATACGAAGAACGGCAGCAATCAACTTTTCTTCTGTATCAGCACCAGAGTTTCTTGCTGCCCAAATCTCATCCATTAATTTTTTTGCTCTTTCATTCATTTTTTATTTTGTTTTTCTTCAGTTTGAGGTTTTGGTTGAGTGTAAGGAACTTTACCAGTTTCATTATACATCAAAATGTCATACTTGAACTTACATTCAAGTGGTTTTTGATTACACATTTTAAGTGTATTATTAGTGATTGTAGTGACAGAAGTTGTACCACCAATAGCATATCCAGTGATTGCAATCAAAATCAAAATAGGATAAGCAACATAAGGTTTAATAAACATAATAATCAATCCCAAGAAATGTTTTCAACTAGAACTCCAGGCATCACATAAGTCCAACCAGAACCAGCAACTTTATAATCCCACTTATATTCATACTTATTATGACTATCCCAAGTCATATATCCTTTCTCTTTATCAAATCTACCCTTAATAGTTAGTGAAAATTTATTAGAGAAAATGTTACGGGTGCGTAAAGCACCATTTGATTCTCTAGTTTCAATCACTACGCAGGTATCTTCAAAAAAATAATTTTCTGTTTCCAATCCACAAGGAGTTTCATATCGAAAAGGACGATACCCTTTAGTTTCTTGTGCGAAAACAGGAGAAGTCAGAAGGAGTGTAGCAAGAAGAAAAATACTTTTCATCATATCACTTAACAATTTGCCAGTTAAAGTCTTGTTTTTTATCTAAGGTAAATTTGTACTTACCATTCACAGAAGTCAGAAACATAAGACCATCCTTTTCATCGTCCACATAACAACTATGAAGATGGTCCATTTCTGTATCAAACCGAAGTTTTGCGACACTAGAAACAGGTTCAACACAGACAAATTTGCGTTTAATAGTTGTGGTCATTTTTCAAGAACAACGATATTATGAGGTGAAAAAATAGTACGTCGTAGATAAGATGCTCGAAGAACTTGCTTCAGTGTAGAAGACTCTACAAGTTCAATGTCAGAGGGGGAAAGTTCCCCCCATCGAATAGATGCGATAAAAACTTTAATCGGATTCACTGCTAGACCTCCATGCGTATGAGAGCATCATACGACAAAACCACCTCCTTGTGGGAAGTGGTGTGCCAGTTGTTAGAGTGTCACTTTTGAATGTCAAAAGTGGGAACAGGTGCTCCACCATTACTCGGCACCATATAAACAGTACGACTGGTGTTTTCTTCACCTTGAGTAATCCACAGATACTGAAGATAAGCAGGATTACCCTTTAGACTATCTCCGATAATGGAGTTTGCCTTAGCAACACCAGTAGCACGGATGATTTCAGCATCAGCAAGTTGTTGTGCCGAATCTTTCTTTGCTTGTGCTTCAAGCACTGCAATCTGTCGGTTACTTTCGGCACGGGCAAGTTCTGCACGACCAGTTTGAGATTGTTCCCAAACTCGGTAAATCGGACCAACGATTGCATCAATAATAAACAGAGAGAGGATAAATGCGACTGCAATTGTAATCAAATTACGCATAAAGTTATCTTGTTTCATAATTTACCTCAAATAAAGTTTAGGGAATAATCCAATCATAACTACCAGGAGTTTCTACACTCTCATATCCATCATACTCATCAATACGATAAGGACCAGAAACTTCATCAATACGAAGTTTAGCACACATTCCGTTTGCTTTGTCTTTCAGTTCTTCTACAACTTGAACCAGAGCAGGATCGTGACGGACAGCATCACCATAATACCAAGATTGTGCCGAATATGCTTTATTGTAAGCAGTTAGTTCATCTTTACTCATAGTAAGGATTTCTTTTGTGGTTTGTGGTTTCAGTCGTTGTTCAGGTGGAACTAACCAAACACTAAATCCCCACTCATTATCTTCAATCCAAACTTGTTGTCCTTTGATTTCCCAGTATCGTTGAACTGCTTCTTTAGAGAGACCGAACCCACCGTAGCAGGCATTATAAACAACTTTAGTCATTTCAGGTGTCTGTGTGTATGAGAGTATTATAAGGCATCCAGAGGCACTCAGAGCATCCCCTGTGCCAGTTCTTCAAGTGTCTTTACACCGATGTAATGGAATACGAAGAAACTGAAAGAACCTTCCAATATATCCTATCTGTGCTCCACATTTAGGGCAACAATACGATGGGTAGGTCATTTCAATCCAATCAGTTTAGCAAAATCAGGAGTGATAGTAAGGTTTTGTTCTCTTACAAGATTACGAACTTCCTTACGAAGATTTATCCACTTATTGTAGTAATCTTGTGATGCTTTTTCTGCTCTGTTTTTAGCATCAAAGTCGCACTGGTGCTCGTAAGTTCTGGTTTCGTAGTATCTCATTTTTCATCCTTTCGTGGTTCTTTACCTTTACACCAAATCGTATGAAGTTCATCAACACGATTTTCCCAAATCATAGTATCTACAATATAGTCATATGGGGTTTCATAAGTGTCTTCATACACTTCTCTAATGAAGATGGATTTATTCACTGATTGTGGGTATTTCATACATCTTTCCAAGTAAAGTCAAAGAAGATTTTAGCACAATTCCTCACCAACCAGTTAGGTTTCTTATTCATATAATATTTCACAATACCAGCACCAATAGTATAATACCCTGCATTATCAGTTCCACACCTAATCACAAAACTGGAAGTAATATTACTACCAGTCGCAATAAGGTTAGAGTAATCTAATGTTCCTGTAAGTTTAGGTGGGAAAAATCCATTCTCACGGGCATACTCAAAATCCTCATCCTGCTTCTTACAGAACTCCTCATACCTTTTTTTCTTATACAACCAATTGTGCCCAATCCTATATTCAAGATGAGTTTTCTCAATCAGTTTCTCAAACTTTTCATCAAGTTCTTGTTGAATTTCTTCTAATGACTTTCGTGGTTCTTCCACATAAGGAATAACAAAGTATTCTTTAGCAAGTTCATATCTTGGGTCATTTTCTTCAAGAATGCTTATATCACAAATAATACCCAGACACTCAAAAATGTTTCTTACATCTTTGAGTGTTTTGATTTTACTTGTATCAATTACATAATCTTTTCTTTTAGTCATTTTTCATTTTATAGTGATTTGAGTTTTCTTGGAAGTTTTCCACGACCAGAAAACCAACCTTCTCCAGGACATTCTACATCAAATTTGGTATTACCGCAACCATCGTTCCACCATTTTTTTCCTTGTTTTGATGTACTACATTTTATTTTATGTTCTTTATTCATTCCCAAACCCCATCCTTCACCAGGACATTCTATTGAAAGTTTATTATTTCCACATCCATCATTCCACCATTTTCTTCCTTTCATCTTTTCACTTTGTTTTCTATTCATTTCTTCACTTATTCCAAGAACCCAACCTTCTCCTGGACAATCTGTAGATTGTTTTACATTTCCGCATCCGTTATTCCACCATTTTTTTCCATAAGCAGGATGATTTTTACCACACTTTCTTTTTTTCTTATTCATTTCTTCATCCATCCCCAAAACCCAACCTTCTCCAGGACATTCTATAGAAAGAACTACATTACCACATCCATCATTCCACCATTTCTTACCATAATTCTCCCCCCTTTTACCATAGTTTGGATTATTTTTTCCTGTATTTACCTCACTTAATTTTCTTCTGGTTTTTTCACTTGGATTAGAATTTCCATCACCACCATCAGTTCTATTATATAAAATACCAGTTCCTAAATCCTTTCTACCAAGAACAGCAATCATATAGATTTCGTGCTTGAATGCTTCTTCTTCAGTTAAGTTCTGTTTGAGAAAAATTATTCTACTTTTGTCTTTTGGAGGTCTTACTTCACTCTTTTTCTTTACATACAATCTATTTTTAGTGCCTTTACCAACATAGTAAGGTGTTTTATCTGCCCGCAAATATGCGTAGGTATAAAATCTGTTAGGATTTACCATTTCTATTCTATTGAAACCGCATTAGTATTTATAATAGAAAAGGTGCCCAAAAGAGCACCTAATCTGTCCGTAGAGATTGCGGTTTCAACAGACATTTTTATTTATGCTTCAATCTCTTCGTATTTTACATAAGGGCAAGTTCTCCATTCAGACCATTTCATATCAGGATTTGGTGGACACAAATAACCACCCTGACCCATAGAAAACAACATAAAACGATACTGGATTTCTGGGTTGATACGATTTTCGTGTAATACAACTCTCATTTCAATCATTTGTATCCGTTCTCCAATAGGTAATCCTCATCAAAATCCCTCAAATCAGGGTCATAAGGTTCTTTACTATCCATTTTAGCATAGAGTTTATTATTCATCTCATACCACCGAACATTCAACAAATACCAAAATGTAGCAGAATATCCATCATAATAACACAACCCTTCTGTATCAGCAGAAAGTCCCCACAAGATACTATCTTCTGGTGCTTCCATCCAATATTTCCAGTAGTCAAATATCATTTTTGTGAGTTTCATTAGAGTTTTTCCAAGTTTAGTTTAGTTTGAAGTAGTTGAATGTCTTTTTCTAATCTTGAAAGATTTTCTTGTGTTTCAGGGTCGTTTTGATTGAGTTTTTTGAGTAAATCGGCAAACTCAAGTTGAGATTTTAGTTGTCCTTGTAAAAACTCAACTTGTTCTGGTGTAAGGTCAGTCATAGTTATTTCAATACCCCATCAACTTCTTTAAACAACTTATCTGTTTCTTCCATTCGTTGCTCAATACCATCATAAAGAACCCAGAGATTATCATAATAATTCTTCTCCCAATCTGGGTCAAGTTCTTTCAGTTCTTTGATATAATCATCAAGTGAGTTTGGTGGTTGAGCAAGATTACCAAAGAAAACAGCACAATCAAAAACATCATAAGGATATTTAAGTATCATTTTCCAGTGCCGATAATCTTTGAGAACCATTTTCCAACCTTCAAGTATTTGGTTCATTTCTGGTTCTCTTGAAGTTTCAGGTAATCATACTGTATTTTACATTCCTTTGGTTGTTCCATACAATACACAATACCAGCATCCTTTCCTACACTCATACCATTATATCCACCGATATTGAAACCAAGAAAGAATATCACAGTAGCAATCGTTGGAATACCAAGTATAAAAGGAATAATAAGTCCTGGTTCAATCATTTCACAAAAGCTCCAATAGCAGGAACATCACCACAAATCTCATTCACTCTTCCTACTGTTTGGTCTTTGAGTGCTTGACGACACTCCAAGTTCTTATTGTATGTTTGTTGAAAGAGTGTTCGTTGTTGTTGGGCATCATAAGTGATAACACCAGCAGCAACGATCATAATAAAGAATACAGACAAAACTGCCCAATCAATTCCATCAAAGTTTCTCATTCAATTCTCCATTAATAATGTCTTTAATGATATTATACTTGATTTTATCAATTTCTTCATCTACCCATTTCTTCGCATACTCATTCATACTTTTGAGTGAGGTTTCCCATTCTTCATCAGTCATCGTTCAGCAACCACAATAAAGTCATTCATAGAAATATTCCTCTTACTTTTAGCAAGAATGCCTTGATTGGGAAAATAAGGAACTGCTACAAGATTATAGAATGGTCTCAACTGCTCATAGAGAGTATAAAGGTGTCCGTCTTTGTTGTATCGGTAGAGTTTCATTTTGCCCTCATAGCAGCAATTACAGCATTTCTTACGGTTTTTCCTTTTAGATGGTTCATACGAGACCCACCATTCATAAACACCCAATCACTTTCACCATTCATTTTGAGATTGTGTGCTTGGAACTGATTGAGTAGAAACTCAAGGATTTCTGTGTCTGTTGGTTCAGTCATTTCAAATACCTGCGTCAGCATCAATAGTGAATTCTGTTTTGTCTGTGATAATCTCTACACTCATTTCACCCATAATGTCGGCAATCACATTCCTCACATCCTCCCTTGACTTGTGAGTATATACTCCACTCCAATTAGAAGTCCGCAAAGACTGATTGATAGTATCAATAATAATTGCGAGTTCGTGTGCTGTGAGTTTCATTTCAGTTCCTCAATAATGGATTTGATTTGTTTGAGATTATCATAAAGTTCTTTATTGAAGTCATAACATTCAGTCAAATGGTCTATGTTGTTGTCCTCATAGTTAGTTTCCTCACGGATTTCCCAAGACAAACCATCCATATCTGCTGCGGTTTCTGTGAGAAAGTATTCAAGTGTTTCAAGTAAAGTCATTTTCTAATCACAGCAATTACTTTACGATTTGGATACTTCTCTACAATTATATCACGAGCACTCTCATAATCAATAGCATCCTCTACGGTTTCATAATACACAGTTTTATCTGCGTCATCCCAAGTTTGAACTTCGTAAGTCATTCTTCAATCTCCACATTTCCCCAACGATTGAGTGCCTCACGAATAGTGTTTCTAACTTCGGGATAAAGATTGTAATACCCTCCAATCTCATCCCAGAGTTCATCAATTTGTTCGTCAGTTGGGTTAGACATTTCAGTTGTCCTCCATCAAACGAATGTAAAGTTCAAGTTCTCCTCGCATATCATAAAAATACGATTTTCCCCTATCAAGAATAAAAGTATCATAATCTTCTTGTGTGGGTTCCTCTTCCATTTCCATATCCTTCCAAACTTCCAAGAAATCTTCAACAGACATATGGTATTCCAGAGGAATGTATGCGATTTTGGGAATGATAGGATTAGTCATCGGTTTGGTTGCTTATGAGAGTATTATACAACAAAAAAGAGCACCTGCGAAGTGCCCTTGTTCCAGTTCGTCAAGTGTCTTCTTCACCCACAATCTCTCGCAGGGTCAAAGTCCAAGTATTCTACAACAGGTTCTCTACAATACTCACAAAGTCGTTTCCGTGCTTCTTCTAGAGTATCGTATCCACCATCAAAATAAACCTCATAGGCAAAGATATTATACCAACAATACAAAAATTTCTCTTGTGGATAATACTTTGTAGTATCACCATAAGTTTCTTTTTTGATACGATACTTTTTCATCTGTTCTGGTAGAAAATCTTCACGGATAAGACGGGGTTTTGGGAAGGTTGGTTTATTCATCATATCCCCATTTTCTTTATACATCAATAATCATAAAAATCATCAACTACATTACCATCCTTATCATAAGCAGTTCCACAATAAGGTTCTATTGAATTCACAGGTTCTTCATAATCAGCAGAAACATCATAACGATAGATGTCGTCATAATTTCCACCATACCCAACAGAGATTTTGCCACCATCAGTAAGTTCTCCAACATAAGTAAAAGTATATTTGTAGTATGTGGAAAACTTAACCTTCACATCACCATACTTTTCAATAAATTCTTTTTTGGTCATTTCAGGTAATCAGGTTTCTGTGTGTATGAAAGTATTATAAGGCATCACAGACCACTCTGGATGCCTACTGTGCCAGTTCTTCAAGTGTCTCTGCTGTTACCCATTCGGCAGTTTTCCATTCACTCCACACATACTCATGTGGAGGTGGGCATAATGCTCCATTTGCATCAACTCTAAGCATATGATGACGATACTGAATATCTGGTTTCATTCCCAGTTCATTCTCAACGATACGAAGTTCAATCATTTTCCAAGTTCCTTTTGAATACGATACTCACACCATTCTGTATGATTTTTAAGTTCTCCGTTGATTTGTGGGTCACTTATCTTACAATAAGAACAGCAGTAATAAGGATTACCACCACCAATAGGTTCTTTTGGATAATCGTTATAATACTCATTCATTACTTGTTGTGCTCTGTTTTTTCTACTCATAATGCCTCCACCTCATCAGCAATTTCACGCAAAATCTCAATAGGGTCTTCAAGTTCTCCGCAATCCGTGCATAACCTATCAGCAACTTCATTGATTACACGGGCAATCAACTTCTGTCTATCTTTACTTTTAGGACGCATAGAGAGTTCCATCGTGCATTCCAAGATTTGCAGTGCTCTGGTAGTCATTTGTCTCTAATCATTTTGAACCATTTAGAAAACTCTTCCCAGTGCTTATTATTTACTTCTTCTTGGAGAATGGAAGCACGGTCATCTTGACTAATTATATCAAATGCTTGCCTAATTTCACACTTAATCAAATATCGGTGCATTTCAAGCATCTTATCAATTTGTTCGTCAGTCATCAAAGTTTCTCCTGTACCATTCAAGGTCTCGTGCTTTTGAGTCAATTATACTACAATCAAATTGAAATCGTTTGTATCGTATAAAAAATCCAAGCAAATGACTAGAACCAATACTCAATGAAATTGCTGGAAAGATTTCATCGGAACCAAAATCATCCCACTGAACTGTAATATCAAGCAAAGCAAACTTGGAAGATTTGAGAACTTGGAAGAACCATTCCTTTCCATAGTCCTCGTAGGTTTCGTAATCAAAGAGTTTCATCAATTCTCTCCATTTTAGCAAGTGGTTGGTCTCCCCATTTCATAGGGTCATCATAGCATACCTGCATCATTTCAGGCCATTTGCGTGGAGAATCTTCACTCTCAATCAAACCATCTTCCACTGCCTGCTCCCAAGCAAGTTTGTGCCGAATGACGCAATGAAGGTCACGAAGAACTCCATTGTTCTTGGGAAGGTCTGGATGCCCAACACCCAAAGAACTTCCATATCCATCAATCTGATCTACCATATGTTCAGAAAGAATCTTACCAATAGTGCGACAGTCTTCGTGAAGTTTGGTATAATCTGTGGGTTTTTTGAGAGGCAACCAATCTACAATTTCTTCCCATTGTCCCAACTGAACTCGTTGGAGAAGATCAGTAGCATATTGGAGTGCCCGTGCCTGTTCTTCTGTGATGGTTAGAGTGTAGGTTTTAATCATTCTTCCAAATTTATTTCAATAACTGAATATGGATTCTTATTATACCAACCATCAACTTCTTTGATTACATCTTCTCTAGTTTGATCACTTCCGTAATCTATTGCAGATTGAAAGTGATTCTCAATAGTTGCAAGATACTGTTCTTTACTCAGTTTATCTGCTTCTTCTTGTGCATTTTCTTTAATTTTGTATGCACGAATGGGAAAATATCCGTTATGTATTATAACATAAATTTTCATTATTAATCCTCCAAAGGAAACATAGCATCATATTCTTCATCAGTGAGTGTGAGAAACTCTACATTAGCATAGTAGTGCTCTTCAGCATACACTAACTGATAATGTGCAAAACTAGCAGGGTCAGTACTGCCATATTCCACCACACCATCAACCAAGCACAAGTAGTTCATTCTGCAAGTCCTACTGGGGGTTTGATATCGTTGAACTCATCATACAGCATCCTGGCAAAAAGGATATGGGGTCTTGTGCCAGTTTCCAAACTGGTGCTGGTAGCAACAGTCCACATAATATCAAGTTCCTTTTTGTCAGGTAAAGTCTTCATCATTTATCCAAATCCCAATTCTTATCATTATCTTTTGACATCCAAAAAGTAAAATTAGTTCTAATTGGTTTCAGTAGATACATTTTTTCTTTCTCTTCCAACAATTCACATGATTGAAGACCTAGCATTTTCCTATCGAAAAAGTCAAAAGCTTCTTCAGTCTTGGGTTTCAAATAAACAAACTTTTTCTTAGTGTTCATAATGAGTAATAATTAAATTAATTTTGATTATTTTTAGGTATTGCAAGTAAAGTAGTTAATGGAATCCAAGCTGGTGGTTCATCTTTGAACTGAACTTGAACTTCAGTAATGACTTGATCTTGAAATTTATCAAATGATTGTCGAGTGTTTTTTACTACATCAAATGGATTGTTCATTTTGTTTCGATCTTTTTACAATTTCGTAGTCTTGCAGAATTCCATTCTTAAAGTGAAGTCTACATCTAGGCCAATCTTCCCATTCACCTTCCCATTTTTCAGGATATATCTCTACATATTTTGTAATGTACCATGGTTGAAACTTTCCACGTTGTCCTGTAGGAATCCATTCAAAATTTAGGAACAATTTATCAGAATGGTATCGTGGATCATCCTCGTTGATTTTTTCAAAGGTGTGTGTGCCAATATAGCTAGGATACCACAATTGACCGACTGGATCTAACCAGTAACCAGTCATTGTTCCACCGATACCATCTTCAATGTCTTTGGTTTGACATACTACATTTGTAAAGGTTGGACCTAGATCATAAGATGATTTTAGGTAGTCAAACATTCCCATCAATCTTCTCCCGAAAGTTCATCCGAGTATATATCACCAATAAGATTATTAATTCTATCAAAGAAATCTTCATCTAATGGAATAACTTCTTCCTTGCCAGTTCTTACATCTTCTGCCATTTGCATCAGTTCTTCAAGAAACTCTTTAGGATAAACATCATCCTCATTGAGTGATGCCCAGAACCAATCAATACATTCCCCCTCTGGGTCATCTTCTTTAAGTAAGGCATAACCCTTGTAATTTGATGCCATTAAGTCAGACCAAATTCTGAATGTCATGCCCATACTTTGCCATCCAGTCATCCAACAATGACCAATCCAGTATTCCCACCAGTTTAAGGTGGTTTTGTTTTTTTCCGTTCCTCTTACTGGTGTACTATACATCACTTATTCATTTGAAGTGTAGGAACAGGCATACCACCTTCGGTCGGAACGTAGATAGTTACGTTACCTTTGTTGCTGCCTTCTTCCAAACCAGTGATATACAGATACTGAAGATACTCACGGTTGTCCTTTAGACTGTCACCGATGATTTGGTTTGCTTTAGCAACACCCTGAGCACGAATCACTTCTGCTTCAGCAAGTTGCTGTGCAGAATCTTTCTTTGCTTGTGCTTCTAGCACTGCTACCTGACGAGTATATTCTGCTTTCTGGAGTTCTGCTTTACCAGCAAGAGATTGCTGCCAGACATTATATTGGGGACCACCAATAAAGATGAGAGCACCGAGCAAAACTACACCACCAACTACAACAACTGCAGCAGGATCAATAAAACCGTTTTGTTGTTTCATTTTTTCACCTCATTGTAAATTTTCATAGCAAGGTCCATTATACAATAACCAAAGGCAAATCCTGCCATAATTTCAATCATTTAGAGGAACCTCCAGAGTTGTAAGTAATCATATTAGCAAGAAGGATAATCAAAAAGTTCTGCCAGAATGTCAGTGAGACACTAAACCAAGACAGAATGATTCCAAGAATCCACGATTGGAAGAAGAGTCCTGCCGTAGCAAGAACAATAACAGCAAAGGCAGCAGCAACAGTAGCAGAAGTTTTCATAAATTAACCAGCAAGTGATCCAGAAGGAATTTCAGCAATAGTAGGCATACGATCACCAAATTCATGACAATCATAGCATACCCACTCACCATTTACAAACAGGTAAGCATACTCTTCACCTTCTGCCAAATAATCATATTTGTTGGCATCTAGACGAGGAGGGCAAACTTCACCACGGGTAGAATAATATGCTGGTTTATTGTCTTCATCCCAACATGTGCTCATGTCACCACCATCAATCAGTTCAGAAACTTTATCACGAGTGTTGTAGTGAGTTTTTAGAATACGACCCAACCATTCAGGATAACCATCCCAATGATGATAAACAGAAAGCACTGAACCATTCTTGAGTTCAATGCCGATGCGAGCACGAGTAGACATAATAAAAATCAGATTTCAGAGTCAACAAAATAGTCAGTTTCTACAACTGATTCTTCATCAAAAATATCATTCAAATCATCGTAAATATCAAAGTTATCGAGTTCTTCAATTTGAGTTTCGTCAAGAAAAATCCGAGTCATGCACCTCTTTGATTACCTAGTAATCATAGCACGACTCGGACTGGGTGGGAGACTTCAGTGGACGGTTTCCTGACTGTCCTCTGGATTATTATTTCTTTGTATATCAATCCCTATTGCAATCGTAATTCTTTCTTTATCACTCTTTGATGCTCGAATGGAATGATTTACTATGGCAGGAAATATTACTAAATCATCTTCTTCAACATCTATTGTAATATCATTCCACATCCAAAGATTATTTTCATTATTTCGATCAAATAATTCTTTTTTTTTGGAATAATGTAAATCTAAAACTAATCCATAAGAAGATGGATTATGAAATACCGTTGAAGTATGCTCATTAGAATCAAATTTCAAATAATGAACTCCAGCAAATACCAAAGGAAAATGGTTATGAGGAAACATACATTGTCCTTTGGTAGTTACCGTATAATTCTGTATATCAAAGTGCCAGTATATTTCATCAACAAATTCAAACTGTGTGATAAATTCTTTTACTGCAGAATGATATAATGGTATTAACTTAGAATAATCAATTTTCTTAAATTTTTCATTATTCCAGTCATTATATTCATGGTGCAAATTAGAACTAGAGTTCCATTCATTTCTTGATGGATCTATTGAATAATTATTAAGCATAGAAGAAATTAACTCTTCTTTATTGAAATCTTGTGAATTTATTTTTGTTTTGTAGTAAGGAAATTTAAATAAAGAATTTAGCATTTTAATCTTTTATATCCTCTTTCAAAAAGTTCATTAGATCCATATTCTCTGATTCATTATATAAATGGATTAAAAATTCATAAAAAGACAAATTTTCAAATCTTTATAATGAATAATTTTAGTAATAGTAATTAACCGTATCTATACATTAAAAGGGGCATTGCACCCCTATGTAAGTTTTGGATTAGAAGGAAACTTATAACCCCCTCACTCATTTAAGGTCAAACCAATGCGGTCTGACGAGTGAATGCAACAATGTTGTTTGCGTTTGTTTTTTGTCCCGTCAACAGATAATACGTACATCCCAGTCGATTCTATTTTACCCCCATGTAGTGGAGGTAATCGGTACTGCCCCGATGTGTTGGAATATAGAGGTTTATCCTCTTGAACACTTTATATAGTAGCAAAGTATTTGATTTTTGTAAAGTGGAAGCATCGAGTCTCGAACTCGAAACCTCTTGAATGCAAATCAAGTGCTCTGCCAATTGAGCTATGCCCCCTATAAGAAACTATTTAGTTTCATGCTCAAGAGAGGATTTGAACCTCCAAGTCTTGCGACGGCAGATTCTAAGTCTGCTGCGTATACCGTTCCGCCACTTGAGCATTTATTGATAATAAAACAATTGCTCTCAACTGTCAAATCTTTTCCCACAAAACATTAAGAGATTTGTCAAAAACCATTAGATAACGATGCTTTTTAGTTCTAGGTCTCCACTCACCTTCAATACCTTTTATAGACCCTCTAGAATGTTTAATGTATGAACCATCATTCTTCTTAATCCAAAAGTCTTTTTTGGATTCTGTCATGCCATAGTATTGAAAATTGCAAGCTCTGTATATAACTCCAGTGTGCTTACTAGAGTCAGCATAACTAAGAATAGCACGAACTGAGGCATCTTTTCTAAATCTCCGAATACAACGACTAACGAACCAAGAAGTAATATTATATTCTTGGTTTTGAATATCTGGATGAATACAAAGACGTGATAATTCGTAAATTCCTTGCTGTTGATTTCTTTCTAGTCCAAAAGCACCTACGGCAATTTCTGGAACTGGGAGACCAGTAAAAATGCAAGCACCAACACACCTGATAGGGTCAGTGAATGATTTACTATATAATCCATAATTGAAACCTGATTTAAAATCCTTGGATTCATCTTTTAGATAGTGATAGGTATAAAGAAGTTCTTTGATTTCTTCTTTACCTACTCTATCTATAAAAAAATCAGATTTCATTTAGGTATTTTTACTCACTTTGTTTGGATTCTAACATATATTCGACAGTATTTGCAACATCATTCATTGCATCACGAAGATTTGGACGTTGACCCGATTCTTGTTTTACAATAGGACGATGATCATCAGTAAGAGTCCATCTCCACTGATTCATTTCTTTACAGTACCAAAGATTAATTTTCATTTGATATTATTTGGAGTATTATAACTCAGAGCCCCCGATAAGACTTGAACTTACGACCTGAGCTTTACAAAAACCCTGCTCTATCCAACTGAGCTACGGAGGCATGATTAAGAGTATTTAGTAGCAATAGTAAACCGATGTTTATTACGAAATGAAGTTGCTCGATGTAATATATTTGCATCAAAACATACCATTCTATTTGGAATTGGTAAAATTCCAGTCATCTCATCCTCAATTACAAATTGTGTTTCTCCTCCATCATTAATATCCCATTCAAGATTTGAATAATATAAACAAGTGATTCCAGAATCTCCATCAGTATGAAAATAAGGATTTTCACCTGGAGAGAAACAATTAATATACATTCTATGTATTTCCAGATCTTTTACTTCTGGAACATATTGTCTAATTTTAGAATCAAATAAGTTAAATATAAATTCTGTAGAATTTATTGGAGAAATCATTCCAGTGGGAGGTGTATTTTTTCTATCAGTTTCTCCATATTGATAGGAAGAATTATGACAGTACTCTACTGTATTTTTAAAATCTTCTTCAGATAAGAAGTCATCTAAAATAATAATCATCAATCAACAGGTAATAATTCAGGATTAACTAAATCTAATTCATACATGAGAGGATGACATTCTTCTACAGTTAGGTATACAGAGGCACGATATAATTCTTCATCACTATACCTATGACTTGATGATGCTTCTAAAACGATGTTTGGATCATTTTGCATAACATCTGGAAGTTCATCGAATGTATATGGCATATCTTGAATGAAGTACATTTTAACAATGAAATTTTCCTCAGTAGTATCAACCCACCTATAAGCAGTACTTAGAGTGTATTTCATGTTACTGTTTAGTATTTCAAATATTTATTTTTTCCCCTATATGTTTCTGTTTGAGCATGGCAGTTTGGGCATAAAATACGAAGATTTTCTAAACGATTATCCCGAGGATTTCCATTTATATGGTCTAATTCAATTGGTGTTAGTTTTCCTCTCCATTTTATTATACCACATTCTTCACATTTGTGTTCTTTTATTCCGTCTTTAATAAGACGATTTTTCAATTTATATGATTGATGATAAGAATTTTCAGTTAAGTAATATTCAATTGGTTTTGTTGTATGCCTATGAGTTTTTCCTTTTAACCAACCTTTTCCAGTAAAATGAGAAGTATCAAGATTTAATTTTTTAATTTTTTCTTGTGCTACCTTATAATTTCCTCCTGCTTCTTTAAGTCCTATTTTTGAAAGAACTTGTCGAATACTTGTTGAGGTTTTTACTGCTTCAATAAATTCATCATTTGTATATCTTAAAGACATATATTTAAAAGGTAAACCTAATTTTATTTAGGAATTTACCTTTTAATAGGAGTGGTGGGATTCGAACCCACCCTGGATGGATTTTCTTACCACTACAACTTTCGTTGCCTCATAGAGTTTGTGGTCTGGACTATACCTTCACCATACCTTTCGGTTTAGGTGTTCCCCGTCTAGTCTCTACACCTTCATCTTACGATGCTTGGCTCGGTATTGCCATTTTACAGGTTTCACCGAATTTGAGGAATTACACTCATAAGGTTTCCCAAATGAGGCTCAATTTTTCATAAGTCCACTGCCTCTTCCGCTGGGCTACACTCCCATAAAAATCAACCGTTGTAGGTGATAGGATTATACTTGAGGTACTCGAAAAATGTCAACTTCATTTCTTTGAGTGACATTCCACAGTGCTTTGCTGCCTCAGGTAGATTCATTTTTGATGTAAATAATCCTTCATTTGCTTCTCTTACATTCTCAGGAGTTGTTTTAACGGGAACTTCCTTGAGATTTTTAGAACTAATAGGAATAAAATTCATCTTTTATTTTTAATAATTTTTTAATGAGTAGTGAGTGTCCACTACTCGGCCAGACACTTGGCCCCGAATGTTTCACTGCATTAGAGGGCAGTGAATGAGCAGGGTGAACAATCCCCTGACCCAAGAAAACTTAGGATTTAGTAAGTCGGATATGATGATCCCGACTTGTATGAAAGATCCAGACATTTCTAGACCTTTCAACTCCCCCGGCAAGATTCGAACTTGCGACCCATTGATTAACAGTCAACTGCGCTACCGCTGCGCCACAGGGGAATGTGAACCTTAAAGGTTCAGAGCGGGGTATCGGAATCGAACCGACGACATCTAACTTGGAAGGATAGCGTTCTACCGCTGAACTAACCCCGCATATTTAAGGTTGAAACTCTGTCTCAACCACCCTTAAACTATAAGGCATAGTGCCTTGTTTGTCAAGAGTCTTATGCCACTCTTTAAAGTGGCATATCGGAATAATAGGATTCGAACCTACGGCCCCTGCTTCCCAAAAGCAGTGCTCTACCAAACTGAGCTACATTCCGTGGTGGGAAATGTCGGATTCGAACCAACGACTTTCTGCGTGTAAAGCAGACACTCTAACCGCTGAGTTAATCTCCCATTTGAGACCCCTTTAATATACCAGATCTCTGAGTCATTGTCAAGGGGTCTCAGGACACTTTGAAAAGTGTCCTTATGTGTTTTGGTTACTCAGTAAAAGAACGAAGCATCCAAACAAATTTTCCATGTGCTTCATTTAAATCATCAAGAAGATTTACTGTTCCTCTTGATTTTTGATTTTCTGCTTCTTCAGCAGCATCATTAAACATATCAATCATTTTTTTGTGACTTTCAAGTAAGTCACGGATCATTTCCATCTCGGAAATGTTGGTCTTTGCTTCAGAGACTCCAGAAACTTCTAAAACTCTTGACAAAGAACTGATAGGTTTAATTCCTAAAAATCTCATGTGCTCTGATAATCGATCAATCTCTTCTTGAATTGATTCGTACTGTTCTCCAAACAAATCATGAATTTGTTTAAAGTCAGGTCCTACAATATGCCAATGATAGACCCATGTTTTTTGAAATAATAAAAAGAGTGATGCTTGAGTATCAGAAAGTAACTTATAGAGATTTTCCATACAATTTTTGTGTGTATGGTTATTTATGCTCCTTATGGAGCAAAGGAAAGTCAGGGATTCGAACCCTGGGAGGCTACAAACCTCAGTAGTTTTCAAGACTACCACCATCAACCACTCGGTCAACTTTCCAATATAACAATCATACTATATGTAGTATAGATTGTCAAGCGTTCTCTTAATTCAAGAGAACAAGGCACAGGATAGAGGACTTGAACCTCTACTAAAAGTTTTGGAGACTCTCGTGCTACCAATTACACCAATCCTGCTTGGTTCCAGAACTAGGATTCGAACCTAGACGTACACCTTCAAAGGGTGCTGACCTGCCAATTAGTCGATTCTGGATTGGAGTTCAGGGTGGGATTTGAACCCACGATAAGAAGTTTTGCAGACTTCCGCATTCGACCACTCTGCCACCTGAACATTGAACTATCTGGAATTTCCAGATAGTTGAGAGCCCAATAACAGAATTGAACTGTTCTCTGCAGTTTACTAAACTGCTGCATCACCACAATGCTTATCGGGCGGGGTGCCGTATGGGAATTGAACCCATCTAAGTAGTTCCACAAACTACTGCCTTAACCACTAGGCTAACGACACAAGGCAGTGGGTAGAATTGAACTACCGACGAAGAGGGTATGAATCTCTTGTTCTACCACTGAACTACACTGCCAAGGCAGAAAGGAAGGGATTCGAACCCTTGAGGGGATTTCTCCCCCGAAAGTTTAGCAAACTTTTGCCTTCAACCACTCGGCCACCTTTCTAAATTTTCCCTTACGGGAATTGGAATGGTCGGACTCGAACCGACGACCTCACGATTATCAGTCGTGCTCTCTAACCAACTGAGATACATTCCATTGGTAGTCTCGAAGGGATTTGAACCCTCGTTTTTGCTGTGAAAGAGCAACGTCCTAACCATTAGACGACGAGACCATACGACGATGAGGGGATTTGAACCCCCGATCTCCTGCGTGACAGGCAGGCGCTTTAAGCCACTAAGCTACACCGTCAAGGTGGGAGGAGCAGGATTCGAACCTGCGAAGGCAGAGCCGACGGTTTTACAGACCGTTTCCATTAACCACTCGGACATCCTCCCAGATGGACTATGTGTGATATACCTCATAAGGATATAACAGGGACATAGCCTCTATCTTGCTACGGCATTCTTGTTTAATCGACAAGTGCAAGTAGCAATGGGTCTGGTGGGACTCGAACCCACAACCTTCACCTTAAAAGGGTGTTATTCTACCATTGAATTACAGACCCATATAATGTGGTAACTATTCAGTTGTCAAGGTTCTTGGGGTCTCGTTCCCCCACCGACTCAAGTAATATACCCTGGATTGGACCCCAGTGGAAAATGATACGACCAGTTGAACAAGTGGCACAAAGCATAAAAAAAGAGGGAGAACCTTTTGGATTCTCCCTCTTGATTGCTTTTATGGTTTGTTACTTTAACTTTGACTTACCATATTCGCAACCAAGAGAGATTCACCCATAAACCAGCAGGTAATGGGACTAATATCACTCTTTGGTTGTGTATGAAGGTTAGTCATTGTTTTTATGTTGTATGGTTTATTTATACAAGTTTTTTTAAAAAATGTCAATATTAGGATTAAATTCTTTCAATAACAGTAAGTCCGTTATTATTAGTTCTATGAATTTTGAACTGCCATACTCCAGGATTCTCAATCATATAATGAATAATTGCAGGGAGGAGACCGTTGCTTCCTTTTTTCCCCTGAAATTCTTCAGATACGGTTCCATATGTTTGAGTATCATGGAATGCAATATACTTTCTTGCTTTTGGTGCATGTAATCTAAGTTCTTGAATTAATTGATCATAGCAGTGCCATGTATCAATAAAAAGTAAATCAGTTTCTTCGATTTCTATGTCGAGTACGTTAGACTCTACATAACTGACATCTTTTCCTGAATTTTTAGCATGTTCAAATAAACCATTTACACCAGAATCTAAAGATAAATCATAAGCACGTAGAATAACGTCAGAATTTAGAAATGCCCGAGTACTTATTCCAGTTCGTGTGCCCATTTCTGTAACATGAGCACACTCATCTGCAAGTTCTTTTAAAACTTCTAAATGTTCATTGATATCTGAATCATTTCTGATAGCAGATTCATATTCATTTTTTAAAAGGTCAGTTGTCATTTTTATCTCAATATCTTATAGAATATGTATAAGCTATGGAGTAGTGCAAATTCCTGAGGTTTCTGAGAATGGTTCAGGTTCTGGAGGAACTGGTTCGGGTTCAGGTGGAACTGGTTCTGGAACTGGTTCAGGTGGAACTGGTTCTGGAATTGGTTCAGGTGGTGGGGGGAGTGGAATTGGTGGTTCTGGATAAAGTTTGTAACACAAACACCAATGTCCATCTTCATACTTAAGGTATGGCATATGATATGCAAAGTAAGATCTATTTGAATGATTCATTGTAACCTCCGGATTAATTCATCCAACTATAATTGTAAGCATTTTGATAAACATTATTCATGTAACCATAATTAACTAGATTTTGATCAATTGTAGAAATTTGACTACGATAAATGTTGTAATATGGACTATAATTATAATAATTTAAAGGATATGGCATCCTTCTATATGGATAAGGACGATACTGGTTATAGTAGTATGACATTATTATCTCCTAGTAGGAATAGTATGGATAATAACGATATGGGTGATAATATGGATTATAATAATATGGATTGCAATATGGATTATAATAATATGGGTTATAACAATCGTAATCGCAATATCTTCTATAATATGGATAAGGTCTTGGGTAATACATTTGAGTCTCCTGATTGATTGTTTATATCAAAAGTCCAAATGTCGTATCCTTCCTGTTTAATATAATCAAAGGGAATCCAACAGTACCCCCCGTTTCCCCAATTGGGACCAAAACTATTCTTTGCTAAGAATAATCTCTTTTTTAAATCATATCCAACCATGCACATAGCATGACCACCAAGACTTTTTTCTTTCCTAGATGGAAAACTTACAGTAGAAATACGTTCATTTAGATCCATAAAACTATCATAAATTTCCATTCCGAATACAACTGGTTTGTTGTTGCTCAATACTTGAGTAATGTAGTAGGTGCTGATGAGTTTCTGATACTTTAGAACTTTTCTTTTCTTAGCATCTTCATAACATTCATCAGTGGGACGATCATCAAATTTTTCTATATCATAAGGCCATAATTCTTCGGAGCAAACTCCAAATTTATTCAATGACTTTAACCCATCTCTCAGATACATTCCAGAATCTTCTTCAACTAAACTAGTTTCAAAACGAGTATTATAATAAATGAATAACCTACTAAGTTGAGTAAAATATTCTGGATAATCACGTTTTACCATTAGTTCAAATGCATTTGTGAGTGCATTGGCAGAACAACTACTAAGTAAATCCTGAGATTCGACAATAGTATCCCATTCACGAAGGTCTACAGATTCAGGTAGAACTTCTGTGCTATTACTATGGTAAATGTAATCTCTATGATCTGGTAAAGATGGTTTGATATTAAAAGTCATTGTTCTATCGAATTAGATGATTCTCCACTGTCCACCACGAAATACTATAGATACCGATTGATTCGGTACAGATATAATGTAATTGTTTGCATTATCAATCTTTTCAAGTCCAGATGGTTGGATAGTAATCTTTCCAGATCCTTGTCCATATTCATCTTTAATTGTATAAACTCTACCAGTAACTCCAATTGGAAGTGTGATTGTTACAGCTCCAGCACTATACACTCCAATGTATTCATCATTTACAGTTGCTGTATAGTTACTAGTGACACCAATTGTTGCAATTAAGTCTGCTCCAGCAGCAGATATAGTAATATTACCAGTAGAATTAGATATAGTAATACCATTTCCTGCAATTAAAGAAAGGACTCCAGTATTCGATACTGCAAAACCAACTGTGTTTCCAATTGAAACTAAGTTAGTAATTGTAACTCCAGCACCAGCAATTGGATTTACTGAAGTAACTACATTACTTCCACCAATACTAACTTGATTAAAAGATACTGAAGAACTTGGTGATACATCTTGTTCTAAAGAAATAAATCCCTCTAAAACGTTGATGAAACTACCAACTCCAACCACTCCATATTCTGTTTTTGATGTAGGTTGAGCTAAATATGCCATTGTTTACTCCGTTAAATGATGTACCAATCTCCACCACGACAAAATACATTGACCGATTGGTAAGGTACTTCCATAACATATTTGTCAGTTCCATCAATGTAACTACCGTCAGTTGTAGTAACTGTGACTTTACGATTACCTAAAGGTGGTCCCATTTCTGCCTTCACGATGATCTCACAGCAGTCGGTGCAGTTCTCAGGTAGTGAAATAGTAACAGGTCCTTCACTGTTGACACCGATGTAATAATCGTCACAAGTAGCAGTATAATCATTTGAAACCAGAATGCTTTTGCATTTGCAAGTACACACTCCTGGTTCCCCTTGGGGTCCCGGTGGTCCTTGTTCTCCTGGTGGTCCAGGAGGTCCTGGAGGTCCTGGAGGTCCTGGTGGACATTCATCAGGACAATCATCATCTTCAATGGTAATGCTAAGATTAGAAACACTTGTTCCCGATTTTGGAGGAACTACATCCAAAGCTTTTTGAATGTTCTGTAAGGCAGAATTTAGTTGCTCTTGAGAACCATGACCCTTAGCAGCAGTTAAAAGAGTGTTTAACTCTATAAGTTTTCTTTCGTAGTCATCCATAGTTCATTCTCCTAAGAATAAAGGGGGGAATCCCCCCCATTTAACTATGAATAATCAGCGGACCTGATTGGAAGTTGAGGATTGACCTACACCTGCCATGGTTCCAAAGTTATAGAGACCCTGACGAGTTTCTGATAAATTGGAGTTCAGAGCATTGATTTGAGAAGCAAGGGCAGCATACTGACCATTGCCATAGAGACCTTCGAAACGATCTGCCTCAGCACGATAGAAATTAACATCACTGTTTCTTTCAATCAGCATACGATTGAGGTCAGAATTCTTGAGGTCATTGATGAGAGCACGGGTCTTCTCACCATCCTCAGAGACATACTTCTGAGTTGAAAGAGCACTGATTTCAGCATTCTTATCAACAGCAACGGCAAGTCTTGATAGTTCAGCAAGATGCGCAGCATATGCTTGCTGTTGAGCAATGTAGAAATCTACTTGCTTACCAGCAAGACGATCTGCTTCGTCCTGAACTCTATCGGAAAGTGCCCAACCTGAGGACTTGATAGCATCATTTAATTCATCTGCTTTGGTAGCAACTTGCTCACGAGTTCTACCTGATTCAAAAGCAACATCAGTACGAATTGCTGCTGTGTGCTCTACTGCTTCTCTACGAATATCTGAGTGCTGCTATGAAAGTGCAGTCCAGGGATCTGGTGCGTAAATTGTGTCAGCCATTTTTTTCTCCTTAAGGGATTAACATTTTTTATGAAGAGAGTGAAAATGTTAATCCCTCATGACATATTGCCATGCAAGTCCCCCGTAGGCATGTGAGTTGCTTGGGAATACTTCTATCAGGATTAACATATATCACTAAGTTAGAGATATACGAACGTGTGAGGTCATTACCCAACCCATAAGGGTTTCGTGCGGGTATTTGGTTGCTCTTAATGGAGCTCTACTGAGGCATTAATGAGTGAACCAATGGATCACTTAGTAATACGTCTAAGCTCTAACGGGAGAAAAATCTCCTGTGATTATTTATAACAGATTAATAATGGTTTGACTGTTTCATAAAAAAGTGTTATAAATATGATAGTCCCTATCGGGACGTGTGTGGTCAATACAATACCCCAGAGAAGTCGTGCTCTCTGGGGTATTTTTTTATTATTACATATAAGTTATTCTAATTGTTTTTTAAGAATTTTCATAAATTCTCTAATTTTATTAATTCTTTCGGGAACAAAAGAATCTGAGTATCCTTTTTGATGTTCCAAAAGGATATCGTAAACATATTGTACAGTTTCTTTATCAGTTTTAATATTCATAAGTTTAATTGTCTATAATGTCTAAAATGTTTCGATTTTCATCAATCAATCGATGCCTTTTACCTGTAGAATTTGCACGAGATTGTGCAGTACGATAAGCATCTGCTTCATTATGTTTAGTTTGGTAATGTTTCCAATAACCAAACTGATCTTGATATTCTATATTAATTTTCATTAGTCCGCAACTAAAAAGTCTATTAGGTTGAGTGTAGATCTTGTTGAATTCTCTGTATCGTAATTTGTTACCAGAAGTTCTGTCTTTACATTATCTTGAGTACCTTTTTCTCCACGATGAACCATTGAATATCTGAGTTTCCATTCTTTCAAATAATAATCCTTATACCTCTCTAGCAACCATTCATTTACATTATAAGTAATCATAAATTTGTGAGGACATTGATCTACATCATCAGCAAATCGTTGGTGTGAAAATGTTTCGTGTAATTTTCTGTCCGTTCCGTACAAGAAGTCTTTAATATCATAAGGAGGATCAAGAAAGACAAAAACGTCTTCACCCTCTGCATTCATTACCTCCGCATAATCAATATTTGTAATTTTCCAATTTTTAATAATATTAGAAAATTGTACAAGTTTTTGTGTTCCAATCAATGAAAAATTGGAACGAGATGCCTGAACTGAAAATGTAGAATTTTCAGTGAGTCCTGAATAAGAACACTTATTCATTACAAAAAAAGCAACTGCTTGATTGAATGGATCTAATGACTCTATTTCTTTTTGGTAGTTATTGAATAATTGCTTATGTGCTTCATCATCACCATCTACAGATAATTTGATGGAATGTAAAGAATCAGATAATTTTTGACCATTATCACGAAGTTGTACCCAAAAATTATACAAATAATAATATTTGTCATTTACCCAGATAGGAATATTTGGGTAATTTTGAGATACCAAGAGTGAGATACTACCACCACCCAAGAATGGTTCACGGAACTCTTTAAAATCAGTGGGAAACCAAGGTGCAAGAGTTTTTAGTGCTTTACTCTTTCCTCCAGGATACCTCAAGCAGGTCTTTAATGGAAATTGCTTCATGTTACTATATTTTAGTTAGATTCTTGAATAGAGATCAAAGTCCCATCTTTGCGAAGACCTGAAATAAACTTACCGAGACTCTCATTTGCATTCACAGTCTCTTCTAATTTTCCAATAAATTCATCCACATCATCACATTGAAAATAGTAATACTTATCAGGATTGGCAGTAAATGCAACACCAATCTCTGAATCATCATGATCAAATGAGATCTTTGAAATTGCAGATGAATTAGTAAATTCAATCAGAGACATTAACGTGGTTCTCCTTCTTTTGTCTTTTAATTATACCACAATCCGAAAGGATTTGGAAGAGTCATGGACGGTTCAAAAAGTGTCCAGCATTTACTATTAAATAGATTCCTTTTCCAATCTTTTATGTATACCTACAGGACCGAAATTAGGTACACCTAACTTCTGATTCAAATAAATGAATGGTTGAATCATCCAACCGACAAAGAATAAGAATGCAATGGTTCCGATACCAAATGCACCACCAAGATACCAACCAACTGAGAAAAGAAGAACCTCTACAATTCCTTTATATACCCAAAATGGAAGTCCAGTCTTATCTACAAGTGCAATTGCCACAAGATCCATGGCACGAATACCAAAACCACTCATAATAATCAAAGCACTTGCTTCAGTGCATAAGAATAGTGCAATAGCAAGTTCTACCCATGAATTAAGTGGTGTTTGTTCTCCAGTAAGGAACAAGAAGAAGTCAATCAAATATCCACAGAAGAAAAATGTTAGAAATGTGGAAATCGGTGGAACTTTCTTGAAGTTGTAAATGATTGACCAAATGATCAAACATGTAATTGCAAATAATGATTGGGTTGTACCAATCAACAATCCTGTATGCTTTCTAACTCCAGTGGTGAATACATCCAGTGGATTTGTTCCCAAATTAGATGCAATAAAGAATGTTGCACCCAATGAGAACAATACACATCCCAAGATGTATAAAATATACTTAAAGTGTTTTCGAGTTCTGTTTGACATTAATCTGGAACTCCACAATGAATAAATTTAGTAATTGCAAATCTATAATTTTTTATAACCTCAGTGATCCCATGTCTGATCCATCCAGGAAAAACTACAGTCTTATTATGCTCACTTTTTATTAGATAATTATGATTTGGGAAATATAAATCTCCACCTTCCAATTCATCTTTACAAAAAGTAGTAGAAACTAAAACATTTACCCATGTATCTTGATGTGGATCATATTTAGTACCTTCACCATAATATCTTAATTTCGTATAATCGGATGATGAATGATCTATTGTATACCAATAGTCATTTTTTTCTATTAATTTTAAAAAAAGTTCATTACTAAAAATTTTATTTGAAAATGTCAATATGTCAGATATATCTCTATTTCTATAGACATTATCCAAAGTCATCCCATAAGAATTTGTCATAAAACTTCCATCTGGGTTTTTTGCACCAGCAAAAACTGTTGGATCTGAAAGTTTAGGAAATAAAAATTCAATTTCTTTCCAAATTAACCCACATTCATCTTCATTAAAATAATTTTCAATTATAATATGAGGAAATGGATCATTATTAATTTCAATATTCATTTTTACTTTTATTTATTGAGCATCCCTCGCATACCAGTTGCAGCAACAAAACTCTCAAGACCTTTGTTGATTGGACGCACTTTGATGTAAATCTCATCAGGAACTTCACCAAAGAATCCCTGCAACCAAGGGCACAACCAAACAGGAACACACATTGTGGTATCAGTATAAGTTGTCCCTTCTTCATCAGACACTTCTTTCACAAGAAGAGTATCATAATCAGCAGGTTCTTCAAGGAAGAGAGAAATCTCAACTTCATCACCTTCAATCGGATACTTTCCAGTCTTGAAGTAGCAATGCTCATCAATTGCTTCTTCAGTTCCATTCATCAGCAGTTCTTCAACTGTGTCATTATGGGGATGGTCAAAGTGATACAGACCATCTTCACGTTTGATTGCTACAATTTTTAGATTTTTCATTGAATTAACATTTGTATAGAAAAATTTTAGCACAGAAGTAAGTCCTTTTGGTGTCCAATTAGGGCAGTTTTTTGATTGACCCTCTCCCCAAAGACCAACCAAATCCTGGATTTTCTGTAGTATAGCACAAAAAAAAGACCCCTTGCAGGGTCTGGGGACAGTTTATGGAGTGTCTCACTGGGGCATTGGTTTTCCAGGAGTTCTACTTCTAGCAACTTGAGAATTATATCTCCTTCTTTCATCTCCAGTTGGACCTGCACCTTGTCTTGGTTGCATACCACCTACACCACGGTCAATATGAGTATCACCTTGTTTAATTTTCTCCCTCTGACCTGGAGTTGTAGTTGTAAATGTCCCAGGAACTGGTTTATTTGGACCTACTCCAATATCAGTTCCAGGAATACTTAATGATGGTCTAACTTTCACTGAACCAGGAACTCCACCTTTCATAGCAATAACTTCTGCTTCGATAATTGTTTGTCTCCACTCTTCACTCATATTTGCCATAATGACTAATGCATTTTCATTAGTATCTGCATATCCTTCTGCAACCAGATACTCAAGAATAACATCAAACAAATCTGGTTCATATGAATTAGCAAGATTCTTTTTACCTTGTGCAATTACCTGGTCTTTAGTCATACCAGTTGCTTTCATCTTTGCGGCACCACCACCAGCAGCAAAATCATCCATTGGTTTTTTTGGTGTAGATTGCTGTTGAGCAGGTTTGTTTATTCTATTTGAGAAATCTTGTTGTGCTTTTGCTTGCTTTGCTTTTTGTCCTGCATAAAGAACATCACTTACACTGCTTCCCTTTTTCAGTGCTGCTTGTCCACCACCTGCTTTGAGTCCTGCATATCCACCTCTATCAGAAAATTGCTTTGAACCAATCTGATTTGAAGCATATGCATTTCTTTGGGCACTTGTAGTGAAACGACTATTTGGATTTATTGCCATTTCATCAATCTCATAATCATAGTCTTGCTTCAAGACATTACCAAGAGTTTCCTTTGCCTTATCATACATTCCCTGTGCTTGATTTCTTCCCCTTCTTCCACCTTCATTCTTAATAACATCACCAATAATAGGAACATTTGCACCAGGGACACTCTTTGCTTTTTCTCTGCCAATTACCTCACCAACTCTGCCTGCAGTATCTCTAGCAGCTTTATCTAATGAACCAAGGAGTCCACCAGCAGGTTTTGGTGCTTGTGCTACTGGTCCTGTTGGTCTTGGAGTTGTTACTGGACCACCAGGAGTTCTTACAGGTCCACCAGGAGTTCTAACTTGTCCACTGCCAGTAGTTGTTGGTTTTCTATCAAATCTTGGATCAAACCCACCTCTTGCACTTACATCTCTACTTCTTATATCTTCTTCAATTTCTTCACCTTCTGGTTCATAAGCAGCATTTTGCAGTGTTGATTTGGGAGTATATACCTTCTCTCCCTTTGGAATCATTTTTTGCAATTGATTCTTTGCATCACGGTCAGATGCACTCTTTAGAGGAACACCAATCTGCTGCTCATAAACATTAGTATATGCTTCGTAGAGATTGCGTAAGTCTTGGGAATCCATATTTATAGTTTTTTATTTATTTAGGTTTAGTCCATCCTTTATGTTGTTTTTGTTTTCCACATAAAACTCTACGAATACAACTATAATTTAAATTATTTTCAATACAAAATTTAGTAAGATTAACTTCTTCTACTATATTTCCATCTGGACTAATAATTTTAAATTTCTTCCAAAAATGTGGTTTGGATTTTCCTTTATGTAAATCACTTAACTTTTTTCTAGTTTCTTCAGTAAAAACTTGATTTGCTCTCTTTTCTTTTATTTTTCGTTTTGCTTCTTCGGTATGCTTTATTCCAGTTCTTCCTTTTTTTATTTTTTCTATAACTTCTGGGGGTCTCTTTTTACCTATTAATGCTTTACTTATTTTCAATTTTGTTTCATCAGTAAATTTTTGAAGTGCTCTTTTTTCTTTAATTTTTTGTTTAGTTTCTTCACTCATATTACAGACACCATCACCACCATTAGTTTTGTTCTGTAAAATTCCCATTCCCAAATCTTTCCTTCCATAAACAGAAATCATATAAATCTCGTGCTTATAGGCATTTTCTGCTGTAATATTCTTTTTAAGAAAAATTATTCTAGATTTATCTTTCGGGGGCTTAATATCTGTTGCTTTTCTTTTATGTATTCTATTCCCACTACCTTTACCTATGTAGTAAGGTGTTCTATCTTCACGCAAATATGCATAGGTATAAAATCGGTTAGGATTTACCATTTCTACTCTTAAATTGGTTCGCAATAGTATTTATACAAGAAAAGGAGCATTTCTGCTCCTCCTCTACCTTAAAGATGCGAACCAATTAAGGCATTACTATTTATCAACTGCTCCAGTCATTAGTCCCGTTTTGTTGCTCTTATCACTGCTTCTCTTGCCAAACACTTTCTTATAAAGTTTTGCTCTCTTTGCTACTCCAGTCTTTTGATCTTCACCAGACATCACTGCTGTTGGTTTTCCAACTACAGTCTCACCTTTCTTTGCACCTGCTCTCTTGAGATGCTTTGGAGTATCTTTTAGTGCTTGAATAAAGTTTCTACCTCTTTCCATTTGATTATCTGGGTCACCTTTTCCGACATCACTATCACGGTGCATAATATCTACAGTATGAACTGGACCTCTCTTATTAGCACCTGATTTAGAGATTTGCTTTTTCAAATCCTTTACTCTTCTTACACTTTCACTTGAAGGTGCAGTTTTCAATCTAGTCATTCCAGTTGGAGTTTTTCCTGCTGTTTTGAACTTACGGATTAACTGTTCTCCCTTTGCTGCTTTTCTTGCTGATGCGTGAGTACGAATGTAATGATCCTGCTCGGTGCTGCCATAATCATCTTCAGTATCTTCACTATCATAAGTTGTGTAGTCTTTTGCTTTGGTTCTCAAATCTTTGGTGGAATACTTACCAGTTCCTTTGAGTCCTGCTTTCTTTGCAATCGCAGCAGTAGATCTTTCTTGCCTTGTCATATCAGCACCACGACCACGAGCAAGAGTTACCTTGCCTCGTGTTCTTCTACCACTTCTTTCACCAGTTGAACTCTCTTCAAGTTCTTCAATATCTTCTTTCACACAACGATTATAAGTCTTCCCAAAGAGTTTTTGTGTCCCTTTCTTCTTATAACCAGGCCAGCACTTTTTTGCTTCAGAAATAAATTCCTGATATGTCTTCATTGTCCACCACCCATTGAACGTGATCTTTGTGCTCTCTTCAATGCAACTTTATATTCTGGGGATGGACCTGAACCAATAGGTCTTTCTCCTTTTTCTCTCTTTGCTCTTTCTATTTTTTGTTGTTCCAACTTACCAACACCTCTCTTTCTTCCAGGTGCTTCTGCACCACTTCCACCACCTCCATGTGCATGTCTCTTATAAGTTCCAAGAACTTCATAACGAGAAGCATAGGGATTAGTTGCAGTGTCAATCATCCCTTGTTTAGTTCTACCTAATGATGCTTCACGAGATACAGTTTTCTTTTCTGACTTTTTTAATTTCCACTTTGTATCACTACCTTCAGGTTGTCTTTCAACTCTAGCAGACTTTACAGTTGTATAAAGAGGAGTCTTTTTCTTTCCAGCAACTTTATCTTCTTTACGCATTTCGTAAAGATGTGCTTCTTCTAGAAACTCTTTAAAGGTCTTCATCTTTTTATAACTTTTATTTTTATTTATCTAGGATTTTGCTTTTGCTTTTTTCTTTTGTCTTCTCACTGCTGCAGAAAGAAGTTCTTTATGAGGAATTGAACCAGAAACAATATCTTTTGTTTTTGATTCTATTTCATGTGCTCCACCCTTTCTATGATAAATTCCAGGTTTATCTGAAGGATCAGTAGATCTCTTAGCACCCATTATATTTCTTGGATGATGTCCATGATAAACCCCTTGCGAAGCATCTTTTTTTACTCGTTCTTTCCACTCTGCATCACTCATAGATGACTTCAATTTTGAAGAATAATGTAGTGGAGTAATATGATGTGCTTCTAATCCTTTAGACTTCAATTTTCTTATTTTAGTATCTGCAGTTCTTCTTTCTTCACTCGAACTTAAATTTTCAATTCTTTCTTTTCTTCTTCCTCTTTCACCTACACCTCCAGATTTAGGTTTAAGTCTCCATTTTGGATTTTCAGTGCTGCCAGCATTATTAGCATAATAACCTGATGGAATCCCACCATGATGTTTTTCTAATTCAGATCTACTTGAAAAATATCTCTGTGCTTCAATTAAATATACTTCTTCAAAAAACTCTTTAAATGTTTTTTTCTTATTTCCCCAATTCTTTGCTCCTACTTTTCTACACTTAACTAATGCTCCAGAAGCATAAGCACTTGGCCATACACTATAACGAGATTTTACTTTATGATAACATGCATCTTTTTCTTCAGTTGCAACCATTTTTGCTTTCCCTCTCTTATTTGGGTCTGGATCTTGACGATTCTTACGTTCAAAAGCTTTCTGCTCTTCTTCATCAGAAAGTGCTGCTTTCATCTTGCTAGAACCACACTTCGGTTTTGTAGTTTGTCCTGGTTGTTTTGCACAAGGTTTTCCTGCATATCTTCCACCCAACTGAACCCAACCAGGTTTACCATCTGATGACTTACTTTTAGTAAACCAATCATGAAGAGAATAATCTCCAGATTTTCTACCTTCATAGATATTATCAAAATCTAAAAAAAACTCTCTAAAACCTTTCATATTCTAATATCTTTTAAAATATTTAGTAATTTGTAGGTTTTTCTTGATTTGAATAATCTCCTTTTCCAACAAGGGACTGGACAAATAATTCAGTAAATTTTTCCATTTTATCTGGATGTACTGATGCTGGATTGTATGAAATTGCATCCTTAAGTGCTACAAGTTCTTCCCAATCGTTGTTTTTCATTTTTGTCAGGGTTTCAAAACATTCCTACTATATTTAGAACAAAATCATAGAAATTGCAAGGGTTTTAGAGGGGTTTAACAATCTCTAAAGATTTTAAAAATCATTCAAAATTGATAATTTCTTGATTCTGATAAAATTCCCATAATGCATTATGTAAATTTGAGAGATCCATAATCCAAAATCCTTGGGGATAAATTCCTAATTCTTTCTGCAATTGTCTATGTGAACAACCAGATTTCTCTGCTTCACATGCGATTTCAATTACTGCTTGAACTGCAGAAAACCTATCCTCATCTGATAGATTTTTATACCACTCTAAAGATTTTTCCCTACGTTCTTTTATCAAATTTTGCAAATTTTCTAGGTTTTTTTCAACCTTCTCTATAACTTCAACTTTAGATTCAGAGTCCATCATTAGAAAATTCCTCCAAAGAAATCCTTTCCATCTTTGCTACTAAATTTTTCTTCAACTTTATCCATAAATTTATCAGTTTTAATCAAAGAATCGATTCTATAAATAAGATCCGAAATTTCTCTGGAAACAAAAGGTTTTTCTTGCCTTGCAGCATATGCTAATGCATTTCTTAGACATTGTTCTGCTTCCTTTAGTGATCCTTCTACTGATTGGGAAAGTGCCATTATTCCATTCTCCGATAATGATTTTGCAATACTTCAATTAATCTAGCAGTAATTTCTTTATTTAACAAGATTTCTGAAAATGCTCCAGAATTATAACTAGATCTTTTACCTAAAATATAGTTAAAAGCATACTTTAACCTATTCCAAAACCCAACATCAGACAAATGAACTTCTACATATAGATCATTATAATCTTCATCATCATCGAAAGAAGTAATAATAAATTGATGATCTACACTACCACAAGAACATACAAACAATTCTTGTTTCATGATTCTTTAATCCAAAATCCATCAGCAGTCATTGTCCAACCTTCTGCAATCATTTCATCATAAGTTTTATATTTTTCAGGTTGATTATTATCTACTTTTTGAAGTTTGAATGATCCATCTCGATTATCAATCCACTCTAGAGTATCACCCTCTTTCCAACCAATTTCATTCAATAGACTCTCGGGAAGAATAAGATTATAGTCATCGTCAATCGTCACTTTCCATTTTTTTGTTATATTTCTGCGATAATCTTTTGGTGGAAACATTTTATCAAATTCATCATTATTTACATTTTTCCAACCAAAATGTATTTGATGTGGAGGTAATGGACTCTTAGATGCATAATCTAGTTCTACTCTTTTATTATAATATTCTGCTTCACGTAGATTATATTCTCTACATTGTTCTTTTTCTTCATCGGATGCTGCTTTATCGCACATTGCATCCAATTCTTCTTCAGTATATTGCGAGTTTGCTTTATTTAAATTGTTATTATTTTCAATAAAAGATTGTCCAGTTAGAATATCAATTCGAGTTTCTAGTGAATTTTCCAAACGATATAGTTCATTTGTCGTTGATAGGTTTTCTTCTTCAAGTACATTTACTCGATCATATAATTCCCTATTCTTATGCTCTAGACTAGAAATCCTAGTCATCAATTGATCAATAAAATCCGACAAATTGGTCTTCTGACCAGTGATCATATCATTTATATTAACTTGATAATCTTCAATTGTATTTTCTTTTGTAAGATTTTTAATAATATTCATAATATACGATTAGATTTTTTTACTTTAATGTTAATTAGTTAAAAAGTCAAGATTTTTTTACAGGAGTAACACATTCACTACAATAAGTATCTTCCAATAACTCAACTTCATCTGATGAAACTACTGTCCATTCTCCTGATTTATCGCAAAAATGTTCCCAAATTGGAATATTTTCCGATTCCATACGACGATATTGCTTTCCTCTATAGGGTTTAAAATAATCCCCAGTAAAATGTCTAGAAACTTCTAATTTTTGAATTTGCATAGATTCTACTATTCTTTGAAGTTCTACTATTTGTTTTTGAATTTCTTCGATAGTCATAATAGTTCTTATGTGTGGTTAATACTATTTAATCTTATTAAATTTTTTATATAAATTGTACATTTCTAGAAAGTGTTATTCTTTTACATGATTTATCATCTTTAATAATTTCTACAAGATCTGCAAAGTAATCTTCAACCTCAGATAATCCAGAGGAACAACCATATTCCCATGCTTTTTCAAATAATTTATTTGCTTTTGGATGATGAGTAATTTCATACTTTTTAATAAGATCACAACAAAATTCATCTTGTAATCTTTTGTTTTCTCTATGATAATGTTCCAAGTGTGTTTGATATGAAACTTCGTCTAAAACTTTTTCTTCTACACAGTTTTTTGGTGATTCAAAGTCTTCATCAAATTGTCTTTTCATTGCTACCATTACCCCCTTTCGGTAATAATAGATGGTCATATATTTGTCTTTTGTTGGAACCGAAACTGTATTATTTTGATAACATGAATAAGGTCTCATAAAATATTCATTTGTTTTTTCGATAGGTTAGTTCAAGATCGATTGGTCAATCTTGAAAAAACTATAAGATATAAAGATTATAGTGTCTATACCTTTTTTTGGAAATATTGCAGCATAAATGACGCATTATAAGAGAGTCTTATTGTTCCAAACACCTATTCAATCTTCCAAATAGTAAATATTTTCCTTTGGTCTATTTTGTTGTTTTTTAATGAATTTAGTTGCACTTTCAAGTGAATAAAATTCTATTCTTTTTGGAGGAAAGTCAAAATCCCAAAAATCCCACCACATAAAATATTTTTTATATTGTGGATAGAAAACTAAATCTCCAGAAAAATTTGATCGTTCTACAATTCGAAATTTCATTTTTTTAATTCAGGTACTTCTTTTTGATAATCTACATCATTCCAATGCCGAATTACTCCAGCTACAATAAAACAATTTGTAATCAAATATGTTGCAAATATAACGGTTCTTACAATAGAAATAATATCTGCTTCCCTATCATCTTTTCCGTGTTTTTCACCCAAAGAATAACTCCACAATCTCCAAATCGTTTTTCTTTGCTTTTTCATTGATAATTATTCTTCTAATTTCTTTGGTTCAGTATCATAGACATCAAATGATCCTTTTTTTAAGTTATGTCTAGATATGTATTTTTTTAAATGATCTTCGCAAACGAAATAACAGTATTTTTTATCTTTTCCTTCTTTATAAAATAATGTTATTGGAAAAAATTCATGAAAAGGTGGGACCTGCATATCTATACTAGAAGCAGTCCCACCTGTTTTTATTATTTTAGACTTCGATTTCCTTTTCATAAGTCTAATCCAAAGTAAGATTGAAAGAGAATGTCATTCTCATATTATCTTTGTGATAATCATATGATGTGACAGAGTGTTCAAAATATGGAGGAAACAATAAAACATCACCATCTTCTACGGATGGTGAAAAATCGGAATAGTAAAAATCATGCAATTCACAATCTTCATAACCAGGAAATAACTGGGTACTATACATTTTATTTGGTCTATAAAACTTAGTAGGTGAAGCATTTTTATTGTAATATACTCCAGACCAATAGATAGCCTTATGCCCAGGGACGGCTAAATGATTATGAGTTTCCTGTCCTTGATTGTCATGATATATGTTATACCAGAAATCAGAAAAATAATAATTCAATGGGCATTTTAATTGAATGAGAACTTCATCAATATCTTTAGTTAGATCTAAAATCATTTGTTCCCTGACTTCAGAAGGAACAAGAAGATCATCATCAGGAATATTCGGGAAAGTAGAGTTCAATGGAACTATCCATCCCTTTGGTAGGTTTACCTGTTTTTCAATGTCATTGAAAAAATATTTGTGATGTTCTTTAAATCTAAATTTAATAATTGGAATAGGAAATAAAGCTAAAACATTAAAATCTATCATTTAAGTTTAGAAAGTTCACGAATTTTGTAATAGTTTAACAGATCTTCTATAAATTCCAAAGAAACATTATAATATTCTGAGATCATTTCATTAGTCCAATTGGAAGAATTGACGAATTGTGCTAATTGTAATGGATCATAAGATTCAAAGGTCGTACTCTTTGTTCTTTTTCTGGTTTTTTTCGTGGAAGTTTTAAGTTTCATTGTGTGTGCTCTCTGTAAATAATGATTTGAAATACTGATTATAACGAAAAAATCGTGAAAGACTTGGGGTAACACCAAGACTCTCACAACATCTTATATATGAGACAAATTCATACCAAGGTGCAGTCTCATCAGTATCAGTCATAGTTTTCCACCAACTACTCCTTCATATTTAACAGTATTTTCAGACCACCCTTCTTGAATACCTTTTAGATAAAAACGAGTTGCATTTATACATTGTTCTTCAGTCAATGAAGTTACAATACATTTGCCTTCCTTATTATAAGAGTCCCAGGTTCCCCACTTCTTTTGTTCTACACGAAAACAATCATCAATCCAAGTATACTCTTCCATTAAATTACAACTCCATATTTTTCACGTAAGATCTTTTTATAAGGTAAACCTTCCTTTTTCAAATCTCTTACTAGTTTAAGTTTTTGATATAGTTGAACATTTCCTCCAACTCCAAGTGCATAAAGAATTGTATCCAATTCTTTATCATCAATAGGTAAATCCATAAAATTCAATCTTCAGAATCCAATCCTTCAATCATACTAACTGGAACTTCATTTCCTGCAATAGAGTAATAATGCTCACCTTCACGAATTCCAAGATATTGAAGATCGGAAAAAGTATGCTCTCTAAGGAGTGCCTGAAGTTGTAGATGCATTAATTCATTTTTGCTTGGCACTTTCACTATTTTGTTTCTCTTGGTTTTGAATAAATTTTTTAAGTTCGGGAGTTTCTTCCCAAATCCAAACCGTTCCGTTTTTTTGTTCAAATGTTTTAGTTGCCATTAGACATAATCTCCTACAATAAATTCTTCTTCAGTTACTTTACCATTTTCTATAAGATTTTCAATCATTTCCCAATAAATCAGTGCTTGATCTTCATCTCCTTCAAACAATGCCTCTTTACGAAGTTCAATCAATTTGAGATAATCACTCATCCTCTAATTTAAGAAAACAGACACTATTAAATTTACCATTCACTCCTTTTAAAGTCAATTTTGTATGATAAGAATGAACTTCAATTTTTTCTACAATATAAGTATTATTTTTAATTAGAATCCCATTTGGGTCATCATTATTTCCCCAATTAATTTGTTCCTTTAAACATCCAATAAAGACTACAATATCTCCCTCAATAATCTTCTTCATCTATAATTTCCCATTCTAAATCATAGTTAATTGCTTCAATATATTCTCTTACTGCTTCAATTGGATTTTCCATATAAATTCCAGATCCAATATCACTTATATGCTCAGCAACATCAGAAAGATTTACTAAAGCATAGCATACTGCTGGACCATATTCGTCAGGTTCAAATCTAGTTTGCCTATGTGTCAAAACCATGTCTTCGACAATTGCCTTTACATAAGCAGTCTCATAATTTTCAAGACTTACTTCAAGAATTTCTACGTTAGACATAAACTCACATTACAATTTTTGTAGTCTCACCTGGACAAACATCTGGTGTTTCTAGATTCTGAAACATTAAATGTGGTCCATGATAATAAATGTAAACATCACTTAAATCTTCCATGGTAAGATTAGGATATTTCTTCAAAACATCCTTCTGACTTAATCCTGAATTTGCAAGATTTGCTATAGTTTTTACTAAAACTTCAGTTCCACGAATGCATGGTTTTCCACCACAACGATTTTTTTGAATCGTGATCCGAGGACACAAATAGGATACAGGATACTCTTTAGTAAATTCAAATTCCATTTTCATCTTCACTCAAATCTTCATTGTAAAATTCCTTGGTATAAAATTCACATCCATCGTAGAAAGATTTTTCACAATATCCAACTGCTAGTACATATGACTTAAAAAGATTAAACAATTGCCAAATAGTCATGTCATCATCATTGGATGTAATTGTTACATTCTGATCACGCAGACTTCCCTCATAAATTTTAAGTGGAGGGTTATCATTCTTATAAATGTAAGAAAATGTGTGTGTAACTGATGTATCGAAATTCATAGATCTCCTTTTATCTATAACCATTATACGACGTTATGGGTGACATCTCAAGTCACTTTGTGCCAGAGTCTGGATCGTCCACCTTACCATAAGACATCATTTTAAGATGCTTTTGATATGAAATTTTTTTGTATCTTTTCGCAATAGGATCAGGAATCCAATGGACTTCAACATAATCTGCACGTTGAAGTTTCATGAATTCTTCTAAAGTTGAATGAAAAAATCCAAGTTGAACATTTCCATCATGAGTTATCAATGTAGTTTCACTGGTGCGAACAACATATAAAGTCAATCTTCAAATTCCTTTCTCAGTTGCTTTGCAATTTTAGCATATTCCCACCTTTTGATCAAATTTGTAATGGGGTTTTTAGGATGAAATCTTATCATCCAGTAAAATCTTTTTGTATTTACTTCTAAAAGTTTATACAACAAAATTACATACTTTGCAACACTTTCATCTGTTGCTATAAAGTATGCAATTACAGAAAATATTGACAACCATACGTAATATGTGGTCATATTATTTTTTTAAATTGTCTATTATATATTGAAATTTTTTTGCCTTTGATTTATGATCAGAAGCAAATTCATTTAAGATATCTAATATATCGTCTAAAACAACTTCTGGAGAAATCTCGTCGTCAAAATACTTTTGTATTGCTTCAGACAAGTAACGTTTTCTACTCCATTCTATTGTATAAGGTTTGTAGTCCATTCTAAAAAGTCATATAGTTCAAACTATAGAATATCTATTTTTCGTTGTCAAGTTCTTTTAAATAATCCGTCCACCATTTTGGATCTTTCTGACACTTCCAGTTGGGAACTTCCTTTCCCATCTCAAAATACCATTCCCATATTGCTTGATCAATAATATCTGCGACTTCAATCTTCCTCATCCTCTTTATCAACATCTGCATATGCTCCCTCCACGTAAGGTCCGTGTTCTCGTTTGGCATCTTCTCTGACATAATTGATCTCCGAAGCACTAGAGGACAACCATAAAGATACTTTCATAATCACATAAATGATTGCAAGGGGGAGAAAACATAGTGAAAGGATGATAGTATTTTTCATTGATTTTTTCTGTCATATTGATGCCATTTACACCAACCATCTGGTGAGATTTTACCACTTACTGCAGTGCAAGCATTTGGAGGTCTCCACATGTTACAATTGGAACATTTTTCATTTCCTTTTGGTTCATTTTGATATTTTGCAATCGATTTAGATGCTTTTTCTTCCTCGAAAAGAAATTCTTTAAATGTTTTCATTCATCAATTTCCCAACATTTTTCGAATTTATATCTTAGTTCGTTAAGTTTCATTTCTTCCCAATACTTTAACAGATGTTGATTTATTTCCTTCTCCTGCTCACTAAACTCTAATCGATATTTATGTTTAATATTTATTAAATGTGCCATATCATCCAAAAAAGTAGTTGGCATATCCAAAAACTCTTCATAATCCATCTTTAATCTCTTTGACGCCAATCATCGGGTTTATCTTCCGTCCACCAATCTATCATATCATCAATATCATCAAATCCTCTTTTTCCAAATCTTTCGTGCCCTAATCCACCAATATCAAGTTGATTCAAAAAATCATCCATATCACCTTCTTGCATATCAGGATTTTCTGCCTTTCTCCTAGCCTGACGAAGTATAGTAGAAGCAGAACGATTTGATTTTGCAAGTTTTTCGGCCCAAATCATGTCCTCTAAACTTACTTCTTGATGTAAAGCAATCTTTTTACAAATTGCTTCAAGACGAAGACGATATTGTGTAGATAGCATAAATTACTCCAGATATAGGGTTATTTAGATTATCAAACAAATTTACGAATAGTTTTCAAATAGTCTAAAACATTTTCCCTAATTTCCATAAATTCATTATAACATTTTTGATCATGTGAACATTGACGAAGTTCCTGATCTGGTTTTAATACAGATTCCACAAAGAGATCCAAACCTCTGTTCCATTTTATGTCTTTAGATTCTTCACTATAACTTAATTGTTGATTGTTCATCTTTTTTCAATCCTAATGGGACAAGATGGAATAGTTTTCTTTACTTCCAAAACAATTTCATTTTTTTGTTGTTCGGTAAGACCTACTATTTTTTGCAACCTATTGATAATACTAAGTGCCTGAGTACAGGAAATCACGGTTGTAGAAATTAATACAACCATAACTTTCGATATATACTGTTAATATTTAACAATGTCACCAACTATCCTTTTCTTTTTTTCTAAGTGATTTTAATTCTTGATATAAAGACTTAACCTGTTGATGTGCATCTTCTGGACTTAATTTTCCAGAAATTTCGAGTCCTGCTATAATAGCAACACGATCGCCAAAATTTGCAAGTGCTATTTCATATGGGGAAAGTTCTTTATACATTTTTAAAATCCTTTTTTTGTTGATTTATCGTGAACAGTGATAATATCTAAAAAATCTGGAATTCTGCAATTTTCAAACCAAAAATTTCTTACATCTTCATAATAATCAAACTTCTTTGTTGTATTATTTTTTAATAATACTTTATAATAATGTCTATCATAAAGACCATCCGAAGTTTGAGAAAACAAACTTGGTAAATTAACCATTATGCAACCAAAAGCAAATCATCAGACCAAACTGGAATAAACGAATTCCAATCCAATTCTTTATCTTCAAGATAATAGCACAGTTCATCCTCATCTTCAGGAAGTTGTTCAGAATTCAAAAGAAAGAAGTCTGAAATTCCCAATGTTTGTTTCCCATCTTCATCTTCAATGGTAGCAACCACTTCTACATGATTTTTAATTTGACGAACAGTTTCAATAAGATTCACGTAAATCATTTTTTAGTTTTCCTCTGTTGTTTGGCAATAAAGTTTTTTGCAGATTGTAGATTATTAGCTGTATGGACTTGATATCCATTATTAATAATCACATATTTAGTGTTACCATATGGAATTGCAGCCCACATTCCATCTCTAGTTACATAAGAAGAATAAGGTTCTGGTTCTTCCAAAGGTCTAAATGCAACAATGGTCATCGAGAGTAATCATCGAAATCAAGATCAAAGTATAGTTCTTCCAAGTCTTCGGTGTCAATTCCCAAATAACTTGCAAATTCATCCAGATCCTTGTTTTTAATTTCGGTTAAAATTTCTTGCTCTAACTGGTTGTTCATGAGACATTTTCTCCATTAGTATCCATATCTGGAGATCATATCATCCATTCGATCATTATCACGATATTCATCTTCGAAGTCTTCAAGATCTTCACTGCTTTCATTTACGAAAAGTTCTTCGTAAATTGTATCTGAATCTTTTTCTAGATAGATTTTTGAAGTCATAAGAAGAAAGAAGGGTACAAGTTTATATAGTAGACACAATCACAGTTTTATGGTTGTGTCTTAATATCTTAACGATTGTATTCTCATATGTCAAGATAAAAACCAAGATACCCCCCGTATGAAAAAATTAAAATAGTATATCAATATTTTATTGCCTTATCACTCTGCAGCAGGCCAAATGTCCTCAGCAAGTTTTGCTTCGCCAGTTGTAATTGCAGATTGTAGATCTGAAATATCTTCTCCAGAATTAACAATTTCTTCATCAGAAACAACAAGTTTCAGATGCCCAACATTACGTTCAATATTAGATTTTAATTCTTTAGAAGGTGTTTTTCCCCCATCTAATTTTGCAATAGTATCTTCAATCACCCAAACACTATCTCTAGCTGCAGTAATTGTTCGTAAAATTTGTTCTTGAGTTCTTTCCATTTTAAGATCCTATAAAGTTACTAGACTCTTCTGAGTCTTGATTGTTTATATTTATATTTATATTAACTTCACTATTTTTATCTAATTCAAGATCTCTCCAAAATTCAAGACCTTTACATCTTGATAAAATACTTTCCGAGAGTACTTCTTCTGGAGGTAAAGAAGTTTTTTTCAATTCTTTTCTGACTTGATGCATATCACTCAAACCATAAGTAGCAGCATCATTCTCATTATTGATATTAATGAGATTATTGAATTCGTGTTCATAATATTCTTCATCGAGAAACTCATAAATTTCTTTCATCGTTTCTTCTGGAGAATTAACAAGATTATCGTATTCAACAAAATGTAAATATTTTTCTTGTCCTTTCATTAATACATTTCTAATTCCCAAATAACTTTGTCCAAGAATTCCAGATTCACTAACAAGAAATTCACATCGATTATCATCTGTTAATGGAATATTAGATTTAATCAACATCTCATCAATAAAATTTATTTTTCCATTTACTTCATATGGATTGCGATGATGTATCGAAATAAAAGATGCTAAAATTTCATCAATATTTCTAACGGGGCAAATAATCTTTGGTGTAATTCCTAAGTAACCTTCGATATAATGAATTCGATTGACCCAAGATCTATTTTTATCAAAAATTACTGGTTTTTCTACATCATAATAATACTGTTGAATGATATTAGAAATAATCATCGATGCTTGTTCTGGTTTTGGATATGCCAAAAACAATTCATCCTGAGACAATTGTTGTTCTAGCATAGCCATTAACCCAGTTACAGGAGAACTGGGTCCAGAATAAAATCTTGGATTTTGATTTAAAATACTAGATAAAATTGTGCTTCCCGAACGAGGAAGTCCTGCCATAAAATAATATGTTTTTTGCATGGGTTCTGTCATGGTGTTAATTTACTGAGCATCAACGGATTTAACAATTTCATGGAAATCGAATAGTTCTATCCCTTCTTCGTAGGGATACTCAACTTCATTACCATTAAAATCAAAATCAAAAAGATAACTTCCTGGCAATTTAAAATCATATGGTACTGTTGTGCAGATATTGTGGTGAATATCATATCCAAATACTTTTGGACTAGTCCCATTCCACAAAACTGTCGATGATTTATTTAGGGCAGCAGATGCATGTTGCACACAGGAATCAATTAAGATTCTTTTTTTTGCATGGAGGACAATACTAAAATACTCCATTAAACTTAATGAGTTTTCTGGTGTTGCAAAAATATGTTCTGCACCCTCTAACTTTGGAGAATTAATTTTTGTAAGTTGAATAATATGATATTCTGATTTGTAATAATCCGCAAGTCTTTCTGCGAGATCAAATGGCATATCTCTTGTCCAGGAATATGGTTTTGCATCGGCAGTCATGAGTCCACCATTAGTGTGGATAATCATGACTGGTTTTTCTCTCTGCCAAAATTCCTTTGATATACTATGTTGAAGTTTATTAAATCTTATTTCTGGTTTTTCTCCAGAATATTTGATGCCATACAAATCACACCAATTCTCGATTAAACGTTTGCGTTTGTGAATATGGTTAGTTGTATAATATGGTTCATTATGGAATAAAATAGAATCTTTATCTTGAATATATTCTTGATAAAAATATTGCGTCGATCCTAGAGTATAAACTCTATGAACATACGGAAGATTTATAAAAATATCCGCATATGCACAGACTACAACTAGTTTTCTATCTGGATGGTTTGCTTTAATTGCTTTTGCTACTGCAGTTGCTGCAATGTGCTTACCAATGCCACCTTGAACATGAAAAATACTATACTTTGATTTCATACCGAATAATCAATTTATCTAAACTATGTATAACGATATTATGATCGATTAAATTAAAGCATCTCTCTTTAAAATTGTTAATCCATTATTGTTTGTTTTATACTTATAAAATTTCCAATGAGGATTCATCATTACAAACTCAATAACTGCAGACAATAATCCTCTATTGTCCTTTCCATCTTCTCCTTTGAGACCAAATGTATGTGTATCATGAAATGCAATATACTTTTGTGCCTTGTTTCCGTGAAGATTTAATTCTTGTTTGAGTTGATTGTATACGTGGAAAGTATCGATAAACAATAAATCAACCTCTTCAATTTCTATATCAAGAACATCTGCTTGAATATATTCAACAGATTTTCCTTGTTGTTTAGCAATATCAAAAAGTTTTTTGACATTTGAATCCAACACAATATCAAAAGAAAGGAGTTTGACATCTGTATTCAAAAATGCCCTAGTACTAACTCCTGTTCTTACTCCCATTTCTACTACAGTCTTACATTCATTTGCTAATTCATAAAGTTCATGAACGTTTTCGTTGATATCACTTGTTATTTTTCTTGCTCTTTGATATTCTAAATCAAATATATCAGTCTTTACACTTTTATTTTTACGTTGTTGTGCATAAAAATTTATCATATTATGCGGGATGTCCCAGTTTTTTCCGTTGATAAAATGATCATATGATATCAAATTCTTTGAATCTAATTCAATCCGTTTTGAAATATCACTATCGGGATCGTTAAACTTTGTAAGAGTTTCTGAAATAGTCCCTTTGATTTTATTTGAATTGATTGCGTAAATATTTTTTGCAGACTGTGCAAAGAAATCATCACCATACCAGACTTGATATAAAGATGGTATTATTTTATATGATTCTCTTAGCATAAACATACAAATTCCAAATGCCCACGACTGAGATCCAATAGGTCTTTTGGGATCATAATTTAATTTTACAATCTCTTCCTTTGTATCAATATAGTCATCAATTTTATAATTATTTTGCCTTCCCTGTAAATTTACACCAATTAAGTCTCCATCCGAAAGATTAAAATCAATAATCATATCAAATACTTCAGAAGATACTTCAATATCGTCGTTTAATATACCTATAATTTTAGATTTTGATCTATAATATCCTTCATTCCAAGCAGGATTTACGAAAATATTTTTGCCATATGAAATGATATCAATTTTTGGGTGATTTAAAATCTCGTATGATGGTCTTTTTGATTGGTTGTTATCAATAATAATAATTTTATTAATTGATTTGTGGTCGGCATAAATTTGCAGAGATTCTTTGAAGTTATTTGCAAACCACATAGTTGGAATAATAATATCAATCATAGATTATAACTCTTTTCAAAATTTCCTTTATACATTTTATTACCAATATGAGATACTGTGTGCTTTGGGTTTAACCAAATATCGTATCCCAACTCAGTTATTTTTTTAGTTAATGCAATATCTTCTCCAACAAAACTTCCGTTTTCAAAGGTATACTCACAAATATTTTTTAAAGGCTTGTTGCGAAACAGTAATTCTGTGTTTGTATTCCACAAATCAACAATAACTTTACGAGTCAATTTGAGAAATCCTGTCCCGCATTTTTTAATTTTGATGTATCCATCAACATCTTTTTGTATATCATCATTTAACCACACGTTATATTCAATTTTTTTATCTCCCTTATTTACGACAGGGACCGTTATAACATCTTTTTCTGATTGGATAATTTCAATTAATGCTCTTTCATCCCAATATTCATCATCATCGATGAATACCATTACATCATAATTTTCGTCATAAGCAAGTTTAAAAAGTTCATTCCTAGCCATCGGAAGAATACTTTCATTTGCTAGAAAAACACATTTAATATCTAAATTGTTTTTAAGTCCTAATTTAATAGATTCACATAAACTATGGACGAAATAAGCATCAACTTTTTGATCAAGACACGGTGTAGCAATTAAAACTTTTTTCATATAGTCTCATACATCATATACTATGTATGAGACTATAATATCAAGAGTTTTCTAGTAAATCTAATCTAGTTTTTAATATATCAACTTCTTCTGATAATTCCTTCACTGCATTTACAAGAACTGGAATCATATGATCTGATGTCAGTTTTAGATTTTCTGGATCTTTTGAATCCACAATAACAGGATTTTCTCCTTCTGCTTCTAAAACATTCTGAGCACTGAATCCATATCTGCGTTTTCCTTCATCATCTTTTAATTCACCAGTTTCACGGTTTTTGAATGCATATTCAATAGGAGTAATATTTTGAAGGAATCCTCTACCGTGAGGAACAGGTCCAAAAATACACTTATCACGACAGTCAGAAACTACTGTCCAAGCAACTTGAATAAGAGCATTTGTATGAGCATTATTTCCCATAATAATGTGATTGTTTTGTGTTGTGACATTACACAATCCACCCACTCCAACTCCAGAACTACATCCAAAGAAGATATTATTGGATCCAGTGGTGTTGTTGCGACCAGCAGCAGTTCCAAAGAAGTTGTTGTAGCATCCAGTGGTGTTGCAGCAACCAGCATTAAATCCAAAGAAGTTGTTGTTGGATCCAGTGGTGTTGGAGTAACCAGCATATCTTCCAATAAAGGTGTTGTAGCATCCAGTGGTGTTTCTGAAACCAGCACTTTCTCCAAAGAAGTTGTTGCAGGATCCATTGGCGTTGCAGTAACCAGCACTACTTCCAAAGAAGTTGTTGTTGCATCCAGAGGTGTTAAATCGACCAGCATTACATCCAAAGAAGGTGTTGTTGGATCCAGAGGTGTTGGAGAAACCAGCACTTTGTCCAAAGAAGTTGTTGTGGCATCCAGTGGTGTTGCAGTAACCAGCACTATTTCCAATAAAGGTGTTGTAACGTCCAGTGGTGTTGTATCGACCAGCACTACTTCCAATGAAGGTGTTATTGGATCCAGTGGTGTTGGAGAAACCAGCACATCTTCCAATAAAGGTGTTAGCGACTCCAAGGGTGTTGCATCGACCAGCACTCTCTCCAAAGAAGTTGTTGAAGTTTCCAGTGGTGTTGCTGGATCCAGCAAATGGTCCAAAGAAGTTGTTGTTGATTCCAGTGGTGTTGGAGAAACCAGCACTATTTCCAAAGAAGTTGTTATTGTCTCCAAAGGTGTTGCATCGACCAGCATATCTTCCAATAAAGGTGTTGCTGTTTCCAGAGGTGTTGGAGCAACCAGCACTTAATCCAAAGAAGGTGTTATTGGCTCCAGCGGTGTTGGAGCAACCAGCACTTCTTCCAATAAAGGTGTTGTGGCATCCAGTGGTGTTGTTGCGACCAGCATTACATCCAAAGAAGTTGTTGTAGGATCCAGTGGTGTTGTATCGACCAGCATTACGTCCAATAAAGGTGTTGTTGGATCCAGTGGTGTTGCATCGACCAGTATAACATCCAAAGAAGGTGTTGTAGGATCCAGTAGTGTTGTATCGACCAGCACCATATCCAATAAAGGTGTTGTTAGTTCCAGTGGTGTTGCAGTAACCAGCACTAGCTCCAATAAAGGTGTTGTTGGATCCAGTGGTGTTGTATCGACCAGCAAAAGGTCCAAAGAAGTTGTTGTTAAATCCCGTGGTGTTGGAGTAACCAGCATATCTTCCAATAAAGGTGTTGTAGACTCCAGTGGTGTTGCAGTAACCAGCACTTATTCCAAAGAAGTTGTTGTCACGTCCAGTGGTGTTTCTGAAACCAGCACTTTCTCCAAAGAAGTTGTTGCAGGATCCAGTGGTGGTGCAGTAACCAGCACATCTTCCAAAGAAGTTGTTGTTAAATCCAGTGGTGTTGTATCGACCAGCTTTGGATCCAATAAAGGTGTTGTGGCATCCAGTGGTGTTTCTGCAACCAGTATATTGTCCAAAGAAGTTGTTGTTGGATCCATCGGTATTGCACTGACCAGCACAATAACCAGCAAAGAAGTTGTGTAATCCATAGCCACCACCATTTCCTGCTTCTGAACTATAGATGGTTCCACAAGAACCACTTAAAGTGAATTCTCCACTAAATGCAGATCCATTAATAAAAAGACCATTATCATTAACCTTTAGTCTTTCACAAGTACCAGCAGCAAGAACTACAGTATTTGTAAGTCCATAAGTTCCAGTATAAGTACCAATTATGAGGTTATTAGATCCTATTACTACGGAGCAACCAGCATTACATCCAAAGAAGGTGTTGTTGGATCCAGAGGTGTTGGAGAAACCAGCACTTTGTCCAAAGAAGTTGTTGTGGCATCCAGTGGTGTTGAAGCCACCAGCACTAAGTCCAAAGAAGTTGTTGTAGCATCCAGTGGTGTTGAAGAAACCAGCAGCATTTCCAAAGAAGGTGTTGTTGGATCCAGTGGTGTTTAAGGCACCAGCACTTTGTCCAATAAAGGTGTTGTAGGATCCAGTGGTGTTGGAGGAACCAGCACCTTGTCCAAAGAAGTTGTTGTTGCATCCAATGGTGTTGGAGCAACCAGCAGAAGGTCCAAAGAAGTTGTTGTTGAATCCAGAGGTGTTTTGGTTACCAGCCCAGCCTCCAAAGAAGTTGTTATTGGTTCCAGTGGTGTTGTTTTCACCAGCAGCACGTCCAATAAAGGTGTTGTAGGATCCAGTGGTGTTGCATCGACCAGCACAATAACCAGCAAAGAAGTTGCTGCCTCCATAACCACCATTTCCTGCTTGTGAACTATGAATGGTTCCACAAGAACCACTTAAAGTGAATTCTCCACCACCACCACCAGTAAATGCAGATCCATTAATAAAAAGACCACTATCATTAACCTTAAGTCTTTGGCAACTACCAGCAGCAAGAACTACAGTATTTGTAAGTCCATAAGTTCCACAATAAGAACCAATTATGAGGTTATTAGATCCTGTTACTACGGAGCAACCAGCATTACATCCAAAGAAGGTGTTGTTGGATCCAGAGGTGTTGGAGAAACCAGCACTTTGTCCAAAGAAGTTGTTGTGGCATCCAGTGGTGTTGTATCGACCAGCATTACATCCAAAGAAGGTGTTGTAGGATCCAGAGGTGTTGGAGAAACCAGCAGCATTTCCAAAGAAGGTGTTGTTGGATCCAGTGGTGTTTAAGGCACCAGCACTTTGTCCAATAAAGTTGTTGTAGGATCCAGTGGTGTTGGAGTAACCAGCAAAAGGTCCAAAGAAGTTGTTGCTGCCTCCACTGGTGTTGGAGTAACCAGCATTATATCCAAAGAAGGTGTTGTTGGATCCAGTGGTGTTGAAGAAACCAGCATTACATCCAAAGAAGGTGTTGTAGGATCCAGAGGTGTTGGAGAAACCAGCATAATATCCAAAGAAGTTGTTGTAGTATCCAGTGGTGTTGTTTTCACCAGCACCACGTCCAAAGAAGTTGTTATGCCTTCCAGAGGTGTTTTTGTAACCAGCACCATCTCCAAAGAAGTTGTTGTTCGATCCAGAGGTGGTGCAGTAACCAGCACATCTTCCAAAGAAGTTGTTGTTCGATCCCCAGGTGTTGTAGAAACCAGTATATTGTCCAAAGAAGTTGTTGTTGGATCCATCGGTATTGCACTGACCAGCACAATAACCAGCAAAGAAGTTGTGTAATCCATAGCCACCAGTTCCTGCTTCTGAACTATAGATGGTTCCACAAGAACCACTTAAAGTGAATTCTCCACCTGCACTAAATGCAGATGTAGTAACTCCAGTAACAAGACCCTTTGCGTTAACAGTAATGCTTGGAATTGAAGTTGAAGAACCAAAAGTTCCTACATCAGTATTAACAGTTGCAAGAGTAGTAGTAGTATTAACTGAAGTAACATCGCCAGTTAAATTAGGAATATTTGTTGTACTAGTAGCAGTACCAGTAAGACTTCCTACAAATCCACCTGAAGAAGTAATGATGCCACTAAAGTTTCCTGATGTTGCAGTGATAATACCAACAGAAATATCAGGAGTTCCAGTAAGTCCTTGAGCATTAGTAGCAATACCTGCAGTAGTTGCATAGGTTGCTATTCCTGCTGAAGATGCATAAGTTATTGCCACATATGGCAAATTAGTCCAAGAAGTTGTTCCAGTTCCTATTTTAAATTTATTAGTATCAAGCTCAAGTCCCAATTCTCCTTCTGCAAGAACTGGGTTTATATTGGTCCATTCTGTAGAAGATCCTCTTCTAAATTGAATTTGAGTTGCCATTATTTTTAAACTCCTCCTCCGTTTATTGAAGTAATGCCACCATATACCGAACTTGGAACACCACCATCAAGATTTATATAAGGATCTATTAAAATATTTGCCACAGATGACGATGAAGAAGAAACAGATACTCCAGTACCAACAAAATTAATAGTAGTAAATCCTAATCCAACCAATACATAATTATCACGAATTGCTATTCCATTAAAACTATTTATTAAACCACCAGGTCCATAAAAAGAAGAAGCAGTAACTGATCCAGTGACATTAGTATTTCCATTAACAATCAGAGCAGTAGATCCAGATCCAACAATAATGCTACCCGACTGTGCTCCATAACCTAATGTAGAAATTCCACTTACATTTAAATTATTAAAATTATTTGGAGCAATTTCAATCGCAGACTCAATCGTTGCTAATGTAGTAGAATCTAAAGAAGTAATATTTTTGAGTTGGAAATTACTACTAATAACTTCAGTAGATCCAATACTTAAACTTCCTAGGGTTCCAATTCCCAGATAACTTAAATTTGTACCAGATAGATTAGTAACAATTCCAATGTTACCATTTAAAGAAGTAAATCTACCTGTACTATAAGTTAATGTAGTTCCACTAATAGATGATACATCTGCACTCGAAGTAACAGTTAAATTAGATACAGATGCAATCCCACCAATTACATTAGTTGCAGTGGTTATAGTACCAACAATTGTCGGTACTGTTAAAGTTCCAGTAAAAAACCCATCCCCAACGACATGTAATTCTACCGTTGGAGATGAAGTTTTAATACCTATTTTGTCTACATCAATGACCATTCTCTGGTCATTGATGATTGGTAAACCTAGTATTTCTAGTGCCATTTATTTCCCACTAGACAGTGTGCTACTACTATTTAGCAGTAGCACACATTCGTCTATTATCAACCTAGTTTTGCTTTCAGTTCAGCAACTTCTGCAGAAAGTTCCTTAACAGATTCGATAAGAAGACCAATCAGACCGTTATAGTTAACAGTCTTAGTTTCCCCATCACTTACCAGTTCAGGAAGAACTACTTCTACGTCTTGTGCAATAACACCACCAGATGATTCACCATTCTCTTTCCATGTGAAGGTTACACCGTTAATTTGTGCAACTTTAGCAAGAGGTTCTGCAATAACAGTGATATTATCCTTGAGTCTTCTATCAGAAGTTGAGTTGAAGTCTCCTGCAGTTATGATTCCAGTAACACTAACGTCACTGTTAACAGTAACTTGCTGACTAAATGTTGCAATTCCTGCAACGGCCAACCAACCACCAACGTTCAGGTTCTTCTCAATTCCTACACCACCCTCAACAACAAGAGCACCAGTGTCTTTATCAGTTGACTGAGTAGTAGTACTGATTCCGACTTCCTTAACAAAAGTTGAAATTCCAGAAACTGTGATATCATCAAAGTTATTTGGTGATATCTGCAGTGCTGCTTCCAGAGTTGCCTTGGTTGTTGCGTCAATGGTAGCAATATTTTGAAGTTCCTTAGTAGAACTTACAATCTGACTTCCAGCAATACTTAAGGAATTAGCAGATACAGATCCAGTAATTCTTGCGTTACCTTGTACATTGAGAGTCTCAGTGAGGGAAGTAGTATTGATACCCAATCTATTAGTAGATGGATTAAATCTAATTCCTTCATCAACTCTTAAAGTTTCAGACAGAGTTGAAGATGAATTCTCTACAAATGAGAGGTAGTATGAAGCATCTGTAGAAGTTGCAGTTGTGTCAATTAAAGTAGCACGAGTTGCAGTAGATGCTGTACCAGTAACTGTACCACTAAAAGAACCAGAGAATGTGGTAGCAGTGATAACACCAGTAGAATAAATATTACCGGAATTTACAATACCAAGAGTAGTAACACCACTTACATTCAGATTTGTAGCATTAACAGTAACTGCAGTTACAATACCAGTTGAATTGACATTACCAACATCAAGTTTGCCAAGAGTGCCAACAGATGTCAGTGAAGAATTAACAACTCCTGATCCAAGAGTAGTTGCAGAAAGTACGGAAGTTCCGTTAATTTCATAAGATTTTCCAGTTGCAAGACTTAAATTCTCACTTGAAGTCCAAGCATCAGTTGTATCAGACCAAGTAAATGTCTTATCAGTTGTACCGTATAGTAAAAGACCACCACCATCGGCAGTAATATCAGATGGAGAACTGGTAGATCCAATACCAATTACTTTGTCTGCAATGTCTACCTGAGTAGAATTAACGATAGTTTGAGTACCATCAACAATCAGGTCACCCTTAATTCTAACTGCACCAGTATTGTCACCAACTGCTGAAGGATCAAGATAGAGTACAGATGGACCACTAATGGTATTAGAGTTAACTCTAATTGCAGATCCTGAAGCACCAGTGTGGAATTCAGTAGCAGTTACTATACCTGTACTGTTTAAACTGGTTGCAGTAATATTTCCTGCACTTAATGTTCCTACTGTGGATAGTCCAGAAACATTAAGTTGAGTGACATCTGCTCTACCACCGATTACATTAGTAGCAGTAGTAGCAGCTGCCACTGCTGCGTTAATTTGAATGCCGTCTAAATTCAGATATCTACCATCACCATAATAGGTAACAACACCAGTAGTTGCGGTAACAATACCTGATGCTACTTTCAGGGTCCCTAAGGTGGAAACCCCTGCTACGTTCAGATTCTGAATGTTTAAAATATTCCTGCTATCATCAATAACAGGCGTCCCTAAAACCTTATATGCCATGGAAATTTTTATGTATATTTCTTTTTATATTTATAATTATAATTTTAAATTGCCGAAATTGAAATCCCTTCAAAACTAACCCCAGAAATAGTAGTAGTACTATCAAATGCATAGGGATTAAAAAGTACTCTACTCGTAGAACCTCTTAAATTACCATTACCTCTAAGGTTGTATGAGTCACCAGCAGAATCAGGATAATCCGTTAGTGCATTATAAGTCTGTGACCAATAACCAACTTCATTTGGATCAGGATATGGATCTGACATGTTTATGTCTCTACTTCCATATAATTCTAACCAATCGTGAACATCACTTTGACTTGCACTTCTATTTTGTTGCAGATACAATGCTATAACTGAGCAAGCATTTGGACCAGCTGAACTTGTTCCATTGAACCAAGTATCATAAAAACTTGTATTATCTTGTCTTACAAAATCTTCATAAGTAGAAGTATAACCAGCAGCCATAGTCATTTCTGCAGGTGCCCAAACATTAATCATTGGACCATTTGCAGAATAACAAACTTTTCTGACAGAATAAGGAGCAGATCCTTGTCTAGAACCTACAGGTTCTACACCACAATCTAAAGCACCAACTCGAATTGTTCCTTGCTTTCGAGTCTCAACATTTGCACCACCTTTTTGAACTCCACCAACTCGATTAATATAATTAGTACTAGTGGAATACCAATTATTATAATCTATATCATTAACATCCGAAAGTTTTTGATTGGTATTTCCAGCAGAAGAAACTACTATACATCCTGCAGCAATTGCATTTTCTGCTCCAGCATTATCAGCACCAGCAGGTGAAAGAGGAGAATACTGTCCAGTTCCAGAATAAGCAGTAGTGCTAGTAGTAACTCCCGTGTTATAAGTAAAATACTTATGATTCCTACATGCTCCAGAGTTTGCTGGTGGATTTAATAGACTCGCATTTCCTACATAAGTTAATGTAGAACCCCTATATCCATGAGTATAAGTAGTGCCACTATTATTACCTGTAGATGAAGTCCACCCATAACTATTATTAATTAATGTTGGATCTGGATCTCCATTTTGAGATATTTTTTTTGCATTGTGGAACATAGCACAAATATTTAATGCTATCGATGCATCAATAATTCCCCCAACACCACCTAAAGCAATTCTGAATCCCCATACATTACATTCATATGCCAATCCAAAAGATTTTCCTCCAATTTGAGAAGCACATGCAGTTCCATGCCCATCTACAAGTTGATTTCCATTGGAATTTGGTGTTTTAGTTGAAGTATGAGCTAAAGTATATAAAGAACTAAATGTGGCATACCCAATACCACTAAATTGTGGAGATCTATTGGATGGATTTGACCACCAACTATGTGCAGCAGTAGTTGCAATTCCAACTCCCAAATTTACTCCATCTACGATTTTTGTATAAGTTAATCCTCTAGAATTAAAATATTCAGGATCTACTTTGTAAGGACCATCTAATATAACATCTTTAACTCTAGTAGATCCATCAGCATTTCTAAATTCTGGATGTAAAGGAGTTACACCAGAATCTATAATTACACAATCAACATTAGCACCAGTAACTGTATAGTCTATGTCAGTGTCTACTCGTGTTGTAGATGCAATACCAACACCACGAAAAGGTTCACTGGAAGGATTATTTACAAAAAGATGTCCCCAATTTGATCTTACACCATTTGTATGAGTTACTGTATGAAATCTATTTGTTGCCATGAAGGGGGCAGCAGTAAATCCTGGTTTATTAAAAGCTACATCTTTACCATACCTTCTTAATACAAAAAGTGATTTAGGTTGAGGATATATGGATGGATCTAAAACTACACTTTCAACTTTAGGATGAGTCCTGAGGATTTCAGCCTCTTCAGGACTCATAGTATAAACAGAGGTTCTCAATGAATATTCTTCAATATTTTCACATTCAATTTTTCGATTAGGAATACCATCAATTTCATTTTCATTCACAATGTAATTATGAATTTCTTCCCAATCATTCTCATCCTTAACTATTACTTTATATGAATCAATTTCATTTGGAGTATATTCTATTGGAACAGTATCTGGAGAAATCTCTATGATACGTTCACGTTCTAATTGGTTTTCACTAAGAGATATATTTTGCATTTATTGAGTACTAATAAAAATTATAGTTGACGAGAACTATTTGGTTTTAATTGTGCAACTTCAGATTCAGAAATTTCGGAAATAGTTGGATCATCATCTGTTTTTTCAGGTTCTATAATGACTTTTCCATTTTCATCTGTCCAATCTGTATCAATCATATGTTTATCTTTTCTTTCTCCAATAACAATCCATGAAATGTTATCTATAGAATTTGGATTCTGACATTCAATAGTTAAAATATTTCCATTTACTGCACCTCTCACTTGATCCCATCCACTTTCATTTGTAGTAAAGCACTGAACATCTCTACATAAAGCCGAGAAAGTTCCTTCAGTCATTCCAGAAACTTCATCAATATTTACAGAAGCAGTTCCATTTACAAGATTAACTTTCCCCCTGTAAATAAGATCAGCTTTAGGTCCTTCTATAAATGAATGAACCAAATAATGTGTATCCTTCTTATCCTCTAATGGGTGATCAATTTTAAATGATCCTGATCCTTTTGATAAAGCTCCAGTTACGTACAAACTATCCCATATAGTGGTACTAAAAGAACCTCCAGCGGAAACTTTTGCTTGGAAATGTCCATAAAAAGAACCATTTCTTCTCAAATACATTGTATTAGTAGAAACCCCGGCAAGAGATATTCCAGTACTATCAGATGCTTGCATCCAAGAGTCTCCACCATACATTATAATATTCTGATCTGTAAGTATAGCCATTACAGATCTATTAGTAGAAACTCCAGTAGTAGTTTCAAAAGTTGTTATAATTGCCTCACTTTCATTAACTTTAAATACTAAATCAAGGGCATTTCCAAAAGTATCTGGAGTTGTAGGATAAATTGCAAGTCTATTTGTTCCAGATTTATCAGTTATGTAGAACAAAGTTTCATAATCTGTTCCAGGTGTTAGAAAATCAAATATAGAAATACCAGGTGTTGATATTTGAGGAAGTACTGTAGATCCAATTCCAACGGTCAGTAATTCATTTTGTTTACTATAACGGTACCAATCACCAACGGTTACACCAGATGAAGGAATTTTAATTTGATTTCCTGCATCAGAATAAACAACACTTGAAACATCATAATAAAGAACACTAGGAGTATCTTCAGTTATTAAAATTTCAGTGTATTTTGGAATATTAGATACTGTAACACCATTAGTATATTCTTCTGTTCTTGCTTCATCGATATAGAATTTTATTCTACCTAATGAAAAAGCACTGCTATCAGATTCATTAAAACGATAGGTTTTTCCTGGTAAAAATGTTAAATATGGAGCCTCTACACCATCAAAAACATATGATTTATTTTTTCCTACTCCAGATGGATATCTATGGTTACTAGTTTTATTAGCTACAGTAACTATAATTTCTATCGGATTTCCATTATTAACAGAATGAGGCTCTGCATAATATCCACCACTTAAAGGTCCAGAACTTATAATTCTACTGGAAGAAACATTAGTTGCAGTAAGAATTCCAGTAAAGTTTGCATCACCAGAAGAATTAACTAATTCATTAGATCCTACACTAATTCTACCAGCATCTGCATCTATACTAAGTTGAGAACCAATATTAATTTGATTACTCGTTGGATCTAAAGTAATAGTAGCAGTACCAATTGAAAGAATTCCAGTGATTCTAGCATTACCATTTACAAGTAAATCAGTTCCTGCTGTACCAATTACAACATTCCCTACAGTGACTATTCCAACTACGTTTGATAGATCAGATTTTGCTAATTCATGTCCACCAGCATTTACACCATCATGAACACGAAGAGAATTATTGTCAGTATTTACTGAAATTTCCCCAGAACCACCTGTAAAATTGTTATTCTGGGATTCATCCCCTCTTCTAAATTGTACTTGTGTAGGCATCTTTCTTATCTTTTTAAGTATTTAGTATAATTTATAAAACCCCGAAATCAAATGAGGGTAAAAATCCTGCAGGATCTGTTAAACAATCAAAGACACTAATGATAGAAATTCCAAAAGCATCATAATTAGAAGATAAATTACCATAATCACCTAATGGTAATGATGAAGTATGAATTCCAGAAACTTTATTTGCTCTCACTGTATTTTGGTTGCCATCAATAATTACACTTGACTGACCTACTGTTAAAATTCCAGTAACTCTAGCATTACCATTAACCATTAATGTGGTTCCAGATGCACCTACTGCACCAACTTCCAAAGCAAATCTTGCATTTGTAGTTCCTATACCAACTCCAGAACTGTTAATTCTTACATACTCTTGAGTTTCTGATTTATCGGTAAAAATAATATCTTCAGATCCAATAGTAATATTAGAACCTGTTGAGATTCCATTATAATCTGTGACAATTTTTAAATCACCATTTGAAGTAAAGATTCTTGCTACTCCTCCAGTACCAGGAATTCCCCCAAAATTATCATAAATGAAACCAAGATGATCTTCACCACTTCCATCAATATTTTGACCTAAAGTAAAAGTAGCAGGTAAACCAGAAGCAGAAGATGTAATAGAAATAGTAGGAAGAGTGAACGTCTGTGGGAACAGAGAATTTAATGAAATTACACCAGAATTCAGTATAAATGTGTCAACATCAGTTTGAAAATATCCTCCAGGAGTATTGATTGCAATATTAGGAGCATAAACACTTAAAAGAGGTGTAGAAATATCTACAATTGATGTGCCAATTCCAACTGAGGTAAATGTATTGCCGTCATTACAATCAAAATTTACTGTTCCTAAAACATCTAATTGTGATATTGGGTCTGTGGTTCCAATACCAATGTTTCCACTAAAAATAGAAACATCAGAAACACTTAAAGTTTCAAGAGAAGTATCACCTTTTACTGTAAGAGCACTTGTTGGATTTGTGGTTCCAACACCAACATTAGATAATGTGTGGATTCCTGATGCTGTTGTGACCCACTGAGAAGAAATAGGTAACTGCGAATTACCCCAAATACCAGTAGAAGAATCATAAATTAAAACGTCATTATCTGATAATGTTGTAGTATCAATCCCAACATCATGAAGATCATTTAAAAAGAATCCAAATGTAGGTCTAACTAAAATAATCCCAGCATTCTGATGAGATCTAAGAACTGCTGCAATTTGAATAGAGTGATTTGGTGCAGATGGCTGCACATTTGTCATAACACCTACATTATTTGGATCAGCATAAAGAATATCACCTACATTCCATTCTTCAGTATTAAGATCTCCGACTTTACCAAAACTAGTAACATATCCAAAATCATTAGTTGCAAAATCTTGAGTTGCAACACCCATAATGTAAGTATCTCTGAATCCCACTGATTGTAAATCTGATGGGGTTATGAGTGCATGATCCCCCTGGACTCCCGCAAACATTATAAGTTGACCATTAGTTATTGGTGCTACAGCTTTAGCATAAAAATATTGCTCTTGCCCCACTTGAAGTGTGACATCATTCAATAATCCAATATCTAAAGTTCCTTCAGAACTATTCCAAGAAAGATCTCCCGCACTTATAGTTGCTACAGTATCTGTTTTAAATCCAATGGAAGTAAATTCCGATATCACTGTAGATAAACCTACAGTTGAAATACCAGAATTATAAGATATTGAAAAATTATTATCAAAATTAAATGTAGTAGTAGCACCCACTACAGCATTATTACTTTCTAATGCAACAGAAGATGCATTATAATTTACAGTCAACGATGTTGAATATCCCACCCACTGTTTCCCATTCCAAATAAAAGAATTTTCACCACTAGTAAAAATTTGATATAGTGTTGGTGAACCTGGGAAATTTATTGCCATTTTTACCCTTTCTAATTATTTATTATAAACTCCACGAGGGAATACTTGACCTTGTGAAGGTCTTCTTCCTGTCAAGTATCCAGGTCTAGTATCTGTTAAGACATTAAAATTAGATCCACTTATATTTCCCAAAGAAACAGATCCATTTGTTACTTCAATAAAACCTGTTCTACTATTTACAAGAATTTCATTGGAACTTAAAGTTTTATTTTTATATGCACGAATTAGTGCTATCCTTCCATTAAATGTATCATTATACTGTAGTTTATCTCCATTAAATGCAGCGATTCCAATATTTTTACTCGTAGAATAAATTGTAGGAACAGAATAACTAACATCCAAATTACCATTAATATAAAATGAAAGTATAGAACTACCATAAGTTACTACAACATGATTCCAAACATCTTGAGTGATTGATGTACTTGAGGATTTACCGACAGCAGTTGCTCTTGTAGATCCTGTTTGATATATAAAATCCAACTTATTAGTAGATTCATTAACTCTAAACTGCCAATTTAATGGATCAGTATCTCCAGTATCTGCAGTAAATATTTGTGAATTAGCTCCATCTCCAGAATCACTATCGTAGTAAATCCAAGCCTCAATTGAAAATTGAGAACTATTAGTTAAATTCAAACTATCAGATTCAGGTATTGTTCCCTTAGAAGTAGATGATCCATTGAAAACAAGGGAAGAAAAATTAACAGTTGCAGTGTTAAATGATATATTTGTTAAAAATGCATTGTTATTTTGTCCACTTATATCAGTCCAAGTATTTCCATTTCCAGGATAAGATGTTATTTTGTTGGTATTTAAATTTAAAACCAAACCGTCAGTAATTTCAGGTGGTTGAAAAAAAATATTTGAATAATTAAAATGTACTGAAGTATTTAATCCAGAAACAGCAGTTGTTAAAGTTGGAAAACTATAATCTGCCATTAGACTGTCCTCGCACAGAAGAGAATACCACGAGTTCTTGTAGTTTGATTGTAAGAACCAGTAATTACAGTATAAACTTCAGATCCACTAATTGTGATTGTATCACCCTGTTGGATATTTGCAGATGGAGTTGCATAATCAAAATCAATTAATACAAAATCATCAGGAATGTAATAAGGAACGGGAACTAACAAAGCATTAATTGGAATACCTTTAATTACAGCATTAAAGTTTGATGCTGATGGTAAGGTTTCACTGAAATTGTCTCCACCGGATCCACGACTTGTAATATTTCTTACATAAATGTTAGAATCAGTAGCTGTATATGATTGTGAATGAGATGTTGAACGATAAGTATTAGATTTATATGGTTGTGAATGTAAATTAGCACTATCAAATTGAGTATATCCAAATTCAGCAGCACGTTTTGATGGAACTGTTGAACTGTATGCAGAGTATTCCCCTGCAGTATATGTTCTAAATTCTAAACCTGGATAATAATCATTTGAAATAGGTATAATCATTGTCATTCCACCCAGGAAAACATAATCATAATCCCATAAAGTGGATGTATGATTATGAAGTATGAATGTAAGGTATGTATTATCTCTCAATTTAGTAGAAGATAGTGTTGGATGCCTATAGGATAAAACAGAAAATTTTGGATCTATTCCAGATTTGAAAATATTCAAATCTAATTGATAAGAAGTAGAATTTGCAATTGTTTCTCCACCATTATTTGCTGCAGTATAATATCCAAACTGATCAGATGCCCTATCAAAATATGCACCACTTATAACTGGGGTATAAGGCATATCAAAATATGAGTTCCCAGCAAAACGATTTGGATATCCTTTCCCTCTATTTACATATACATTTGAAATATCTGAAGGATGAAATCCAGATCCAACGTGAAATTCTAAAGAAGTATCACTCATCATTTGGAATCCTCTGTAGGTATCTCCAAATTTCTTATTTGATTGAATTGTATGTCTCAATACTCCCCAAGGATATGTCCCCCCTGCGGTTACATCCTTATCGTAAAAAGCATTTGTTGCTCCATAACTAACGGGAGTTACACCACCATCAACTAAAACAGTAATACCAATCGCAACAGCTCCATTTGCAGCACCACCAATATCCGCTGGTGATAATGTTACATACTCGCCATTCGTATATCCAACACCAGGACGATTGACATAAATGTTTTGAACCGTTCCACCAGATCTATCAACATAAAAACTTGCTCCAGTTCCAATTCCAGTTGTAGTTGCAGTAAATACATCATAGTGATCTGTACTTGATGATCCTACAGTTCCACCACCACTATAAGCACTAATACCAGTTACAATTCCAGTTTGAGTTGCCCCGTGCCAACCTAACCAAGTAAATGCACTTTCTAATTGCTCTATAACATTAGTTCTTGCCCAACCAGGATTAATTGAAATTGTTGTCGTTGTAATTGCCATTAGTCTTTATGCCTCCAGTTGAAGAATGGTTAGATTTGCTGTAATTGCTTGTGTAGAACCAGAAAGGTTTGTGATTGCTGCATATATTGTAGTGTCAGTGGGATTATCAAGATTACCACCCATCACAAAAGGAGAAATAATTTGAGTAGTTGAAATGCCAGTAGTAATCACTTCAGCAATCACTCCACTTCCAGGTGTTGGATCAATTCCAACACTTCTAGAAGCATCAGCAGCACGAGATGCACTATCTGTATATAGTCTTAACCAACCTGCAGTGGAAAGACCGACTCTCATTAAAGCATAAGACTTAAATCCTGTAATATTTGTATTACCAATTCCATTATTTGCAATTGATGTTGTTACACCAGTTACAGTAGTTCTTGATTGTAGTGAACCACCAGATGCTGTAATTGTTGCAATACCAGAAGTAGAATAATCAACATCAAGTCCAGTTCCAAAGTTAATTGTTCGTGCAGAACCAACATTTACATTATCGTCTAAAACAACAATACCAGATCCAGTTGCATTAACATTGAGAAGTGCAGAACCATCAATCGCAGGTAGTGATCCAGTTAATTGACCTGCAGGGAGACTGGTTATGTTTGCACCAGAACCATAGAAAGAAGTAGCAGTAATTACACCAGTTGCATTTATATGCCCAGAATTTGATAATGTAATTGCAGATCCAACTTTAACATTTCCAATAAAAGTGTTATCCGAATTTCCATTAGATGTTAATGATCCATCTATTGAAAGATTTCCAGTATCAGAGTATAAAGTTGCTATCTCAGATTTGTTTAAGAAAGATTCCTTTCTGTAGAATACAATATTTCCTCTATCACCATTTGTAAATCCATTTGCAGCAATTTGCAGTTCCTTACTGCTAGCATTAATATTTCCAGAAACACTACCTGCTGGATCCCTACCAATAATTATGGCATTATTAAGGTCTGAGTAACTACCTGCTCTTAAATAATCAACAGTGGTAATACCTGCGTAAATATTTGGAGTTCCTGCAAGACTATAAGCAGTTGTTGCTTCTGATACTGAACTTGCACCAGAGACAGTGGCAATACCAGACCCAAATGAAACATTTAAGTTTGTTCCAAAATCAATTGTCCCTGCAGTTCCCACTGGTGTTCCATCTTCTCTAATTTCAACTCCAGCACCTGTAGCAACAACTCCAGTCAATGCAGAACCGTCAATGGCAGGAAGTGCTCCTGTAAGTTGCCCAGCATTGAGTGTTCCATAGAAACTTGTAGCAGATACAACACCAGAAACTGTGAGTGCTTCTGTAGCTACTGTAGTCTTAATACCAACATTACCACTTGAGTTAATATATTGTCTGATGTTTCCTTCACCATCAGCAATGACTACATTATTTGATGATGTGCGAATATCTAATCCAGTCTGTCCATCATAACCACCAAGAATTACGTTATAAGAACCAGTTGTAATTTTTTGCCCTGCTCTTACACCAACACCAATATTGTATTGTCCAGTGGTTGTGTCATAATAAGACAGTTCACCGATACCAATGTTTCTACCCTGACCACCGTTTAAAGTAACAAGAACCTGATCACCAATCGCAATATTTCTACCACTTCCAGATCCAGAAGGCAAATTACCAAATCTTAAGTTTGATGATGCATCTGCTTGAATTCTTCCCTGAGAAATTGTTGTTACACCAGATACATTCAGTTGCGAAGCATTTGCATAACCACCTGTTAAGTTTGTTGCATCAGTTATAGAACCAACAAGATTTCCATAGAAAGTTGTAGCACTAATAATTCCAGTAGAGGAATACATTGTGATGCCACTACCCACAAAAGTATTACCACTAAAAGTAGAAATACCGGAAGCATTTAATTGCCCTGTAACGGTTGTTCCTGTGATTGTTACACCAGTATTAGTGGTTGCTAACTTTTTAGATCCATTATAATAAAGATCTACAGATCCATCTGCAGTACAATCAAGCATGAACTCAGCATCTGCTTTATTTTTTAATATAATTCTATCAGATGTTATCCTAAAAGTTGTGTTGCTGTATATTCTAGATCCAGTAACACCATTATATTGAAGATAATATTGATTAGAATCTCCAAGATTGATATTAGAATTAGTAGAAAGATTTATATTATTTTTAAAAGTAGAAACACCAGTCACATAAAGTTGAGATGTTGATGTTCCACTACCAACAACGGTAAGAGCACTTGTTGGATTTGTGGTTCCTATACCAACATTCGAAAGTGTATGAATTCCTACTAATGAAGATAACCAGTAAGACTCTCCAGAACCCCCTGTTGTATTAAGTCCTGCAGATGCTGGAGAAAAATCTACCCATTGTGAAGAACTTCCATCATTATAATATATAAATCCTCTTCCTAAAGTACTATCATACCATAAATTTCCACTAATAGGAGAGACAGGTTCAGTATCAGAAATGGTTACACTTGCACCACCACCTCCAGAGAATGCAATACCATTCTGATATAAAGTTCCCGTAAGATTAATATCCCCAATTACTTCTAATTTATATTGGGAATTTGTTGTACCTATACCAATATTTCCATCATTATAGTATGCACTGCCATTCGGGTTCTCAGTCCATACATTTAAAAGTGTGACGGTAGATCCTACTCCAACATTCTCTTTTCTTGCAAAGAGTCTACCATCATTAAAATTATACCCTAACTCTCCAAGTTCTAAATCTGAAACTTGTGGTCTTTTTCCGGATACGGATGATCTTTTAAGTTTAAACGGAGTTGCCATATTGGTATATACCTAATAAAAAAGGAGACTTATCTAAGTCTCCTAATATTTATTCAGTTTCCAATTCTTCTAATGCTTCTAATGCACCTTGAAGTTTCAAGAATTCTTCTTTCTTTTTATTGAATTCTTGTTCCATAGCAAGAAGTTCATCTCTAATTTTAGTTGCCTTTTCAGTCAGAATGGTTTTCATTTCATCTTGTTTCATAATAGATTATTTTAACTCTTCGTTATTTATACATTTATCAAAACCAAATCCAAGATACGTCCTACCATTATAAATTAATTTTTTATTTGAACCATTTCCATCAACAAAATGTAAAAAACATTGAAGATTCCATTTACTTTTAGAAATTGGTCCAGAATTTGATAAGTATCTACTGTCAAAGATACATAGGTCACCCGGATTTAAATTAATTTCAATAGAATCAAATTGTTTATTAACTCTATTAAGGTGGATTGGATCTACATCATTTTCTTTTGAAAATCCTAAAGATAAAATTGCCGTAATTTCACCAGAATTTTTATTTACATCGTACTGTAATTGATCACCTTTCATATACATTCTAACAAAACTATATGTTGGAAGTATATTAATTCCTAAAATCTCACCTAAAGGTTCACATGAATTTTGTAATATAACTTCAGACAGAGAATCATAACAAAAATCATAAGTATTTTGATAAAGATTAATATCACTTGAATTAATTTTCAATGTAAAATAATCTTGGATAAATTCAACAAAATCTTCTTCTAAAAAATTTCTAATTATTTTATAATGATCACTTTTAAAATTTTGAGGTTCTATCATAATTTTTATTTAAATCTTGGACCAATTACCCAACCAACAAGAACATATCTAGTTCCTTTTGTAATAGGAGTACATTCATGAAGAACATTAGATGGAAAAAATGTAATTAATCCTTTTTTCTTTTCTATAATTTGAGGAGTTTTACTTAAATGCAATCTCAATTCACCACCTTCATATTCAGACGGATCTGAAAGTTGTAATACAAAAGAAAGTTTCCTATCGTGTGGAACATTATTGTATATTGTATCCAAATGTGGTTTGTAAAAACTCTTAGTATTTCCATAATATTTTGTAAACTGAAGCATTTCAATTTTTTCTAAATCAAATTTAAAATACTCAGAATTAACATAATTTATACAATCAGTTAATCTTTGATAAATCCATTCTGTTACATTATTAACAGGAACCCAAGATAATTTAGAAATTCTAGTTTGAATTTCTAAATCATTATTAGTTGAAACTAATGCATCAACTTCAGGAATACGATTGCAAATGGAAATTATTTTATTCAATTCATTATCTTTAAATAAATCACTATAATAATAAAATAAACCATTATTATTATAATTTTTTAAATAATATTCTTTTGCATTAACTACACTAAGTTCATCTTCATCTATCAATGGTCTGACCATGTTAATGATATTTTTACTTTTTAAAAATTTAGATATCATATTTTTATCATATTAGAGGGCCAAGAAATATCATTTGAAATCAATGAAAAAATATCTAAAATATCATTACATTTATCAATCTGATTATTAAGATCAAATTCTAAGTCAAATAGTTTTTGAAAAAATTTTTGAATTTCATTTACCATTTTAATAAATTCACTTGAAGTAAAATCAATAAATCCACTTTTTGATTTCCATTTGAATTTTAAATCATTATTAGAATTACATTCCAAATATTTTAATAGCAATAATGTTTTAGATCTATCGTCGGTAGATATTTCATATCTATTATCGATATTAATCCCTGAACATTCTATTTCATATCTTAATGAACTTATTTGATCTTTGAATTGAGACTTTATAATTTCAAATAGTATACTATCACATTCAAATTCTTTCAACTTTTTTTCATTTTCTTTTGAAAATTTTAAGAACCCATGATTTGGATATCCTGCCCAAGAAAGATCATAAAGTTCATCTTTATTAAGATATACAATTCCTGAAATATTTTTCCAATTTATTTCTAATTTTTCTGGAGGACTTAAAATTTTTTTTTCTTTTGGATTTATTTCAAAATATAAATCAACTAAAATGTTCTTCATAATCTTTCCAAGCTTGGTCGGGATCTGCACCATTTTCAATTGATTGTATAACTCTACGTTTAGCTATTTCTTTTTCACTCTTTTTCCTATCTTTTTTAACATTTTCTCTTAATTTTTCAAGATTTTTTAATGGTTCTTTTCCCAAATTATCAGAAATTTCTTCTTGAATTTTTAACTCTTCAAATACTTTTTTAGATTGTTCTTCAATATCAAAAGATTTATTTTTTTTCTTTGATTTTGTTTTTGTGGGAAGTGCCTTTTTCTCTTCAGTATTTCCTTCTAAAGATTTTTTATGTGTTTCCATTACCTGTTGCATTTGCCAAGGTGCAGCACCTGCCCAATATCTATCGTCAGCATCTAAATTCCACCCCCTCCAGGAAGCAAAATCTTGTCTAGGTCTCATAGCAATTTGAAGTCCTACTCCTGAGGCTAATTGTTCTATAAGTTCAATAACTTCTACAGGTTGAAGAACAGACCAAAGATTATAATAGTCTCCCCTCATTGATATTTCGACTACACCACCAAATGCAGTTCCCACTGTTACTGATCTAGCTCTACTTTTACTTGCTTTCAATCCTGCTAATTCATTTTCTTCATAAATTTGATTTATTTTTTCACGTATTTCATTAGTTTTCTTTTTTGAAGCCATGTTAATTGCATCTCCTTATTATGTTATTGTGCATACCATCTCACAGTTATAAATCCTCCATCTGGGACTACAACATCATATAATTGAAATGGATTGATTGAAATATCATTATATTTAGTTAAATTTGCAACAGATCCAGGAAGACCTTTGTTTGCATTACCTGGACTGCCAGCAGCACCAAGTTTACCATAACTAGCAGTATTTAAATTCCCAGCAGTTCCAGCTCGACCTGGAGTTCCATAACTACCAGGATTCATATTACCAGGTCTTCCATAAATTCCTGGATTTCCATACCCATCTCTCCCCCCAGAACCATTAGTACCTGACTGAGCAGAACCTCCAATCCCATGACCTCCTCCACCTCCTCCACCTCCTCCACCAACAGGGTTCCCTAGTTTATTACCAATTGAAGGACTTCCACTACCTTTACCTCCTCCACCTCCTCCACCACCATCAGTTCCATCACCCCCAGGATTTCCCCTACCATTCGATTCTCTACCTCCTGCAAATCCCCCAGCACCACCATTTCCAGAATTTCCACCACTTCCACCATTATCACCATTAGCCCATCCCCCAGCAGAACCATTACCCGGACTTCCCCCCGGACCACCTGCTAAAACTTTACCATGACGACCGGCACCACCACCTCCACCACCAGAACCTCCAGGACCACCCCTCCAATTAGAAGGAGTTCCATCTTCACCTCGATTTCCATTTCCAGCACTCCCAGGTTCACCTATATTTCCAGCATCTCCACCAAAACCTGCACTCCCTGGACCTCCTGCATTTCCTGCAATTCCACGTTCACCTACAGTTCCAGGTGTTCCAAAATTTCCAGTTCCAGCTAATCCTCCAGCACCACCTACAAAACTATATCCCAACATTCTAGAAGAAGAACCAATATTTCCAGGTAAACCACTAGATCCAGATTTACCTGGACTGTTTGCATTTAAATTTCCAGGAAAACCATCAGTACCTGGAAATGAAGTAGCATTAGTATTTAAATTTCCAGGACTACCTATACTTCCGTTTCTACCAGGCCCACCACCAAACCCAGAAGATCCATTACCTCCAGGCTGTCCAATATTATTAGCTTGATTGCCAGGTTCACCATTTGCACCATTCCCCCCATTTCCACCATCTCCACCAGTACCATATGCTGATATTAATTCATAACCCATAGTACCACTAGCTCCACCTGCACCACCTGGACGATTTCCAGTACATCCACCATTTCTACCATTTGCACCATTCCCACCTGCACCAGATCTACCATTTTGATTTCCTGCCCCTACAGATTTTTTAGGTCCCCAGGCACCTCCACCTCCTCCACCTCCACCCCCAGAGGCACCAGTACAACCAGCATTTGCAAACCCAAATCCACCAGCACCTCCACGACCCCCAGTTCCAGGATTTCCAGGGTCTCCACCTGCCCCAACATTTCCATCACTCCCTTTATTTCCAGCAGGTCCTGCAGGACCTGCTGTACCATCACTTCCTCGATTTCCAGCATCACCAGGTAATCCAGCAGTTCCATCAGTTCCAGAAGAACCTTTGGCACCTATACCTTCCAAATTTACACGAGTAATTCTAGTTGAAGGTGCCTGCCAAGTAGCAGGTGCGTAAAAAGTAATTGACCCAGGAGGGGTCATTGTTGCTTTTGTTGCTCTTCTAGTGATTCCAAATGCCATTTGCTTTTTACTCTAGATAAAACCAACCTGTTACTATATATTTGGATTTATTGCCATGAACTACATTTCCCCTATGTGTATGTGTATATGCAGCAGGGAAAATAACAAGAGAATTTTCTTGTGGGGGTATTCTCATTCTTTGATATAAAAGTTCAGTCTCCCCTGCACCATCTTCATCAATATCATTAAGATATAAAATATAAGTTAATGCTCTAGCAGAAGAATCACCATTTCCCTGTTCACAATGCCATACATGATATCCACCACCGGGAAGAGTTTTTTGTACTTTAACACTTGTACATTTCATATTTAAATCATTAAGAACATCATATTCTCTCACATAAGAGTCATAACATCTCTGAAGTCCATCAAAAAAAATATCAGTGGCAGAAAATCCATTAAAAGAAGAAAAAGAATGATTCTTAAGATTTAAAAAGAAAAATTCATCCTGCTTTTTTGTTTTTGTAGTATTTTCACTATCCTGCCTATTTCCACAATATCCACCTTCACGGAATCTTTCGAATTCACAAATCATGTGATTGCAAAATCCATCAGGATAAACATCCTTATACATTCCTACAAAATCTTTATAAGTTTCATTCATATTCATGAAAAAATTAATTTAAAATTATTTATGAGAAATTATAGAGTGCTATATTACCATACCAAGTTGTACCTTGATTTGGAGTAATGAAAATCCAAATATCAGTTTTTCCTGCATCTTGAGTTCTAATTGGACTCAAGTTATTTGGGAATTTAACATTACTTGAAGGATTCCAAGAAACAGAATATGGACCACCAGTTCCATTTGTTAAAATTAAAGTGAAACTGCTGCCAACATTAGGAAGATTAATTGGATTTGTGATTGTAAATGTAGAATTAGCAGTTAAAGTTCCAATGAATACATTTCCATCATTTAGATTAATATTTCGATTTCCTGCAATATCTCCCATGTTATAAACAGTTTCACCATATTTTTGTAATACAACATCAGTAAGATTTTTACCATTAAATGTAGAATTTGCATTTACATTTATTGAAGTAAATTGTGCTGAAGCACGAACAGCCGCACCAATAACTGTACCATCAATATTTCCACCATTGATGTCAACAGTAGCAAGTTGTGCAGTGCCATCAACAATCAGATTTTGATTAACCGTTACAATTCCACTGATTCTTGCATTGCCAGCAACATTTAAATTCTTAGCAATACCCACACCACCAGAAACAACAAGTGCTCCAGTATTTGCATTATTCGATTCAGTAGTTCCAAGAATATTAACTCTAGAAGTAATAGAATTAGAAGCAATATTTACATTATTAGCATTACCAAAAGCATTAATTGTAGTAACGTTTGTATTGAGTAAATTGAATATTCCAGTTGAAGTAGATATAAAATTAGATCCACCTAAAGTCAGATCTCCTGAGATTAGAGTATTTCCATTTGGATCCACTCTTAATTTAGCATCTACATCAAAATTCTCATTACCATATGGAACTGTTACTAGAGGATTTGCTAACTTCCAGCTATATCCATCACTTGTATCAATACCTGCATACCAACGAATATTTGAGTTATTATGAGTGATGTCCCAAGACATTGCAACATCACCAGTTCCACCCTGATTAATCTTAAAGTGAGCACCTCTAAGATTCTGACCAGAATTATTTTGATATGATGTTATTGTTCCTGAAGATCCAACTCTAAATTTCTCACTATTGTTGGTAAAAATACTTACATCAGCAGAATCTACAGTAATTAATCTAAGTGCAGCAGTTCCACGATGTAAAATATCAGAAGTTACATTTCCAATTCCAGCAGATCTTCCAATGCGAAGTCCATAATCAGGGAATACTCTAACATCATTATTGAATTCTGCATAAGATGTTTGATTTGTATTACCTACACCAAGTCTCAATACAGATGCTTCATTAATATATGCAGTTACGACTCCTAAATTAGGTACACTAATATTTCTTGTCGTAGAGATTGAAACATTTCCATCCGCAACTTTGAAATTAGAGTTTACAATTACATCACCAGATTTAGATTTGAGAACCAATTCTCTAGTTTTGGTGTCAATAATATGAGATGCTGCAATTCCTACTCTAATTTCATCAAGTTCAATTGAATCTACAAAAAGATTATTATTAATATAAACATTTCCTGAGAATGTAGATACACCAACTACTTCTAAATGATTGAGTCTAGATATACCTCTCTCATGAATCTGAGTATAAGATGTTCCAAGTCCTGTGATTGGATCAATTCCAGTTCCAGTAAATCTTGCAGTTCTATTAACAACAATATCTTCAAATTCAACATCACCCAAACTTTGAGTTTGATCAAAAACTACTTGTCCAGTTACACGAAGGTTTTGAATTAAAGTATCACCGTTAACACTAAAATTATAATTACCTACGGCAATAGTCCCTATTCCAAGTTTATCAAATTTAAAGTCTAAAATATCAGGAGTTCTACTAATAGGTCCCCAAGGTCTCCATTCATTTTCCAAATAAATGTGTCCAATATAACCATTGGTTGGGTTTGAAATATAAGAAATATCACCAAGAGTTGGATTTGGAATGATTGCAGAAGTTGGAGTAGATAATCCAACAGTAAATAGTTTTTCTTGAGATGCTGTTCCACGAATATAAAAATTCTTGGTTAAGATTCCATCTTCAGAAAGATTAGTGATCTTTTGAGTAAAGTTTACTGGTCCATAGAATTGAGAACTTTGATTATTATTTTCTCCACCTTCTACAGTAATTCTTTCACGAACAAGAATTTCATCAAATACACCACTCAATCTATTGCTATTTTCACCCTCTGCATCATCACCAGTGTAAGTAAGAATTGGTGCTTCAATTACTTTTTCTTCTCCAGTTGCAGAAATAAGTTTCTTACTTCCTGAGAAAAATTCTCCACTGTCATTCATACCAGTATAAACTACTGTTCCACCTCTTTGCTCTCTTGCCTGAGATGTTAAAATATCATCCTCATCAAGAATTCTATTTTGTTTTTGTGGTAAACCAGTAGAATAGTTACCTGGACCATATCCAAGATATTCAAATGTATGTCCAGATGCCCTCATGAATGAAGGTCTACGTAATTCCATAGGAAGAACTTTAATCTTCTTAATTAAAGATCCTACAGGTGCAGTAGTTTTAACAGTTCCGAATTGTCCACGGAGAATATCAAATTCATTACCATTTGCAGTACTTGCAAGTCTAACAATTTCAGAGTTTATAGCAATATAATCTCCTCTATAAAATCCATTAGAACTTTGTAGTTGAATAATTGTACTATTTTCTGTTATGCCTTGAGAAATAGTTGTGGTTACACCTGCATAGATTGTAGAAGCACGAGATCCTAAATTCTCTTCACCTCTACCAAGATTTTTAGCATTAGCAGATATACCATGCTTAAATACAAATCCAGTAGTTGAAGATTTAGTTTCTGTAACGATTCCTACATTAAAGGTAAATGTATTGATTCCAATGTTATCACGGACTACAAATGTACTATTGTACATCGTATGACCACTGCCAACTATAGAAATTTTATTTCCAGGAAGTAATCCGTGAGGTTGACTTGTAGTTACAGTAACAATTCCCGAAGATACATTAGTAAAACTAAATGAAGTTATTCCTACTCCTTTAGATGCCAAATATCCAATAGGAACATCATTATTGCTATTTTCTACATAGGAAGAAATTCCAGTTGGATGATAAATTTTAATAGTTTTACTATCAAGAACATCGATAATTTTAAAAGTTCCATTCAATGGAATTGTAGAATAGAATCCAGAAAGATCTAATGCATCATTTACATTATTATTAATATCCTGAACCGTAACTACAGCATTATTTCCAGCAGATCCTCCTTGAATTTCAAGTCTCTGTCCTACAGTATGAGCAGATCCAACATCAACCAATCTCAAAGTTGAAGGATTGATTGCACCAGTTACAGTAGTATTAAATCTACAGGTAGCATCTTCTTCTAAAAGGAATTGATCTATTAGATTTGCACTATAGATGCTAGAACTAATTGGATATCCTGCACCAGGAGAAACTACAGATAGTGACTTAATTGAATTTAACTTATGTTCTATATCAGTATAAAGGGTAATTGTAGTATTACCAGTTCCAGAAATAGAAAGTCCAGTAATACCAAATCCAACTCTACTATTTCTAAGTAATTGATTTAATGCTTCACGAGTTGTAGATTTCTTCTTATCATCTGTTACAACTCTTCCTAAGATATTTAAATCTGCGTAACTGATCGATGGTAATGGATCTGGTGCATAATTATCTCTATCTGTCTGTGGATAAAGATTTCTAACATCTTGATTGAAAGTTTTTTCCGATACACCATAACCAACAATTTCTTCAGGTCTTACACTCGAAGACAACATAATAATGTGGTAAATACCATCTTGACCATCTTCACCTGGAATGTGTCTCTTGACAGTGTTTACACGATAAGCAAAATAATTATCAAGATATGATTCTCTAGATACTAAAGGAAGATCATCTCTTTGTTGTCTTGTTGTACGAGAATTTATTGCATTTAAGAAGTTTCCTGGATTAGTAGATACCCCAGAAATTCTATATTTAAATGATTTAGAATCTAATACATCAACAACAGGATAAGATCCATTGAAAGTAGAAACAATTCCTGTTCCTGAAGTATTATTAGTACTCTTAATCTTTTGAACTTTTACAATATCTCCAGGGATAAAGTTATGAGGAACTTCAGTAGTAATGGTAACTACTTGTGAATTATCGACAATACTATCTGCTATTGCATCGATAATAACTTTTTCATTTCTCAAATCTACTGGACTCTGAAGGTTAGTGCCTTCATCAATAGTCAAACTAGAAATTCCAACATTCTTAGATTCTTGAAGAACAAATCCTGCCTGAGGTGGTCTTGCAAAAGTATATTCTTTTGGAATTACATAACGAAGTTTATAAATCTTATCTTCAATTGCTCTATTATCTAATTTTCTCTTAAAATAAGTTGAAGGACTTTCCAATCCTAATATTTCAGTTCCAAGTCCAACTACTGCACCATAAATTTTATTTTGAGCAGTGAATTGAGAACTTGTAAGATACCAAGATCCCACATTTTCATCCCATTGGACTGGATGACCTAGATCTCCAGGGAACTTATCACTTACTGTACTTAAAACAGTAATTCTTCCGCCATTATTTCCAATACCTTGAATTGGAGTTCTAGATATTGCATCATTTAATGAAAATGCAAGTTGTATTTGATTATCAGATAAGAATCCACCAGTAATTGCATAATAAACTTTATCAATTTGAATACCATCAGGTGCTTGACCTGTATCACTAAAAATTCTTACTCGTTCACCATTAAACAACTGATGGTTTTGAGTTAGAGTTAAAATATTTGAAGATATATTATTGAAACCACCAGTTCTTGCAATTGTATATTCTTTTTTCGATGTTACACCTTCTCCACCACCAGGGACTGGCATGTATATTGGAGATTCAAAAGTTTGAAGATCTGTTCCTTGAGTAACAGTTAAATATAATTTATCTTGTAATTTAGCACCAATTCGATATCCATCAGTCTGAGAAGGTGGTGCAACATCTTTAGTACTATAACTAGAAATATATAATCTCTTTAAAGTATTTGATGGATTTATAGTTTTATAAGTATCAATTGATAACCAAGTTACTTGGTTTTCATTAGTAGTAATTTCTTTTGGTGGAATAATATGAGTGATGTATCCAACATCATCCCTATCAAAAGATTCTCTTCTATATCCAACACTTTCTAATGAAATTGCACCAAAGTTTGAGTTAGAGTTAGTGATGGACATGTCACCACCACTTTCAGTTACAAAGTGCTTTGCAAAACCGATGGCAAAGATAGAGACAGATTGGATAAATCCATCATTAGAGGTTTTAATATGGAAATTTTCGTATTCTGGTTTATAAATTGCTCTAGAATTAGTATGTAACGGTCTCTCTGTGCTGTTATTAGGAAGAGTTAAATTATCATAATAAACACCATCCTCATAAATCAAAAATGCATTATCATCTTTCTGAAGGGAGACTCCCGTGTATTGAGCAACAACCATGGATTTAAATCCATCTGCTTTACTACCATCTCCATGCATACCACACATACCATAAACTGAACGCAATGAACAGTTAAAGATATATGGAGATGCGGAAGATACTGTATCACTTTCTACAACAACAGTAGCAGTGTCAAAAGCAGCAGGATCTGGCAATAAATTAGTAGGAGTAGATACTGCACTAAAAGTAAAAGTAGTTAAACCTACAACTTCTCTTACAACAAATGACCCATTATATGATGCAGGTTCTTCAGTTATGCCAGAGATAAGAACTGGGGTATCAATAAACAATCCATGTGGTTTAGGAGTTCCTGTTTGAAGATCTGCTGTAGTTACAGTAATAATACTATTATCACCTGTACCGTCACCATTTCCTGCACGAATACTTGAAATGCCTAAGGGATTTGATTGAAGAGATCCAACAATTCTGTATTCATCTATACTTGGTTCAAAATCATTATTAAGTGGATAATCACCCAAACCTCTTCCAGAGATGTCACCATATGCTCTGGCAACTTTATAATAATACATTTGCAGATCTGTAAGATCTGTTTGTTCATATCCAAGACGTGCTTTATTTACTCCATCAGCATATGTAAAAGCTGTAAGTTTATGGTGAGAAAAATTAGGAACAGAACGATTGTCTGTGTAATCTTTAAATACTGTCTTTGTAGTATCTGCGTCAAAGAATGTAAATGTACTGAAGTAACAAGTACCAGTTACATTAAAAATACTAGAAAGATCGACATCATCATCATAAGGATTGGGTATATAAAGTGGTCTAATCTTGGTTTTTCTAAGGTCTACACCAATAATAGATGTACCACGAGGAAGAATTACTCCACCACTAATAGAATTAAATTTATAAAGATCATTATTGGTATCGAAAATATCAAAATTTGAAGAAAAAGATAATGGATCTAAAGTAGTAGTCTGCCAAGTATCTTTACCTACTCTTTTTTTATATACTGCACTACCATTAACATCTTGGATTGAATATCCTGGTCTATTATCAATATAATGAGTTGATGGATATACCATAATGGTAGTCCTATCATTTAAATCATTATTCTTACCTTGTTGGTATGAAAATCTTGCTGCTTCAATTAATGCTCTTTGAATTGAAACAAATGGTCTTACAAGACTATCTCCACGATTCTCTATGCTGTCTGTAGCATCAAAATTGTTAGGATCGACATATAGTATATTCCCTTCAGGATTACGAAGGAAGTTGTCTAAACGAGATAAAGGCATTTTATCAGAACTACTTACATTTCCTATGTTCTATTTAGGAGTTCTATATACAACAAAACCTCCAATAAGGAGGTTCTGAAGTCACACTTTTCGGGTCACTGTAGGAATTCCTCCCACCGAATAAATTGTAAATTAAAATGTATTAACTGTCAAGTTCTCCTCGCAGTTCAGCAAGTTTTGCTGTAGCAAGACATTCAACACATGTCCAATAGGTTTCACCACTAATAGGAAAATTATTATCCGTAAAGTGTGCTGCAATATCTTCCTGAAGCTCTCTAAGGTCTTGAAGTGTGTCTCGCTCAATGTACATAATTAAGTTTTTTCATCCTACAGATTCATTGTAGCAATATTCGAGTATCCTGTCAAGTGTCACCAAAAACCTTTGAATTCAACTTTCGAAGTTGTTCTTTTAGTTCTAAATTTTCTTCTTTTAAAGTTTTTACACTTTCAATAAGAAGACCAATTAAACCATTATAATTAACTGTCTTAGTTTCTCCATCAGTAACTAATTCAGGAATAACTGCTTCAACATCTTGAGCAATAACACCAGCAGATTGCTTTTTGTTTTCCTTCCAGTTAAAAGTTACACCGTTTATTTGAGAAACAATTTCTAGTGAATTTTCAATCTTATTAATATTTTCTTTTAATCTTCTGTCTGAAGTTGTATTATAATCAAATGCAGTTACAATACCAGGGAAATTTGCATTTCTTCCAAAATTAACATCGAGATCGGAGATACTAATAGTTGAATTTAAATTACTACTACTTCTGATTTCAGATGCAATAATCTTTCCTTGGAATGAAACATCACCCGATGTGCTATACATATAGAATGAATTTGTTCCATCGGGTGCTTTAATAAATCCACTGGAAGAAATAAATGAATTTGCTGTTACAATTCCAGTAAAATTACCAGTAGTCGCAGTAATTGATCCAACTACAATATTTGGAGTTCCAGTAAGTCCCTGAGCAACAGTTGCAATTCCTGCTGAAGTTGCATAAGTTGCAATTCCAGAAGAAGTTGAATATGTAGATATTCCTGCAATACTTGCATAAGTTGCAATGCCTGCATAATTTACATACTGTTGATCAGTAAAGGTAATTGTTGCACCAACACCAATCGAATCAATACTTAAATTATTACCAACAAAATTTATTAAACTAATACTAGAAGCAGATCCAACTAAAACACCATTATCTAATAAAGTAATACCTTCAATTGCACCAGAAGCAGCAGCAGGTCTCCATTCAGGTTTTCCTGAGGAAACTGAAAGTACATATGATTCTGGACCAATTGAAAGGAAACTGGTAATACCTACATTTTCCTGATAAGGTATTGCATATGAGGTTCCACCACTTAAATTGATCGAACTAGTTGCAGTTCCACTTAAATTTCCATAGAAATAATTGGCAGATACTGAATCATCTGATACTGTTACTGCAGAACCTACTGCAAGTCTAACTCCATTTTTAACTTGAGTGGATCCAATACCAACCCCATAATTAAATAACCAAGCATCAGTAGTTCCTGTTCCAAGAGTTCCACCCTTTACCCAAGTTATCTGCTTATAAGTTGAAGAAATATCACCATTTGATAGATTTACTAATGGTGAACCCTCAGTACTCGCAATCGAAATTCCACCATAATTAGCAGAAGTATCAGTTTCGTTATGAGATGTAGAGTATCCTAGAACAATATTCTTATCTTCTATAAGTTGTTCTACAACATTTAATATAACTTGTGTTCCATTAACAGTTAAATTGCCATCAATAACAACGTTATTATTAACTGTAAGATCATTTTGAATGGTTACATTATTTGGAAGTCCAACTACTGGGGAAGACCCCTCACCAGTAGAAGATGTAACCTCAACTTCATTTACTGTTCCACTGATAGTCTTAACATAATCTCCGAAAGTATCAGTCCCCAGACCGACAGAATTTGGTTGAATAGTTGCAGCAATAGAAACATTTCCTGTTCCATCAAAAGTAACTCCAGAACCTACAATGTCACCAGTGATTGAAAATGTTCTTGGAGTTTGAAGTTTAGTTGATTGTGTAGATATTCCTGCAGTAGATGCATATGTTGCAATTCCAGAAGATTGTGAATATGCAGGTGTAGAAAATGTAATTACTGCTGTTGTTCCTACACCAGTAGCAGTAACATAATCACCAACAAAATCAATTGTTGCAAAACTGGAAGCAGATCCTACAATATTTCCTTCATCTTTAATTGTAATCCCTTCAAGTTTAGATAGAATAAGATCCGTAAGATTCCCACCAGATCCATAAAATGCTGTAGCAGTTACAACTCCAGAAACATAAACCTGATTTGCGGTTACAATTCCTAAAGTAGAAATTCCACTGACATTTAAATTAGTAACTGATGCAATTCCACCAATTACGTTTGTAGATACTCCAGCAGTGGTTGCATAAGTAGCAATTCCAGCAATAGGAGAATAAACTGCTGTTACATTAGTTAATCCTGAACCATCTCCAACATGACTTCCACTAAAAATACCTGCAGAAAGTCTTCCTGAGAAAGGATTATAAATTAAACCGTTAGTTCTTACGGAAGTATATCCACTTTGACTAGTGAAAAATCCTACATAATGATTTTGATTGCCTGAATAAGTACCTATTAAAACCTTATCGGAATTTGTAGCAATGCCTGCTGAAGTTGCATAAGTCGAAGTTGATGCATTTCCATCTAAAGTTCCAACAAAAGTTGTTGCAGTAACAACACCACTAAAATTTCCATTACCTGTAACATTTAGATCTGATACTATTTGTCCTCCGATAGACAAATTAGTACTAATAGAAACTAAATTTGCATTTAAATATAGATCATTTGGACTCGTTATATTTGGAGTCCCAGCATTAGTAGAAACAAATGAATTTGCAGTTACAACACCAGTAAAATTACCATCCCCACTTACATTTAAATTAGTAACTGATGCAATTCCACCTATTACGTTTGTAGAGACTCCTGCAAAATCTGCATAAGTTGCTATGCCAGAAGAGGTTGCATAGGTTGATATGCCAGAAGAGGTTGCATAGGTTGATATGTCAGAAGAGGTTGCATAGGTTGATATGCCAGAAGAGGTTGCATAGGTTGCTATGCCTGCAGTAATTGCATAGGTAGCAATACCAGCATAAGAAGCATATTCAGTGTCAGTTTCTGAAAGAGGATACCAGAATCTACCACCCTCAGAAGTAGCAGTTGCAACTAAAATAAATACCTCTCCAGGAGGAAGAGGATTTGCCCCTATAGATGAGGGACCAACTAAAGGATCCCCAAGGTTAGGTTCAGCTTGCTCTAATCCTAAAAATTGATACCTATCAGGTGTGATATCAACTTGAGGAGTTCTTTTTACTCTCTTACTTAGGAACCCTTGATTTGCCATTTCTTATATATTATTGATTAGAAGTTTCAAGAATACTGATAATAAACTTTAAATCAGTTGAACTACTACTACTTATAGTAATATAATCCCCTTGCTCAAGAACTAATTTTCCAGGCAATAAGTTTGCAGTATCATTACTAGGAATGTGAAAATTTTTAACAATTTCCGTAGAAACTGTTCCTACACCAGACACTACACGATTGTGATACCAACTTAATGTTTGAGTTTCGTTACCAATATTTGAACATTGTGCAAGCAAAAACACTCCAACGAATCCAACGGGTGCTTCATATATATTTTCTGTCGATAATCCAACAACTTTAGTAATTGTACGGAAATTATTTACTGCTGCTGCTGCAACTGCCATTTTTAACGTTCCTCCTTAGTCTGATAGTGCAAGAATAAAAGGGGTTAAAGTTGTAAACAAACTCTTGGAGTAAATTCTACCAGAAATTGTTCCTGATGCTTGATTTATAACAACTCCATCACCAATTCGGAAATTTCCTGCTTGGTCGGTACTGGTATAAACTACAATTCCTCCATTTTCTTGAACAACTTCATTATCTTGAATAGCAACACCACCGAGAGCAGGTTTGGCACGATTAATATCATTTCCAGAACCAACCCATTCAAATGAATGAGATGATGTAATTTGTAAACTTACTCGTGTAAAGTATACTGTAGTTCCTGCACTAACTGTATTATTTAGGTTCTGTAATAAAGTGATTGTAGAAATTCCGGCACTTGGTAAAGTAGCAGAATCAACTTTATAAAATATTGGTTGCATTCTAGACACTGATGCTTGTGCTTGAACTCCAACTCCAGTTGGAGGAGCAATCGTGACAGTGGGGGGATTTAAATATTGAGTTCCCGAGTTTATAATATTGATAGAAACCACTCTTCCATTTTCAATTGTAGATGTAGCTTGAGCAGTAATTCCATTTTCACCCTCAGGTGCAGAGAAAAACACTCTAGGTGCAGATTCATATCCGAATCCACCATCAGTAACTTCTACGGTATCGACAAAATTATATAAATCTCCAAAATAACAAACCTGTCCATCATAAGGTCTATATGATCCTAATCCTCCAACCTGTACATCATTATTTTTTGCTGGAGAATCTGTGGTAACTGTTCCAGTATAACGATAAATTGATTTAGTATTTTCATCTCCATCTCCATCGGCATAAAGTCCTAGTCTACCAAATGATGAGTTAGAGTTTGTAATATCACATTGACCTCCAGATCCAGTAAATACTGAAATATCATTACAAATAGTAAAGATAGAAACTAACTGTGCATATGCACCATTTGTAATAGAAACTCCAATTCCACCTTGATTATACTGAGTGTATGAGTCAACACTCATTGTACCAGTAACACCTATATCATTTAAATCACCAGGTTCAGCATCAAATCCTTCCACTTTCATGCCTATACTGTTACCAATAAAATTGGTACAGTTTCTTACATATGGTCCCTGTGTAATAGGTCCTACACCTTTAGAATATGGAGGTAAAACTAATCCTCCAGAAGAATAAGTATGCGGAATAGTAGAAGTTCCAACTACGATTGTAAATGATCCTGGAGATGGTACATCTATTACTCTGAACTGATACCCCTCACTTCCTGTTGGATATATTGTAGTGGTCCCTGCACCACTCATACATGTAAATTCTAAATCACGAATTCCAACTAAATCACCTACATTAATGATTGCGTTTGGTGAAGAAATTGTAGTAATTCCTGTAGTATGATCATAATCTGCATCTATTACAGGAATAGAACGATCCACTACAAATCCACCTGAAACATAAGTATGAGGTAGCGTAGATACTCCAACGTAAATATCAAAAGAACCATCTTCATTAACTTGCTCAACTAAAAATTGATTTCCATATTTTCCAGATGGGAACTTTTGAGTAGATGTAGTTATACCAGAAGAACACTCAAATACTAAGTCATATATTTCTACGGTGTCATTTTCTTTTACTGAAAAATTAGGAATTGTAAGTGTGGTTCTTCCACTTACTTCATCATAAACTGCATTGGTAACTTCTTTTACTGTTGTAAATCCAATTCCTGCATTTCCTGGATATGTAACATTAAATACATTGCCCAAAACAGTTGGACCTTGATCAATAATTGTAGTTACAACACCAACACATGAATAGATTGCAGATACTACATTTGCACAAGAATTTATATCAATATTTGATCCTGTAGCACTGTCTGCTTGCATTCCAAGATCTCTAATTTGAGTAAATTCGGATTGATAATTACCATCCCAGGAGACATTATTAATACAAGATTTTGCAATTCCTGCAGCATAACGAATAGTATCTATAGTTTCAGTCTTAACACCAACAATATGTTGAAGAGTTTCATCACTATAATATGAAAGTCCTGCTCCTACACACTTAGAATTACCACCCCTAGTAATATCAAAGCAAATTGCTTTAAAAATATCCTTAATGTCATCTTTACATGAAGTATAGTCATTACTAGACAAAGTAAATGCTGGATATTGGTAATCTGTACTGGTTAAATATCCAACTGCTTCAGATGCAATAAAATCAAGATTCATACGAATCAGTCTTGCAGCATCAAAAAATCTATCTTCAGATACACCTAAAAGTGGTTGAAATGCTACAACTGCTGCACCTGAAGTAACATTAGGTCCAACAAAACTCATATCAGTTATATGGCATCCATTATTTACATGGAATAGATCTCTATCCAAATATTTTGGAGTGACTATACAGTTTCTCAGTTCAGTTCCTTCTACTGATACTGTTCTAGAAAGAACAATTGGATTTTCTTCAACATAAGCTCCAGGGAATACTTTTATAGTATCTCCAGACAATGCAACTGCGGATGCTGATTTAATTGTTCTTTTTGGATGATTTTCTGACAATCCTGTATTATTATCATCACCATTTTGGGAAACATAAATTGTTTTACCAACTGGTCTATATGAAGATATTTCAACTACACCCTTTCCAGCAGTTTGACTGCTGTTAATATCAATACCAATTCCTGCAACAAGTTGTGTTACTATCCCAACCAGTCCTACACCATCACCAAGATATTCATTAGCAATAACAGTATTAAGAGTAGATACTCCAGATACAGATAATTGCGTTACCGAAGCAATTCCACCAACAACGTCAGTAGATACACCAGATGCTAAAGTGTATGCAGAAACTTCTGTTTGGAAAGACGTTCCTGTGATATTAATATCATATGTTCCAGACAGTCTTTCTTTAGGAATAACACCATCAAGAATATTTGCACCATCTGTTAAAAAATTTGCAGTATTTGCAGATCCAGTAACATTAATATCATAAGTTCCCTGAAGAACTGATGTGGAAACTATTCCACTCTTAATATTGCCTGCGTCTTCAAGAAAGTCTGCACTATCTACTGAAACTGGATAATAACCAGATAATCTTTCAGAACTAATTGTTCCTGAAATAATATTTGAACCATTCAGTAAAGCATTAGCAAAGTCTGCAGTTCCTGAAAAAATACCAACAAATTTGTTTGCAGTAATAGTAGATGCACCTACTATACTATTCCCATCAAGATTTAGATTATCCCCGTAGGACAGTTCCTCAATCTTACCTGTATCGGGATTAACTATAAGTGGATATCTATCGGCCATTAACTTATGTTTAGATGCTTTTAGTTCTTATAATATATAGGTTCTACTCATAAGGCCTAAAATCAAAATTAGATATATCTGAAATAACTGCTTCCAATTCTGTTATTTCTTCATCTAATTTAGATGCAGATTGAAGAATAGACCATGCATATCTTTGAAGTTTTTCCCTTTGCTTTCTTAACGTATTAGATATAGATGCAGTTTGTTTAATTGCAGGAACATTTTTATTTCTAGTTTGAGTATAAGAATTTAAAGAATTATTAATTGTATTATCAAAAGAAGAACAGTTTGGAGGAAAAACTCCGAGAGGTGGAGGTCCTGCAGCATATCCAATTACATCAGTTGCTGTAGCTGCTACTGTAACTCTAGTTCCTTCGGGTGCATACTTTATAGTATAAATTGGAGGATCACCACCATTAGAAGTTTTTATTGTTGGCCACTGAGTTGTTCCAATATTATAACCACCTCTTCCTGCTCCTACCTCAGGCTCTGCATTCCTAATACATTCTCTCGTATCTTTATTCCATGTTGTATTTGATCTTAAAGTCCCATCACTTTTATATAAACAATCATTTTTATTTTTTTTAGTGCTGTCAACATAAGTTTTTCCGGGTTTATACTTATCAAACTCATTTTCTATTCCAGATTCGTCAAAATAAACACTACCCCCAGTACCTACAGTTGAAGATCCAATTATACCTATTTTAATAGGAGAATTTGGACTTTTAGTATAATCAAATCCTTTATAAATTTGAGAATCAACCCTTAGTGCAATAAGATCTGTAGTCAATCCGGACCTTGATGCTTCAGTTGATAAAAATACTGCAGAATAATTAGTAAGTATTCCAACAAAAAATTCACCCTCTTCAATATAATCAGTTGCATTTGCACTCAATATTAAAGTATTGACTGTCAATAAAGATGTTTCTAAAACACCATCTTCACCATAATATTCAATAGGTTGACTGGCACTACCAAAACCAGTAATAGTTGTTAGATATGGAATGACTGGAGGATTAGTACCTACACCCAAATGAACAAGAGTCATGCCAGTTTTGATACCAACAAAACTACCTGCACCAAAGTTATTAAAAACATTAGAACCAGTAGAAATACCCCCTATTAGAGATGTTATTACACCAACTGAAATAGTTTCACCAAATCCAACTATCTCAGGTAAATTTCCAGGAGAATATATTGAAGGGTTATCAATATCGTCTGAAATTGTATCATTTATTTTTAATTCAGGTGGTCTAGATGTCGGATTTCCATCTTCATCCGTAATTGCAATAATTGTAGATCCAGAAGAAACATTAGCATAAAACTCTGCAACTAAAGTTGATCCATAATCACGATCTAAAGGTTTTTTATAATATTTCAAACCAACTTTTGGTTTATAATCATAAGTGTCTGGATTTTTTTGTACTTCCCAAACTTTATATTGTCCTATATTAAAAGGTGTAGGAGATTCTATTTCTACCCATTTTAAATCTGTTCTACATCCTGAAGCAATTCTTGCATCATATGCTGCTTTTACAGCATCTACAGAAGCATTTACTTCACCGGATAAAGGTAAAGTACTTTCATCTATTGGATCAATTAGTCCATCATACTTATCAAGTTTAATATCTATTAATGATAACTGATCCAATAAATTATTTAATTGATTTTTTTTTCTTATTATCTCTAACTTATATTCTTCAATAATGTCACTAGAATTACTCATATACTTTTCCTCATCAATTTAATTAAGAATTAATTCCTGGTCTATAATCATAATGATATCCAACTATAGATCTTTGATCTTTTCCCGGATAATCTTCTATTTTACCTTCATATTCTACAACAATTTTATCTACATCTTTTCTTTCACCATAAACAATATAACTACAGTGAACTGCACTCCCTGCATTATTTAGAACTTTAATTTTAGACCCCCAATCTGATATTTCATAATAAAGTTCTTGATATGTTCCAATAGGAGTCAGGTAAACTGTAATTGTTTCCGAATCTACTAAACCTTTCCAATATTCTGGTAATTCTATAATATTAGAATCTTTTAAAATTCCTCTATGATAGACTGCCGCTTCAGGACCTTCTAAACAAATATGAGTCAATCTCCACCCTTTTTTAGTAGGGTGATGCATATCAAATCCTTTTGGAGGTGATGCTGCTGCAGTAGCTAATTGAGCATCAAGCCATTCACAACTAATAACTCCATCAACTCTCAATGCTCCATTTACAACTTCTGTAAGATTTGCTATACAAACATCATTACCAATTGCTAAGGCATTGCTGAGACTCGTTCCTTGTTTAATGTCTGCAGATTGTTTAATTTCTATTCCTTCACAAACAACTGCACCTGCAAATAAACTAGAACCTTCTACATTAAAAGATCCAATAATATTTGTTATACCATCGACAACAAGAGATGCAGGAAAAGAAGCAGATACTGGTGGTCCAATTGTGCAAGTAGCTCTTGCTGCAGGAGCAGCAAGAGCAGCACCCATCAAAACAGGTCCATTCAATACTGCAGTTCCGGGTAAAACTTTACTAGTAGCACTAATAAATGAAGTATCAAGTTGTCCTACAATAAGTTTATCACCTACTTGTGATATAGAAGTGGTATGTGACATATCAAATCATTTTCAAGAATTTTTTAAGATTACTTAAAGCACTTAGTATCGATCCAACAAATGATCCTTGTGTTACATCTGAGAATGACGCACTAGATACTTGAACATTTGCTGCCATATCTACAGTTTGCCCATACATACCAATTTCATTTGTAGCCGTAATATCGACATTTGTTCCTTTCGTTCTAACAATAGGAGCATTAAATTCTATGATTTTACCGGACCCCAGAGTAATCTCACCACTACCATCTGTAGCAACAATTCTTATATTTCTTGCACGAATTATAATATCTCCAGCAGGGGCATCTAAATAAATATCACCATTTTTTGCGTATATGACTTTCGCAGGTTCATCATCTACACATTTTGATCCAACAACTTCTATGGAAGTTTTAGGATTTGCCTCCACCCTATTTCCGTCTTCTCTAAGTTGAATCGAACTTCCACTATCAGTAGTTACTGCCCATTCATATGTTGCTTCTTTGTTAGTAACATTATCATAAATCTTATGTGCAATATTTGTATCTATATTTTGCCTTTCGCTTTTACTCATACGCAGTCAACAACCGTAAGTATTCCAACTTGATTAATAATAACTCTTGGGAGAATTGATAGTTGAGGCAGATATTCCAGAACTGGATATAAATCTGCACCTTCACCATTTTGACTATTTATAATCGCATTAGGAAGTGCATCAAAAATATTAGCACAAGTAATAGATTGAATTCCAACAATAGATCCATTAGGAGTAACAATAGGGGTAAATGTACAAAGACCTACTTGAATGACATCCCCTGTCGAATATCCAATTCCAGGATTTTCTACGACAATTGATGTTATAATTCCAACAATATCAGTTCCAACTCCAGGTCCAGGTGGTATGACATTATCAAATATTTCTTTTGGAAATGTTCCAACTCCAGTTGAAACTGGAGTTCCAGGTGGAGTTTGAATAGGATCGTCCGGAATTGGAGTAAGTATTGGAGATAGTCTATTTGATATGTTTACTATGGTCCTTGCTACAATAACACCAGAGGTATCTTGTAAATCAAAGAACATCTGTTCTACAGATTCTTGTATACTATCTTGACGTATTTTAACTTTAACTTGTGCAGTATTTGATTTTATTGTCACACTTCCATTCATACTTCCTTCTATATCATTAGAAGTAATATCTCCACCCAACATATAAGATAAAGATGTATTATCTTTAACATTTTGAGTAAAAATAGTATAAGTTACAGTTTCACCTTCAAAAAAAGTATATCTATCTGCAGTAACCAAATATGAAGGAATATCAAACTCTGAACTTAAATCTGGTGGACAATATCCTGTTCCAGATCGAGTTAGATATATTTGCGTAATTCTTCCTCTAGAAATAGATGCAGATGCTTTTGCACCAGAACCGTGATTTGTTTTATCTACTATTGAAATTCTAGGTGGTTTACTGTATCCAAATCCAGAATTAATAATTTTTACAGAAATTATGCTTCCATCTTTTGAAACAATTGGAACTGCCTTTGCCCCAGATCCATCTCCAAATATTTCTATCTTAGGTGGAACACAATATGGATATACTTTTCCTGTATCAGTCAAATCATCTTGACCCTTTGGAGTTTTTACTTTTTTGGTACAATCTCTAAATACAGAACCTTCATATCCATATAATGATAAAGAACCTAATGCATTATCAATATTATCATTTACACCTTTGAGGACATTCATATTCCCCAAAACATTATTCCAATTATCAATCCCTGCTCGTTTAGGTCCAAACTTTAATGACCATTCAGATGGGGTTTTACATTTTAAACTATCACAACCAATAAAATTAAGAATTTGATTTGCAATTGAAGATACTTGAGATAAAATTCCTTTAATTTGAGATAATCCACCAAGTAACCAATCAAGTCCAGACATTACTGGTTCTAAAAGTTCTTCAATTTTATCCATTAATTTAGAAAGAATTGCTGAAGTAAATTGTTCAGCAGCACAAAGTGGTGCATTGATAGCTCTACCTACCAATCCCTTAAGCATATCTAAAAGAAAATCTAAAAGCAAATCTATAAGTTTCTCAAAGATACAAAATATAATATTCATTATATTTTTAGTTGCTTCTGCAACTGGAGTATGTTGAGGTAAGGGTAAAACTAATGCAATAAATTTTCCAAACAAATCACCTACCAATTTCATTATGGTAGATCTAAAATTATTAATAATAAATTTAATTACTCCTGTAATTATTCTTGCAGTTCTTTTAATTTCATTAGTAATATCAATTATTGTATTTAAAACTGGATCTACATAAGCATCAATATATCCTTCCAATCCATTAACTATTGTAATAAAATCTTGAATTGCCCTTGTAATCTTTCCAATTATATTATTATCACAACCATTTTCTTTTGTAATGGTAATACTACCTACTTCTTTTTGAATTATATCAAGTTGTTTATCAACATAAAATATTTTATCCTTACCAGAGTTCCTATCCGAACCTAGATCTACAGAAATTGGATTTTCAATTTTACCACCAATAATAGTGGGAGGAGATTCTTCTTCTTTAGCATCTCCCTGTTTAGGGTCAACAGTTGGTTGTATTTTTGTCTGGCCTTGTGCAACTGTTGATCCTAATGTGGTATCATTTCCTTCAAATGGTTGAAATGCTATATCAGATTCAGGAAATGATTTTACATTTTTATCTCTATGAATTACTCCAATTACTACTGGTTGTTGGGAATCATCACCATCTAGGAAAAATCCAAAAACAGTTTCTCCTCCAACTAATTTATGACTTTTACCTAATCCACCTTGAGCACTACCATCAGTAGCACCAAGCATTATTTGTGCCCAAGGTAGATCTTTATCTGGAAGTTCTTTTTTATTATAGGTATGATATCCAATTATTCTAACCTTACATCGATATGCCCAAGATCCACCAGTAACTATATCAACCTTTTCTGGTATATCCCATACCTTTGCAGGAGCAACCTGACCTATCCACCAAATAAAACCATCTTTTCCAAGATAGTTACTTTTTAATAAAGCATCATCAATCATCGTAAATTCTACATTCTAATGAATTTGGATTTTCGTCGCAGTATAATTCCAGTGGAGTTGGATCATGATCATCTTCTGGATGACGTTCACGATATCTTTCCAATGATTCCAATTCTTCTTCAGTATGACGACGTGACTGAGAAGAAATCATAGGATCATCAAGTATTTTTTTGTCGTTTTCAATGTGTTGATGGATGTTTTCCATTTTAGTACTGTACGTTAGTTGAACTATAGAGACCATAACTGTCTCTTATTAATCTTAAACTAGTAATCATCTGTCCAGGTTCCATATGATGTCTCAATTCTTTAATTAAATAATTTCCACTTTGTTGAGGATCTGCCTCTTTTTTATCACTTCTATCAATCTTAGGAAATTCTGCATAAATGATATCACCAGCTTTCAAAGTCACATTACAAGGAACTACCATATTTAGTGCTTGAGTAAACAAAAGATTGTAACGAGAAAATGATTTTGCCATATCTGCTTCATCCCTCATATTTGTTTTATCATCAATCTTCGAATCCCCTTCTATAGTATTATCCATAACTCCAATATCAGAGGTTCTTACCATTATTCTCGATACAGATTCTCCAAATTCTTCAGATACTGCTATTGATGCATCTCCACTGAGAACATTGGCATTTCTTATTTCATCCTTTAACGTATATTTGTAAATATTTAATTTATTTTTATAAAGATCATAAAAATATGTTTTACTAGAATACATACCTACTCTTAAATTTGTTAAAAGATTATTATTTTTTTCAAAACTATAATTTAATATTTTGTAATTATTTACTGGTTTGTTATGCTCAGTAACTTGAGTATAATAATATTTTTGAATATTTTCAGAATTAGAACTACCAGATTGAACTCTGGTATTTTTTACAAGACTGTCAATACTTCTAAAATTAAATCCATCTTTATTCTCATAAAATAAAAATCCTGCTATACCTTTACCTTCACTTGCAACTCCACTACCAGATACTCCTGTCGTTTTAGATGTAGTTGGTATAGATTTAGGACCTAACCAAGTTAAGATATGAAATGGTTTTTTCTGATTTCCAATAAAAGCATAACTATTCAAAGTTTTTTCTATATTCTCTGCTTTATATTTTTTAGTTTTTAAAATATCTTTTAAAATTGAAGTGACCGATTGGTCAATTGTTCCTCCATATCTTTTTACACATCTTACTGTCTCATTGGTAAGTGCTTCCCGAGAAACTAGATTCAGAGTAAACATTTCACTGGTACTATCTGGACTTATTCCACTAACTTTATACACATACAGTGAATTTTCCCCATCAAATTCAAATTTTCCAAATCCAGTATCAACACTTAAAAATACCTTTTCACCACCACGTATTGGAAGTAAATTTACAAGTGATGTACTATTCATCACTTGAATTGTCATAGTAATAGATGGTGATAAAATATCTTCAAAATAATCTAAAAACATGATGGAAGATGATCCTGCAAGATCAACAGATTTAGATCCATCTAAAGATTGAATAACAAACCCATTCGGTTTTAGTGCGTTTACTGCTGACATTATGCGAAAGATAAATTGGTTAAAAGAATTGTCTTAACTAAACTATTTACCACAGCACCTTCAGATGGTCCAGTGACTACTACCTGATTGCCATTACCTCCACCACCTGAAGGAATAATAATTGGTTTTTGAGAACCACCACCCCCACCTCCAGATGCAATAATCATTGGTCTATCAATAATATAAGATTGCCCCTGAGAATAAGAAGGATAATATGCAACCATCTGAGGTTGAATATTTTGGGAAATTGAATCTGGTGCAAGTGAAACCATAGATTCATATGCAGAACTAGATTGCATAGATGGAGGTTGAATTTTTGGAGATGTTTCTGCAGATTTAATTGCAGATTCTTCATTTCCCGCAAAAGATGTTTTAACTTCACCAAGTTTCATTCCCACATCTGATGCTTTTCTTTCTGTAACTTTAACCGATCCACCAAATCTAAAATAAGAAGATGCAACACCTTTGGGATTTACTGGTTTAGTTCCAGGTCCCCCAGGTCTATACTCAAAATGAACATGAGGTCCAGTAGATCTTCCAGTGCTACCTTGATTACCAATGACAGTCCCTGGTGATATTCTTTGACCTTTTTTTACATTTACTCTACTTAAATGTCCATAAAAAGTTTCAGAACCATTATCATGTTTTACTGCAACCCAATTTCCATATCCTGCTTCAGTACCAACATCTACAACTCCTGCCTGTAGAATGGAAACTGGTGCAGTTGGATTTGGATGTGCAAAATCTGCACCATTATGCATTTTACCCCATCTCCACCCATACCCAGATGTAAAATGCTTTGATGGATCATCTCCACCTTCTGCAGTAGTTACTGCACCAACCTCTTCAGTTGAAGGTTGTTCATCAATATAAGAAGTATCTACCTCTCCAGTTGCATCTTCCATGGGAGGGGCACCATCTTCACCCATTAATGATGCACCAAATCCACTCACAAATTTTTCAAATTTTGACACAACACTATCAAATCTCGAAACTACCTGATCAAATCCCGTAGTACTTTGAGCAGATAATTTTTGCTTTACTTCTTGTTCTTTTATTTTTTGCTCTGTTTTTTCTTTGAGAGATGTACCAGAAGTAAAATCCATTGCTCGATCTGCAGCATATCCACCTAAAAATCCACCAGCCATACTGCCAAGAACAAAACCTAGACCTGGTACAGGTATCAGTGCCTGACCTATGGCACCACCAAGCATAGACCCCGCAAGAGATCCTCCTGCCCCTGCTGCAGCCTTCCCTATACCTTCACCCTGTTGAAGTCCAGTGGCAAAGTCCAACCCCGCAAAAACAGCATTAGCAATTCCCAATGCTCGAATTCCACCAAGTCTAATTCTACCACCTCTTATCGATGGTTTTCCACCTGGAGTTTTAGATTTAGGAGAACTTCCAACTTTCTCACCACGTCCAGGAAAAAATCCTCTTACTAACCCACCAAGATCTAAAGCACCACTTAATAATGATCCCAAAAGGCCACCTGCATTTCCAAATGTATTAACGATATTAATATTTGCTAGTTGCCTTATTTTTTTCTCATCTGGTAATTTTATTCTTTCAATTTCAAATTTTCTAACTTCTAAGAAGTTCATAAATTGATTAAATTCCCCTTGAGCCTTAGGAAGTGCTCGATTGGAACGATTTCCAATAGATACAATATTATTTGCTGCAGTTGCTAATGGTGATGATAGTACTGCCATATTATCCGTCCACTATATTGTATACCATTCTAGAATACATGACAAAGAAATTATCAGGATTAGATGTAGGTAAAAATGGAACTTCAGGACCTGCATGTTGCTGGGGTGGTGGGGCAATTACTTCACCCGTAGATTGGGGTTGCTGCTGTGCTCCCATATTCATAATTTGTGGTGGCAATTGTATCATCTGAGGTGCCTGTTGTGCAGGTTGTGATATATCTTGCGATCTTGTTTGTGTTGCTTGTGTTTGTGTAGGTGCTGCAGATACTTGAGATTGTTGTGTTGGAGATGTAGCAACTGTTGGTGATTTTAATGATTTTGAATAAGATCTTTGAATATCACTCAAAGATTTTACAGATTGTCCATAATAACTTTTACCACTTAAAGTTGGAAATGAAGCCCATACTGGGGCCAACTTATTAACAACATTTGCAGATAATCCTTCTTTAGATAATAATTCTGGAGTAACTCCTTTTTCATAAGCTAACCATAAAGCAGCTTCATCTTGTTTTTGTGGAGTGAATGGTTCATTTGGTTTCAATACTCCTTTATTGACAAGATCTTGTAAAGTATTAGGCATAAATTGATATCTTCCAGTAGCCCCACTCCATTTATGTTTACTTCCAGGTTTTCCAAAAGTATTTCCAAGATCAATAACATCTTTGACAGTCAATTTACCTTGTTCTAAATCTTTATTTACTTCACCTCCAGATACTGTTCCATAACTTCCTTGAGTTCCTTCAGCAAAAGATATAGCATCTAACATAGCTTTTTGCTCTGGTGTTCCAGACATAGCTCCTGGACCACCAGAACCCGGTGGAGGTTCCCGACTAGGTGCTGCACCTCCTCCTCCACCACCAGATGTTGTAGAACCCTTTTTTTCACTCTTACTGATTAAATTTTCTACTGCATTTGAAAATCTATCTATTATTGCAGATAAACTATCAATCATATTTGAAGGAAGCATTCCAGTAGAAGGAACTGCCTGAGCCTCTGAAAGTTTTCTTTCTTGGAATTCTTTTGCAGCAAACATTCCCGTAGCACCTAATCCAAGTCCACCTAAACCTATAGCACCCATTCTTAAAAGAGATGATCCCCTTCCCCTACCCACATTTCTTACAGAAGGTCCTGCAGATTGCTTCAATCTTCCACCGGGAACTCCAACATCAATATTCAATCCACCTGCATTAGGATTTGCTCTAGGTAAATTGGAAAGTTGATTTACAATTTTTATAATTGTTTGACGAAGTACTTTTGCAATATCAAAACTATTTTGAAATAACTTACGAAGTGCTTTTAAATTATCTTCTACTTTTTTTATATTTTTTACGTTACCAAAGAAATTAACAAACCCTATAGCATTTCTATAAAGATCTAAAAACTTTCCTAAAATAGTAGAAGGTTTAGTATCATCTATGCCCTTTATTTTTTGTTGATAATCTTTTGAAAAATTACTTATAGTATTTGAAAGTACTTGTTGAGATTGTGCCTGAATATTTTGAACTACTTGCTGTATTTGTGTAACAGGTGTTACTGATTGTACGGGAGTCTTCGAAACATTATCCTGTAAACTAGAAATAGTTTTTGACAAATCTTTTTTAAGATTGTCTATGGTAGATTGAGTGTTTGAGATATTTTTATATAATTCATCTCTTAGAGAATTTATTTTTTTATCTACATCACTTAATATAAAATTTGTAGTATTTTTTATTGAATTATCTACATTATTAACAATATTATTGGAAATACTACTAACCAGATTATTAATATCAGGTCTGACAGGAGATACTGGTTCTCTAGAAAAACCTACAATCTTATTTGCAGCAGATCCTACCACAGAAGATCCCAGAGGAGCAGTTTCACCAGTAAAAAATTTTTGAAATGCTTCTGGGTTTCTTTTCTGTTGCCCTATTATTTTTTGTGGACTTAGGACACTACTGACCATTTTGCTGCTGTTTTAATTTTTCTTCTTCAATATGCTGCTGTAGTAATGCTAAATAGATTTCCCTCTCATATGGAATCATATTTTCCACCTCAGTCAAAGAGTATTTATGATACTGCATGAGTGCAAAATTAATTCGATAATAACTCTCCAACTCCATATACGACATCATCAACCGAAAAAACTTGTCAATCCCTCCAACTTAACAGTATTTTCAACTTTAGTTTTTGGATTAATGACTGTTATAGTATGAGATAAAACAGGCATAGTTTCAAAGAATTTTTCAATTTCTTTGAATTGTTGAGTATTCATACTATCAATAAATTCAAAAAGTTCTTTTTTAGTGCAGTCTGATGCACTCCAAGAATCTTCTGAATTGAAAATAATATCAATACATGAAGCAATAATATCAAATGATTTTTCAATGTTTGAAGAACTTTGCTCTGAAGTAAAATCGAAATTGTTTTTAATGAATTGCTCTAAAGATGGATACTTCATTCTAAGAACTAGGTTATCATCTAGTTTAATATCTTTAGAATGTTCTGGAGATTTCTCCACCTTTATTTCATCAATGTATATTGTTACTGGAACTTGAGTTTCTCCATCATCACTACAAGTTATTATTAGATCTAAAGATTCACCTACAGATTTTCCTCTAACATTTAAGAAAATATATTCAATGTCAAAGGTAGGAAGTTCTTCTACTTTAATACCTTTAGTAATAATACATTCTTTTAAAATTTGTTTTATAGCATTAGTAATTTGTTTATTATCTCTACTTTCTAATGCAAGAAGTAATATTTTTTCTTCTTTAACTAAAAATGGTCTATATTTAATTGTTTTTTCAGTTGATGGCAAAATCAACTCAAATATTGGAGTACTAATCTTAGGTAATGGCATACTTTACAATAATAAGTAATGATATTTATTTCTTTTATTCAAAGTAAATCGTCAGTTCCTTTATTGTATTCGATAACATATCTATTGTAATCGAAAGTAACTGTTGTTTTTGTGATTGTACTTCCTTCATATGTAACTGGAATAGCAGTAATATTTGTAGGGAAAGCTTCAATCATTCTATAAGTTAATGATGGAACATTGCCAAGTTGATTAGAAACATTAGTAAGATTTCCTGGATTTTTTAAAAAGTTTCTTTCAAATTTTACTATAGATATAGTTCTTTTATATGTGTTTGGATATCTAAATCTGAAAAAATCTGTTCTATCTTTTGCATCACCTTGACCACTTCGAGTTCCAGGATAAACACCATTTTTACCATAAATTGGATTGATATAATTCATCCATTCTTCAAATAATCTCAACATTCTATAGTCTTTATCAACATAAAAAGTCATGGTAAATGGAGCATAAACTCTTCTATTTGGAAACCTTTCCAAAACTCCCTGACGACTTCCTATTTCTTCAATGGTATCAAAAGTTGCACCAGGTAATGCAGCATCAGAACAATAAAAATTATAGTACTCATTTATTTCTGCATTATCAGTCAATCCAACTTGATTTAAATATTGACTTAAAAAGTCTCCAGCATTTGTCAAGTGTAAAGCAACTTTAAATTGACTTGTTACCGATAATGCACCAAAAATTTCTAATGCACCTGGAAGATTAACACTACCATCAGTTCTTCCAGTAGTTTGCTTTATGTATAATGGTCCTATATCTGGTTTACCTTTGCCTTGCTCCTGAGCCATCTATAAATACAATAAACCTTTTTAGTATTTATGGTGCATAAGGAAGATCGGTCATATTTTTAAAAAGTTAGATATAAATATAAGGGAGATCCTACACAACAATATGTTTGTTTATCAAATAGTCAATAAAATCAATAATAAAAAATATATTGGCATAACATCTAGATCATTGAATAAAAGATTTAATGAACATAAAAAACAATTAAATTGTGGGATAGCATCAGCACTGGTAAAATACGGAGAAGAAAATTTTTATATAGAAAAACTAGAAGAATGTAAAAATTGGGAAGACTTGTTGGAAAAAGAAAAATTATGGATTAATAAAATAAATCCAGAATATAATAAAACTTTAGGTGGAGAAGGATTATTAGGATTTAAACATTCAAAAGAAACTAAAGAAAAAATAAGTTTAAAAAATAAAGGAAAACCTACTCCAGATCCAAATGGTGAAAGATTAAAAGAATATAGAGAATTACATGGAAATTTTTGGGTTGGAAAAAAACATACGGAAGAATATAAAAAATTAAAATCTATAGATAGATTAAATTACTATAAAACAGAAAAAGGAATAAAACAAAAAGAACAAATATCAAAAACTTTAAAAGAAAAAGGAATAAAACCTCCCAATAATACTTTAGGAATAACAAAAGGGACATCCTGGTGGAATAATGGAAAAATTAATAAAAGATCAGTCGAAAGTCCAGGAGATGATTTTATGCCAGGAAGAATAAAAGGTAAATGGAAATGGAATAAAAAGAAATGAAAAATTATATTCAAGGAAGATATTCACCAAAACTACCAGAAAAATATAATGGAAATCCATGTGAAATATATTATAGAAGTTCATATGAACTCAAAATGTTTCAATATTGTGATTTAAATGAAAATATAATTTATTGGGAAAGTGAAGAAAAAATCATTCATTATCTTGATCCAATTACTGGAAAATATAAAAGATACTTTCCAGATATATTCATCAAATATAAAGATAAAACTGGAAATATAAGAAAAGCACTTATTGAAATAAAACCAGCTAAAGATTTAATAGAACCTGAAAAAAATCCAAAAAGAAAAACCAAATCATGGGTATATAAAGTTCAAACGTGGGTGAGGAACAATGCAAAATGGGAAGCAGCTAAAAAAACATGTGAGCAAAATGGTTGGGAATTTCGTGTATTTACTGAAAAAGAATTAGGAATAAAATAATGATCTCAGAAGATATAACAAAAAGAACTGGTGGAAAATATCAAAGTGGAAATTGGTGGACCAATGCACTTATGAATGAATTGAGTTCATATCAAAAAAAGAATATAAATGAGTTAGATACCTATTTTATATCACCGGGAGATCTAGTATTCTTCTTATATTCTGCACAATATCCACAAAAATATCAATTCTGGGATCAACATCCATTAGTCTATGTGATTGAAGTAAATCCAAGAAAAGGTTTATTTTTAGGATCAAATGTTCACTACTTAAGTCCAGCATACAGAGGTGCTGTCACTAAATCTTATCTAAATAAAAAAGGAACTGTAAATGCACCCAGAAAAACATTAAAGAATTACCTTTTTGGTAATGTAGTTACTGATTTCTATAAAGTTCCCGAAGAAGATTGGGAGGGTGTTTCATTATTACCAACTGAAAGTTTTGTTGATAAAAAAGGACAAAAAGTTCCCAAATATAAAGTTTGGGATTATCCAGATTCACTTTCTTCCCCATAATGGCATATCAATATCTAAATGACAATCGATATAGATGTGAAACATGTGGTCCACTTGGACTTCAACTTGCATTGCAATATGACCCCAAAACTGGAGACTATAGGTTAGTAGAAAAAAATCTATTGGGAACTGGGTCAGCAGTATTCTATCAGAATGGTGTATGGTACTCTGATGCAATAAGAGATCCAAAATTATTTGAGGATGGGGATCCAAATAAACCAACAGCATTATCTAGACAACTAAGTGAAAATCTTAGAAAAGAAGTGTATTCTGCATATCAAGCTTATGGTGGACAAAATAAAGGAAATAAAGTAAACAACTCTGCATTACCACAAAATCAAAAAGCAGATCCTGGAGTAACAAATGCATATCCTGGAACTTCACCTACAGTCCCAGGTCCACTTTCTGCTCCACCTGGACAAGGAAATTTATTAGATCCAGGATTGTCTATAGATGTTACAGAATATTTTGGTGGTGATAATTTAAAAACTATAGTAAAAGATAAAGCAAATTTATTATATCCATTAGATATTTTAAAGACACAACAAGATACACTTCAAATCACACAATTTACATATAAAGCACCAAGGGGTGAAACATTTTTAACTAATAAACCAATAGATACTTTAACTCAAGGAGTTCAAAGGAATTCTGCGTTAAGAGATCTAATTGGTACTGTAGTATTACCAATACCAAATAATGCTATGGATAGTAATAACGTGAGTTGGGGTTCTGATCATATGAACAATCTTACTGCTGCAGTTACTGCTTCATATATTCAAAATCCAGGTGCAGCTTTAACTGGAACAATGGCAGCACAAATTCCACAACTTGCCGGATTACCAATTCCACCTGCAGCACTAGCACAAATAGGTGCCATTATGGGTGCAGGTGGACTTCAAGCATTAAATAATCCTCAAGCAAAAACTGCATTATTATCATTATTATTAAACCAAGCAAACTTCCAAGTTTCTCCAGAGAGTATTCTTGCAAGAGGATTTGGTGTTATTCCAAACTCAAATCTTGAATTATTATTCAATAGTCCAACTATAAGACAATTTTCGTTTGCTTATAGATTAAGTCCAAGAAGTGAAGAGGAATCTAGGAATGTTAGAAAAATTATTAGATTTTTCAAGCAAGGAATGGCACCTAGAAAAATAACATCTCAAGCAGGAGGAAACTCCCTTTTACTAGGAACTCCAAATGTATTTAAATTACAATATAAAACTGTTGGAGATCAAGAAATTGAAGGTATGAATAAATTTAAAATATGTGCTTTAGTAGGATACTCAGTAAATTATAGTCCAGATGGACAATGGGCAGCATATGATAAAGGACAACCAGTGTCTGTAACTATGAACATGCAGTTTGAAGAGTTGGAACCAATTTACAATACCGATTATCAAGAAAGTGGACCACTGATCACCAGTGGAGATCAATCAAAAGTAGGTCCAAACGACGTAGGATACTGATATGGCATACTTTAACGAACTACCAAATTTACAATACGTTTCAAGATTTCCAAATCAATCTTCAAACGAAGATGTTACTCTGACAAAAAATCTTTTTAAAAGAGCAAAACTTCGTGAAGATATTGCCAATGTAGCAACTGCTTTCGATTATTATCAAATAAAAGGAAATGAAAGAGCAGATCAAATAGCAGAAAGAGTTTATGGTGATTCCGAATTAGATTGGGTAATATTAATTACAAACAATATCACAAATGTTCAAGATCAATGGCCTTTAGATGATGTAAGTTTCAGGAAACATCTTTTAGAAAAATATGGTTCTGAAGACAATTTATATAAAAGAAAGCATTATGAAACTATTGAAAGTCGTGATGAATATAATCGTGTAGTAGTTCCTGGAGGACTAGTCGTAGATGATGATATTAGTCAAGAATTTAAAACTACGGAAGAAAAGACTACATATAATCTTACATCATTCCCAAACACTACTCAACCATTAACTGTAAGTATAAATTTAAATCAAAAGATAAAAGTTACAAGTAGAGGAAATAAAACTAGTGATGTAATTATTGATGATATTAACATCACAACTTCAGTAATTTATGTAAGAGGTAAAGATAGAATTAGTAAAAGATCTGTAGTATTCCCAAATACTTTAAATGAATGGCCTAGAAGTTGGGGTGGTTCATTATCAATTAAACAAAGAAATGGAAATCAAATAAAAATTGATGTAGATGATATGATTGGAACTAAGGACATAAATATAGATACTCGATTATATGAAATTGTAGGAGAAGAATCTCCTACAGGTGGCATCACACCAGCATTCAGATTTAAATAAAAATGTCAACTCCATTACCAGGACTAACGATTAAAATTACATCTGAAACAGAATTAGAATATTTGAATACACAATATCAAATTATTCAAATTAGAAATCAAATTAAAGAAGTTACTAATTATGAATATGAATTAAGAGAAAGAGAAAATAAAAGACAAATTTTAATTTTAAAACCTGAATATCTATCAGTAATGCTAAGTGATATGAGAAACATTATGAAGTATGGTCCATCATCTCAATACATAGATGATAAAACTAAAAAAGTATATAATCCTAAATTAAAAAGTTAAAAAAAGACCCCCAACTGGGGGTCTTTTAATTTAATCACATCTCAGCAAGTTTCGAGAAATAATCTAGTGCATTATCTTCATCCTCATCTTCATCATCTTCAATGACAGTTGGTTTAGAAGATTTTGTTGGTGAAGATTTTTTCTCCATGAGTTTTTCATACTCATCTTCAACTTCATCTTCAACCTCAGGATCAATTTGCTTACGATTATTAGAACTCTTAAGTCCAAGAACCAGGTCTAGACGATTCTTCAAGTCATCATAAGATTTAAATTTCTCGGGATCAACAAAATCATTCAAGTTGTAGAGTGTATCATAAACTTTCTTAAGTTCATCATCATCTCCATCAAGAAACTCCGAGGGTGTAGAAAATTCAGATTTATCATAGTTCCAATAACCATCAACCTTACAGATCTTCAGTTTAAAATCTGCACCTGACCAGAAATCAAATGGGTTGATTGCTTCTTCATCTTGAAACTTAGGACGAAGTGCGGCATCAATCTTTTCAAAGATTTTTTTACCGTACTTAAAGATTTTAACCTTACCTTCATTTTCAGGATTAGCAGGATCTTTAATGATATAAACGTTAGAGTAATAAGAAAGTTTCCTCTTACGATCCCTTACAATGTTCTGTTTTTCTTTGCTACCAGTATTCCAGTCTTCCCTATTATGATCACAGACTGGACATTTACGACTAAGTGTAGTTGGACAATTATCAATTAACCATTGTCCACTAGGACCCTGGAAAGCATGATTGAATACTTGCACATACTCATCATCCCAATCACCCCCAGCAGGCATAAAACGAATTACTGCATACCCTGTGCCACTCTTATCCATGGAAGGTTTCCAAAACCTTTCATCATCAGATCCCCCACCACCATCATTAAGCTTTTCAACTTGTTTAATGAGTTTCTCAGTAAGAGAACCCATTTTAGATTGCTTTTTAAGATTAGCAAAGCTCATTGTTTTACCTCGTATTAAGTGTATTTGGCCTTTTTGACTTAGCTTGGATGCGGATTGTCTAGCCGCAATCATCATATCACAGTTCCAATCCTTCTTCAAGTTTATTGATGGTCCCCTGAAGAAGCTCGAAAAATTCGTCCATCCCCTGTCCCTCTAGTAAACCAAACATTCGTGCAGATTGCAAGATTTTATCTCGGGTCTCTTTAGCCTCGGGATCATCAGAAAGAGACATTCTAAAGAAAAGCAATTTTTGCTTCTCAAGAAAATCTTTCATCAATTGAAGATGTCCTCTCTTCTGTTCCTTTGCCATATAAGGAAGATATAAAACTTGCCGAACCAATTCCTTTTGCATTTCAGCAAGTTCATTAAGTGTTTCTCTCACTATTTCTGAACTAAAAAAATCACTCACAAATGGTCTCCTTCAAAATCTTTGAATACTTCTTAATATCTATATTTAGAAATGGTTTATACTTTTTAATTTTCATTCCCAAAACATCCCAAACTGGATCGTCTAAAATCTTATCGTAGTTATCTACGTAATTTAAAATATAATCAAGTATTACTAAAGTTTCAATAGATAATGCACCTTGCAAGTGTTTTTTAATTAAATCTGAATGGACTCCATTTTTACAAAGAAAAAATTCATTAAAATTTTCTTTGTGAATAAAAACTGAAGATTCAGTTTGAAATGCGTAAGACATACTTTGCATTCTTTTTTTCCATTGCAAATATACTTCTTCTCCGTTTCTTATTATTTCAGAAATGTATACTTGCTGCGGATTGTCACAATTAACAAAATTGGATACAAAAAAATCTCTTATGTCTTGTTCTGATTTTTTTCTAGATAACCTTTCAAAAAAATACTTGTCTGTCCTTTTATTGAAAGATTCTACAGAAGCTCTAGACTTACCACAATACTTAAAGTAATCATATGTATCTTTAGTAAAATGATTTTTTAATGCTAAAAATAATTTATAAACTTCAAAAGGTGTCACATCAAATTACCATTTTAGTTTTTGTAGTTTTTTTCAAGAAATTTAATTGAGTTGCATTGTGTCTAAGTTTTTCTTTTAATGGTTTAGAAATTAATTTAGGAATTGTTTCTATCTCAATATTGTTTTGCTCGCAATAATTTATAATTCCTTCAATGTAATCGCAATTATTTTCATGGACATATTTTTCAATGTCCAGTGCAAACTTTTCAGGAGATAAAAATTTTGTTTTTATAATTTCATCTACAGTAGTTGTATTGATCATTTTGTATTTTCTTTTACGAAATGTTTGATGTATCTTACCAGAAGTTTGATGTATTTTGCAAGGTCTCTCTCCTCATAAACTACAAGTTCTCCATTTTCACAAGCCATAATTATAACTAATTTTTTTGCTTGAATGCCTGTGAGTTCATAAAGCATACATGCATATGCAGTTGCTTGTACAAAATAGTTTTCAATCCACTCACGAGGTTTTGGTTTTTTAGAAGACTTGTAATCTATAATAGAAATTTCACCGTCGAATTCTGCTATTGTATCAGCAGTTCCTGCAATACCAAGATATTTACTATAAAGACCTATTTCAATTCCATAGATCTTTCCAATTCTATCCAGAGCAGGTTTTATGATATTGAACAAATTAGTTGCAATTTCTGTGGTGTCTTTAGGCAAATCCTCATTTGAAATATAATGTTCAACTAAGGTGTGCATATCAGTTCCACGAGTAGTTGCTGCTTTTGTAATGCGATCAGCTTCAGCATTTCCTACTCGTCTTCTCCAATTTTCAAAAATCAAACGATTATAGAAACTAGTAACAGATGTAATAGAAACTAAACGAAGAAGATCATCTTCGTCTGGAACTTTATAATATCTAACTCCATCAATCATCTCCCTCTCTAATGGAAGGAGATCTAATTTAACATGTTCAAATTTCACAATCCAAGTTCTCTTTTTGCTAAAATAAATTCTTTCACTAGACCGGAACGTACAATATCTTCTACTCCGAATTCAACAATATCCACTGATGGCATAATTTGCAAAACTCGAATAAAATCGTGGATTCCGTTCTTTTCGTTTGTTTTAATTAAATCACTTTGCTCAGCATCACCACTAAACATAATCTTACAGTTTTCACCAACTCTAGTAATTAGTGAAGACAATTCATGGAAATTACAGTTTTGCATCTCATCAATAATAAGAATGCAATTATCAAAAGTAGTTCCACGTAAGAATGATGTGCTCCAAAAACTGATAGTCTCTTGTGCTTTCAAATTTCCATAAAGCATTTCAAAATCTGCTTCAGATGGAAGTTGGAACATGTATTTTACCATATTCTTATATGGTATTTCAAACAATTCGGATTTATCTTCATGCGATCCTGGAAGAAATCCGATTTCACGAGTTTGAACCAGAGATCTTATGATATAAATTTTATCATAAGATGAAACTTCATTTAAAACTTCTCTTAGTGCTTTGTAAAGAAGAACAAATGTTTTTCCACTACCAGGAACACCATGTGCAACTATATGTTTACCCTCATCGTAAGAAGAAAATAATCTTTTTTGATTATCAGTCAATGGTTCAATATCTAAAAGCAAATCCAAATTAATTGGTTTTTTTCTTTTCATTTGCTTTGCAGTCATACCAGATCCGATTCCAGTATAATCACCACTAGTTCTTTTTCTTCTTGCCATAAAATTTTTATCCAATTGGTTTTACTTTTGATCCAGGAACCTGAGAAACTTTACTTAGAACATCATTCCATCCAGGTTTGGATTTAACTAATTTATCTTTCCATTCTCCAACTTCACCTGGAGTTGCACATCCTTCAGACCAATCCCTCTTCCATTCAGGATTCTCTGAATACCATTGCATAATATCATTGACACTCATCTCAATGACTTTTTTTTCACCTGTTTCTTTATGAATTATTGGATAAATTGCCAAATTCATTCCTCCATAGTACGTAAGGATATTTATTCAATGCAAATGGATGGTGCATCATCACATTCAACACAATTTATGCACTCATCCATATCTGGATTTTCTTTAAGAAATCCTTGAAATTCTTCTTTGGTCATAAGAATTTTAAAAACATGACCAGTAAGAGTATCTTTAATACAATAAGATTTCATATGATTTAATTCAAATAAACTTTATTTATGGAGAAAGTCTTGCTTTATGAAGTCTCTTTTCTTCATAATAATCCCATACATTAGGTGCCCATCTTTTAAGAATAGGTGCAATTTGTTCAGTAAGTGCTTGAATCTCAAGTTGAGCATCTAGTTTTGCTCTAAGATCCATTAGGTGAAGAGCAGATCTGAGATTAAATGATACTACAAAATTTTGTCGGATTGCTTGTGCAAGATAATCACGAATGTGCTCTTCGCACATACCCTTTTCATACTTTACAGCATACCTTTTACAACCCTCTAAAATCCAATTAAGTTCATCATGATAATCTTCTTCTGTCCAATCATATTTTTTACCATAACGATTTACATAAAACCCAGGAGGACGAACGTAAAAAACATCTTCAGTATTAAGTTCCCCACTTGCAACTTTTACAACTCTTTTTCCAGTATAACGTTGTGATTGAACATCAAAACTTACTCCCACTCTGTGAGTCCTTGCTTGCATCGCAACGTTATGGACATACCCAGAGACCGAAACGGTAATGCCAGGGTGCTCCAGAGGTCCCCAGTGACCCTTATCATTCGATAGGAGACGTTCTACAATCCATTTGCCACACCCAGATGAATTTGGAATGTCTTGAGTATGAATAGGTGTCTCAGAGTAATCACACTTTGCTGCCTGATAAATGACTTGTTCTGGAATTGGATAGCATTGTAGCATTACTACTTCCAAATTTTTATCAAGTTCAAGAAGATCTTTTGCTTTAATTGGTTTCATTTTGTTCCAAATCCTTTACTAGTTTTTTTCTTATTTTCTTTCAGAAGACTTTCAATATTAATCATTTCCTTTTTCATGTACGAAAGTTCTTCATCACTATAAAGATGATCTTGCTTCAATGCTTTTTTGATCATCTTCAATATTGCCTTTTCTCTCATTTTTAATTACTCATCGAAGATTTCATCATAGTCCATAATAGAAGAATCTACAACATAATTATCTTTTACAGTTGTTTTATCTTCAATCATTTCAAGTTTTAATTGGTTAAGTAACAACTCCATATTTTTTATAATGAGTTTTATACGTTCTTTATCCATAAATAAATGTTTTTTTAATTTTACATAAAAAAAGGGGGGAAGTCAAGTCCCCCTTCATATTATTTTGCTGCTAACAAAGTAGCAAGAGATGCTTGATGACGACGTTCTTCTTTTTGTTTTTGTTCTTTAATCAATTGAAGTACATTAATAGTTTTAATCATTTATGTCCCTCCTTTACAAACTTAACCCCACGATAGGTCTCGTTGTATTGTTGAGGTTGTTGCATCATTTGTTGTTGATACTCAAGACGTTTTTGGGTATCATACTCGACACCACGATAAACTACTTTAGACATTAGGGTTGCTCCTTTACTTTTTAAGGTTAGGTGGCGTTCCTTCCGTCGGCTTTTGCGTCCCTTAGTAGGATGAACGACCTACTCTTTTTCCACAATAGGTATAGAAAAACATAGGCATTCCGTTCCGAGTCGGCGTACTTCCGTCCTATTTAATTTTAGCACTTTTGAATAAAATCCTTTCGGAGTTCTAATAGCAATCGGTCTTCTGTTCTTTGATTAACTACATCGTCGTTTTTAACGATGTCCATTAGTTCCCACACAGTATCACAACTAAGTTTAACTGCATATTCAGTTGCAGTTAGTTGTGAAGTAGAAAAAGAAAGAAATGGAACCCATGCTAAAAGCAAAAGTGCTTTAGCCATAGGATGAACGATAATTGCAGTATACTACCTACAATATATCTAGTCAATTATTTTGTAACAAATTTATTTTTTCTTTTTATTTTCTTTTACTTGATATCCGTATGTTTTAGGATTTACCGTACCAGAAGTCCAATCAATGCTTTTTACATTTCTATAATTATCATAATAATAATCAAAAATTTCTACTCTAGATCCAGATTGCACAATATCATAAACAGGATGTTGAGCATCATCTAGATATGAAACTAAGTATGAATTTCTAGGTAACTCTTTATTTTTTGCGTAGGTTGGATCGCAATCTCTGTGAATAATGTTCATTTAAATTTTATCTATTAACTTCCCATGTAATATCAGGATAGGCTTCAGATACAATTTCTTTTGTAATGTTATACTTAGATTGTAATTTTTTATCTTTAACTAGACACATGATCTCTGCATCCAATGGATGTAAACCTTCTAGCATTTGAATAAACATACTTTCACGACGAAGTTTAGGAACTCCTGCATTTCCAGGAACACCATTCTTAGACATTACAAAATTAATTAGTTTTTCATATTCAGTTCTTAATGTTGTATGTCCTGTTCTAATTTTTTCAGTATAGCTTACAGAAGAACTTTTTTCTACTTCCATTTTTTCAACTTCTTTTCCAATCCTTTCTGAAATTGATCCAGTTTTTACTAGATCATCAGAAACTGTTCCATATGGAACTTCACCTTCAGGTAACATGGAAATTACATTATCATCAAAATTCCAAATAAAAATAGCCTTCAATGAAGGATGTTCATGTTCTTTAAGAATTTGAACTTTTTTTGCATTCGTTCTTTGCTTACTTACCAATTGAAAAACTTCAAAAACAAAAGGATTATTTGGAAGTTTTTCAATTTTATCTACTGTTGCTTTTGTAGTAGTACTAGTTTTTTTTCTAGTTGTTGTAGAAGTCATAATTGTTTCAATTCATTTGTACTATCTAGTCTAACTCAATCGTCATCATCGTCATCATCTTCATTCTCAAAATATCCATTTTCAAATCTTACTGCAAGTATTTCATCTGGCATGACGTTTCCATTTTCATCAAACATCTCAGGGTGCATGAAAATTCTTTGAGGTTGCGTCTCGTAGGAGTGTGTCTTTGCTAACCAGCCAATTACCGACCCTACACATAAAAACAAAATACTAATTAAACAAAAAATAGTGAGTTCTGCTGCTAACATCTTTTTTCTCCTGAGATGTTGGTTTTTCTTTTAATAAAGAATTCTATTTGAAAATTAAATTCCCATCTTAAAATAGAAAATTTTTTTTTCAAACTAAATTTCTTACTTTTATTTTGTTCCCTTTTAGTTTTCTCCCTATGAAGCAGTAGTTCGACTCCACGATTTCTTTCGTGAATACTATTATTTAGATCTATCATCAAAGAAGATTATTTTCTTGCAGATATTTAACCGTATCTACACATCCACCAAGATGCTCAGTATCGTTCATAATAATTTGTGGGAAAGTAGATCCTTGTCCAAATTCTGCATAAAACTCTTCTGCAGTAAAATCTGTACCCAATTCATAACAAATTACAGGAGTTCCTCTCTTAATACTTAAATCTCCAAGAACCATTTTAATTTTGTCACAGAATGGACATCCAAGTTTTGAATAAATTGTAAAATTCATAGTAATTTTAAATTGCTGTATTGTTTTTACGTGGTCTATAAACTCTCAATTCTTGTTTAGAAAGTTGAGTCCTCCATTCTACTATATCACTGTATCTTTGCAATGTAAAGAACTCCTGTCTGCGAAACCAAGTTTCCCAATTTTCATGTGCTTTAGATCGATTACACTTTTCACATGCACATATAACATTCGTTAAATGATCAGTTCCACCTTTAGATTGTGGAATTATATGATCCATTGTTAAATTTTCATCAGATTTACAATAAGCACATTTGTACTCCCATTTTTCTTTAATTGAATTTTTCCATAATCTTCTAGATTCAGATGTTGAAGAAGTTTCAAGATTATACAAATAATCTTCTGAAGAATTGTAGAGTTGCATTCTTTATTATAGAACTTGTAATATCTAGTGAGATTTTTTAGTAGTATTTTTCCTTTTACATGCATCTCTTGCCCAAGCACGAGAAAGACTATTCACATACGAACAGGATGTATTATCTTTCCCACAATATGGACATTTAGAATCTGGTGGATCTGAAAGATATCCTTCAGGTGTATACATCCTTTTCTTCTTTTGATTCTCTGCTTGTTTTTTCTTTCTGTGATTCATATAATCACAGGTTCCCCTTGACCTTCGGGAAGTTTGATCTGAGATAATTGCCTTCCAAATGCCATAGATTCTTCTATTTCCAGAGATCCACCAAAACCACTAGTCTTGTTTACTACAATTTCTGTTGTTGGAAGTGCTTTTGGAATTTCAATATCAATAACATCACTCATCAACATTTTATTTACTCTATACTCACGATTTTGTGGATCCATGGAGATCAACATCCTTGCATCTTCCCTAGTACCACAATCTGCAATTTTTTTTCCAGTTCTTTTGTGAAATACTGAAAAATACTCTTCGTTATACTTTTTCATTTTTTAAAATCTTTTGATTACTATAGGTTTTTATGGGAATCCTGTAAAGTCCAGGCCAAGTATCACGGATAATTTCTGAAAGTTTATTCGGTGTAGTAGATGATATCATACTAATATAAAATTAGACTTACGTTGTTGAGATAATAGCATTAGAATTTTAGGATCTTTTGCACTCTTTTTTACAGATTCATAATAATCATAATATCCATTATGGAGAATAATTGCATCTTTCAATGATCCAGTTTGGTTTTGCAAACGTCGAAGTTTACTTGACAATAACCAAACTGTTACTTCATCGTCATCCAATAGTTCTTTTTTTGGAGGAAGTCCTTGTATTACCAATTCATTTATCCCCAATTGTGCAACTCCAAAAGTTTTTAAATCTACTGGTTTGCGGTGAATAATCTCTTCATAAAGAATTGCAGAAATTACATTTTCTGGAATATTAAATTGTTTACTAGAAACTTTAATGTATGGAATTAGAGTTTCTAGTTTCCTATAAGCAAATTCTCTAGTCACAGGGACATTTGATACAACCTTACTAATCACTGTTGGAGTGATTGTTCGGTCTTTTACTCCATAATTACTAAGAGTTTTATTTTGACTCTTAATTGGAATAAAAGAAAAAATTATAATACTCAATAAAAAAAGTCTTTTCATAAATCTTGAAGTATGGACAGTATGAACATAAAAATTCCGAAGAGTTGAAATAGGACTAAGATGAGTAACATTTTAATCTTTTACTAGTAATTTGAATTTATCTAACGTGATGTCCACCGAACATATATCTCATACCATTAAGGATTTTAGATCCGAATGAACCGAGATTTCGAGAGTTAAATCTTTCAAATAGTGCCGTGGTAATAACAGGAGCAGGAACTCCAAGATCGACAGCAGCAGAAACAGTCCAACGTCCCTCACCACTATCAGATACCCCACCAGAGAACTTTTTAAGATCACCATCCTTGCGTAGTACATCCGCAGTAAGATCAAGTAACCAAGAACCAACTACACTACCACGACGCCATAATTCAGCAACCTCTGCAACATTGATATCATAACAGTAACTTTCAGGATCTGCCATAGGTGCAACTTCAGCATCACCTTCTTTAATGTATTGAGATCCATTATTTGCATTCTTGAGAATATTGAATCCTTCGGCATATGCCTGCATCATTCCATATTCAATACCATTATGCACCATCTTCACAAAATGACCTGCACCAGGTCCACCACAATGCAACCAACCATATTCTGCAGAAGTTAGATCAGATGTTGGATCTGTTCTATGGCAGGAGTGAATGTCTGGGGAGAGTGCAGAGAATATTTTTGAACAAGTGGAGACCGCAGTATTTCCACCACCAACCATAAGACAGTATCCACGATCCAAACCGTAAACACCACCGCTAGTACCACAATCAATATATTGGATGCCCAGTTTTGCCAGACGTTCTGCTCTTTTCCGACTGTCTTTAAAATTGCTATTGCCATGATCAATAATAATATCTCCTTCACTACAATATCGTAGTAACTCATTGATCGTCTCCTCTACAGTTTCAGCAGGCACAACCATCATAAAAATTCCTGGTTGAGTTTCACCCTTTTTATTTTGTTTAACTACTTTAACAAGGTTTTCAATATCATCTACAATTCCATTAACATATCCTTTTTCAAATGCTTCTTGTGCTTTTTCATAATTCCTACGATAACCCCAGACTTCGATATCTGCTTTCATCATACGACGGGACATTCCTTCCCCCATCCGACCAAGACCAATTAATCCTACTTTCATTTAATCCTCCCAAGTTTCGTATTGTTCTTTAAAATAAGCATCAACTTTTTTTAAATCGTCTAAATGAATATTACAAACATAATCATTCTCATCGCACCATTCTAATGCAAATGCATGTATTCTTTCATCACTTTTTGTTTTATTAACACCATAAATTCTAGAGAAAGATGACATTACAAAATGCCAACATTGATGTTTCTCTTTCATTTTTCCTTTTTACTTTTTACTTTTAAGAACTTTTTCCCAATCATTCTGGAAAAGTTCCAGACCCTTATCAGTCATAATGTTCTTATACATTCCCCAGAATACAACTGGTGGAATAGTAACTACATCAGCACCAGAAAGAGCAGATTGTTCTACTTGCCTTACGTCACGAAGAGATGCAGCAAGGATTTGTGTTGATGTACCTGAATAATCAAATGCATTACGAATATTTTTAATCAACTCAATCCCATCAATTGAATTATCCATCCAACGACCTACGAAAGGTGAGATGAATGTTGCCCCTGCTTTAGACGCAAGAATTGCCTGAGCAACTGAGAATACTAATGTTACGTTAGTTTGAATTCCCTTATCAGAAAGGAATTTACAAGCTTTAAGACCCTCTACTGTGCAAGGAACTTTAATTGTAACTGCAGGTGCAATTGTGTAATATTTTTGTGCCTCAGAAAGCATTTCTTCTGCAGTATCTGCGACAACTTCTGCGGAAATGCTCTGTAAGTTTGAAAAGTCTGTTGCAATCTCGTGGATGACCTGTAAAAGTTGTCTTCCACTTTTAAGAATTAATGATGGATTTGTGGTAACACCATCTAATAATCCTGTTTCATATGCAGGTTTAATTAAGGAAACATCTGCAGTATCTAAAAATATCTTCATAAAAAAAGAAAGAACTTATAACTAATTATAATAAATTTTATCTAGGTTTTTATGAATTGTTATGAATTAAATATATTACAATCTTTTTAGATTTTCTACTAACAATTCCAGTTCTTGTAGAGATGCGTCGTTTTTAAGTGTGTTTGCTCTATTACTGATGACCCATACATTGCCTTTTATGTATCCCTTTTCTGGAATGATTTTATCCAATGAAGGACTATTTGGATGATATCCTTTCTTTGGTTGTATCTCAATAGGAATACCAAGCAAAGGGCAAGTTTCTGGAATGACTATATCAGTAAGTTCAAGATTAAATGGAATATTATTTTGTTTTGCCCTACTCTTTGCTCTTGTTAACATCCTATATTCAACTGACTTTGATACTGCGTTTGGGTCAAATCTTTTTTTATTTGTCTCAACAGATCTTTCAGTTCTTAAACATCCACAAGATTGAGTTTTACCACTCAATAAACACTCCCTTCTTGTAGATTTGGTTTTACCACCACAAGAACAAGAACACTCACATAAAATATATTTTGGACCAGAACGATATTCATTTTCAACAGTCAATCTTCCAAAAGTTTTTCCAATTAAACCACCACACGGAATTGATTTTTTATTTAAAGTCATACTCATTAACTACTCTATTATTATTTATATAATACCATAGTTAGGGTCATAAGTCAATAAAAAAGACCCCGAAGGGTCTTTGCGTTTCCGCAGGGTATTATATTTTTATCACAAGGCATTGCCTCGTGGTAATACCTCTTCGGGTAGCACAAAATTTTCATGTGGTTGGTCTACTGGAGCCATCCAGGCACGCAAGCCTTCGTTTAATAATATATTTTTTGTGTAAAATGTCTCAAATTCGGGATCTTCAGCAGCACGAATCTCCTGAGAGACAAAATCGTAAGCACGAAGGTTAAGGGCAAGACCAATAATACCGATACTGGAGGTCCAGAGACCCATAACAGGCACAAACAACATAAAGAAATGAAGCCAACGCTTGTTACTAAAAGCAATACCAAAAATCTGAGACCAGAATCTATTAGCAGTGACCATCGAGTAGGTCTCTTCTTCCTGTGTAGGTTCAAATGCTTTGAATGTATTTGATTGATCACTGTCTTCATAAAGTGTATTTTCTACTGTTGCTCCATGAATTGCACAGAGCAGTGCTCCACCAAGAATACCAGCAACTCCCATCATATGGAAAGGGTTGAGGGTCCAGTTATGGAAACCTTGAAGGAACAAAAGGAACCTGAAGATTGCTGCCACCCCAAATGATGGAGCAAAGAACCAACTGGATTGACCCAGTGGGTACATCAGAAACACAGAAACGAATACTGCAATAGGACCAGAGAATGCGATTGCATTATAAGGACGGATACCCACTAGACGGGAAATCTCAAACTGACGAAGCATGAAACCGATCAGACTAAAGGCCCCGTGGAGTGCCACAAAAGTCCAGAGTCCCCCAAGTTGGAACCACCTGACGATATCCCCTTGAGCCTCAGGACCCCAAAGTAGAAGAAGAGAATGACCCATAGAATCTGCAGGCGTTGACACAGCTGCTGTTAGCACATTACAACCTTCTAAAAAACTTGAAGCAATACCGTGTGTATACCACGATGTCGTAAATGTAATGCCAGTCAACCAACCACCAAGAGCAAGATAGGCACAAGGTATAAAAAGTAATCCAGACCATCCAATAAACACAAACCTATCTCGTTTCAACCAATCATCAACTAGGTCAAATAAACCTCGTCGTTGATTTTGTAAAGAAATTGTAGATGAAACCATCAAACCTCCGTAATGATTTGTAATATTTATTTTATCACTTCTTAACAAAAGGGGCAATAGAGATTTCTACTTACTCTTCTTTTTCATAGGAGTATCTGGGTCAAGTCCTCTTTCTATTCTATATTGTCTCCATCTTTCCTTTGCTCTTTCACTACATTTATTTTTACCTTCTTCTGTTTTAGGTCCTTGGACTTCTGGTTTTTTTCTATTTCCTTCATCCCAAGATTTCTTACAACCTTCACTTAATTTTTTCTTATGTTCTTCTGTTTTTGGAGCATAAGAAGCACCAGGAATAAATGTCCCTTCTTGGAACTTTCTTTTTAGAGTTTCACTTCTTTTCTTATTACTTTCTTCTGTTTGAGGAACACCAGTTTTTGTTTTCCTCATCTTTTCAACTGCTTCTGGTTTTTTAGGTTTTCCTAAATGAAGCAATCTTAATTTTTCCTTACTTTCTTCACTCATAGGTCCTCTATTTTCTCTTCCCCTTTCTTGTCCCAACTTCATAAGAAGAGAAATAACTTCTTCTTTACCTATCATACCAGATAGACCCATCCAAGCAATTCTATCCTCCTCCTTTCCATATTGTTCCCACAATTTTTTATGTGCCTCTGCGTGTTCCTCAATAGTCATTTCAACAAGATTAGAAGGGTCATCAGTTCCTCCCATATGTCTTGGAATAATATGATGCTTGTGAGTAAGGGTCATATCAAGTATGTTTAACTAATACTATTTATACCAGTAGGTATACTAACAGGTATAAATGTTAAGAAATGCTGATACAAAAAAGAGACCTTCACAGGTCTCCTCTTTACTCATTTTCTAAAAAGTCGTTCAAGTTTTTCTTTGTTCTTGAAGAGTTCATAAGATTTGATTTGCTCTCCATAATACTTGCTGATATGCCTACACAAATCTTCTTCTTGTTTAGTAATATCCAGATTATGTTTGTCTTTCAAGATAAGGATAGTTTCAATATCTTTGAGAGTACTATATGGAATATTCAAAAATTCTTCGTAAGTCATTTTCTAATCACAGCAATTACTTTACGGTTTGGATACTTCTCTACAATTATATCACGAGCACTCTCATAATCAATAGCATCCTTTACGGTTTCATAATACACAGTTTTATCTGCGTCATCCCAAGTTTGAACTTCGTAAGTCATTCTTTATTCACCATCAAGAGTTCCTCTATCGTATCCAATATCTTCACCAACATCATATCCGTCACTATAACCTTCTTCGTAAAGTGCTCGGGCAAACTTCACAAAGGCATCAAAGTTTCCAGAATACTCCCAACCATCATTCTCATCCCAATCTTCTTCAAAGTGTTCTTTTACAAGTTTGAGGATTTCTTCATCTAAAATCATTAGAGTGCCTCCAGTTCAGTAGCAATACTCAAAATTGCCTCACGAATTTCGTCATTACGACCTTCCATTCCTGCGTCGTATTCTTTGTCCCCATAAAAACACCTATAATCGTCGGGGGCAACATTATCAGCAAGAACACGAAGGGCAGAGGCAAATCCATCACGAATTCTTCCTCCGTGAGAAAATACTTCATCAGCAGCATCTATGATTGCTTGTGCTTTGGGAGAAAGGTCAGTCATCAGGCATCCTCCAAACGAATGTACTTTTCAAATAATCCTCTCATATCATAAAAATACGATCGTGCCCTATCAAGAACAGCAGTATCATAATCTTCTTGTGTGGGTTCCTCTTCCATTTCCATATCCTTCCAAACTTCCAAGAAATCTTCAACAGACATATGGTATTCCAGAGGAATGTATGCGATTTTGGGAATGATTGAGTTAGTCATCGGTTTGGTTGCTTATGAGAGTATTATACCACCAAAAAGGGCACCTGCGAAGTGCCCTTGTTCCAGTTTAGAAAGTGTCTTTTATATTTTTACCTATTATCAGTTTGTTCTCTGTATCTCTGTAAATCTCTAAACAATCCATTCACACCAATAAAGATTAGATACAATCCCAAAAAGGTCATACAGAAGTCCTCACGGAATCTAAGAGGTTTTGTTTAAGCCAGTCATCAAGGACATCGAACCAACCTCTCTGTGAAATGGGCGGTGAAAGAGTAGAAGAAGTCATAGCCTCCTTTGTTATTTCTCATATTTATCTTAACATTCCTTAACAAAGAAGTCAACCCCAATAGATGACTCCAAGAGTGAAGAAAAGGAATATAAGAATAGTGAAACCCATCATACCTACACCTGCCCAGATAATCCAGGGTTCCATAGGATGATGCTGATTATTATGAGACATTTTCTATAAATGAAATTACTTCTTGAACTGGTAAAGTATCTATAAAATGTTCAGTCATTCCACGACCCATACTCATTTCAGTTAATGGTGCTTTATATTGAGAAAACTCTTTTAAAACTTTCTTTTCTAAGTTCCATATGTCTATGGATTTTCCAGACCATTCTCCAATAAGTTCTGCCGTTTCTTTTTTGCGATACAACCAACCTTTATAAGACCTACCAACTTTATACTTACCATTATGGAGTTTTATAAAATAAAGTTTATCTGGTCTTTCTGGTTCTTTACAAATCCATCCAACTGATTGTGGAAAAGGTTTTCCCTTTCTAGAACTTGGTTTTCCAATATTTGCCTTTTTAGTTGCTTCTATTGCTTTCTGAGAGCAAGACTTTCCATAATTTGGATTATTTTCACCAATATAACTTCTTCTTTTACTTAGAACTCTTTCGGCAAAATCTGGTGCTTGTGCTGGGTTCCCATAGTCATTACGAATACGAAGTTTTATATTATTTTCAGTTAGACATTTTCTTATCCACACTAACCCACATCCAAGAATATTTTTAATCTCTTTCATAGTTTTACCTTCTTGATAAAGAGATATTATTTTTTCTGGCGGAAAATTTTCTATAAGTTTTTGAGTTCTTTCTTCATTCAATTTAGAAAGAGCATCCATACATTTTTTACTTGTTCCTCTTCCCATTTACAATAACCTCTATACCAAACTCATTACTATTTATAAAAAAAGAGACCTTTGCAGGTCTCTTAATTATACCACTATTTGGTTTTTATATCAACCAATTGAAGGTGCTTTGAGTGCGACTTCAATAGATGAAGAAGCAGCAAGGTCAAGTGGGAAGTTGTGGGCATTCCTTTCATGCCGTTGTTGTTATCGTAAAGGCTCTTTATCCTTTACTTCTCTATGTCGCCATAGAGTCCAGACTATCTCTTCATCCGTTCTGGATGCTGGGCATTCGTGGGTAGATTATTGTTGGGACTCACTACCTAGTCGTTAGACCTGCCGAAGAACTTAAACCCTCTTCGGATTGGTACGGGATTGTCTACTTGAGAGTTTCCCCGTTTAACCCAGTTTCGTCAAGGAATATTCCTATTCCAGGGTGACTACATTTAGGAAATCACTTCCATTCCAAGTCCAGCACGGTTGAGGACATCAGCCCAAGTGTTAATCACTTTACCTTGACTATCAACGATTGACTGATTGAAATTAAAGCCATTCAAATTGAAAGCCATAGTGCTTACACCCAGAGCGGTAAACCAGATGCCGACCACAGGCCAGCTGGCGAGGAAGAAGTGAAGTGAACGAGAGTTGTTGAACGAAGCATATTGGAAGATAAGACGACCAAAGTAACCATGAGCAGCAACGATGTTATAAGTCTCTTCTTCTTGACCAAACTTGTAACCATAGTTCTGTGACTCGTTCTCAGTGGTTTCACGAACCAGTGAGGAAGTAACCAGAGAACCGTGCATAGCACTGAACAGAGAACCACCGAAGACACCAGCAACTCCAAGCATGTGGAAGGGGTGCATCAGGATGTTGTGCTCTGCTTGGAACACAAGCATGTAGTTGAAAGTACCAGAGATACCCAGAGGCATCGCATCAGAGAAAGAACCTTGACCGAAAGGATAGACCAGGAACACTGCAGAAGCAGCAGCAACAGGTGCAGAGTAAGCAACACAGATCCAAGGACGCATACCTAGACGGTAAGAAAGTTCCCATTCACGACCCATGTAAGCATAGATACCGATGAGGAAGTGGAAGACAACGAGTTGGAAAGGACCACCGTTGTAAAGCCACTCATCTAGGGAAGCAGCTTCCCAGATGGGGTAAAAGTGCAGTCCAATTGCGTTGGAAGATGGAATTACAGCACCTGAAATGATGTTGTTTCCGTACATGAGTGAACCAGCAACGGGTTCACGGATTCCATCAATGTCCACTGGGGGAGCACCGATGAATGCGATGATGAAGCAAGTGGTTGCAGCAAGCAGGCAAGGAATCATGAGAACTCCAAACCAACCGACATAAAGACGGTTATCGGTTGATGTAACCCAATTGCAGAATTGTTGCCAAATATTCGATTGTGATTGTTGACGTGAAATTGTAGCAGTCATTGTTTTAAGAAAGTTAAGTAGTCCATCAGGGAAATGGTGGAGTTACTTATTTCTCTATCACCCTCAGATAGAGACATGAGAGACGTAATTTATACACCCATAGGTCTCGGTTAACGGGTGTTAAAAAATGTTTCAAATTGTGAGGAATTCGAAACATTTGCTTACCTATTTATAGTAGCACTGGGTCCAGTCTCTGTCAAGAGGTCCAATTGCTCAGATAACCCAATGGCAATTAAATTATATTGCCCACTTATTTGTTATGTATTGTTCTATGGATAAAACTTCTGATGTATTCAAAGCTCTTGTCCAAATCAAACATTCGGCAATGTCACCAATAAAAAATCCAGTGCTTCCATCAATATCGCATCCACCATAAAATGTAGATGCCGAAGCACTAGTTGCAGCATTAACAGTGCCAGTGAATGTTAGTGCAACATCAATACCATCTAAACGTGCTTTAAATCTATTTGCATTGCCAGTTTGACTACCATCAAATACAAAAGTTATATGATGAAAATTAGTATCAACAGTTTGAGAATCTATAGTAAATGTAGCACCTGAATGTCCACCAACATACTGAGTTCCATTTTGTCCAAACTGGAAACCAGAAGTATTCGTTGTTGTAATAATTCTTCTACCAGCAGCAGTGCTTAGACTTCTATAAACCAAAACCAATGTAGTTGCAGACAAACTTTGCAAATATGCAATAGGGTTAATTGAAAGTATTTCGTTATTATCAGCATCTTCTCCTGTTGGAGTTGCACCAGTATTGTTAAAACGAACTACACCATAACCATTCTGTATATTATTGAACCATTCTGGTCTTCTACCTCCAGTTGAGTTCCAATCGTGTGAACCTAAACCTCCAGCATTATGCCAAGATGATACTTCAGTTCCAGATGCAATTATGCCAGAGTTAAAAGTTGATGCTAAAGACTGAGATGCATCATACCAAACTTCAAGGTTAGGTAATTGAGAAGCAGATGTAATAACAAGGGGTCTCATTCCAGAACGAAAACTTTGAGATGCTAAACCAAACATAGGATTATCCGAAGGTGACTAACTGACCAAAGACATTATATACACTTCCTGTATAGAAAATAGTAAATGCAATTGCGTCTTTTTTAGATGCATTTCCTGTTGGAACTGAACCACCCTGCCAGTTGATTGTTTGTGCTGAACCACCAATTTGGAGTGCAGTTGGAACATAAGGAGTTACACCTTGAGTAATCATCAAAGTAACGTTAGTTAAACAGTTTGCACTTAAATTTAGATTTGTAAGATTTGCAGTCCAATTACCATTAACTGTTGAAGTGATGTAGAAAGTATTTCCAGTAGAACAATCGAGAGCAACTACTGCAGCAGAAGCAATAGTTGTACTGTAAGAATTATAAGTTTCTTCTACTTGCTGAACTTGTAATCCTGCAGTTGTGAATACATTTCCATTAAATGTTGTGATACCAGTAAATGAATTATTTGATCCAGAAGTTATTCCAGTTCCCGTAATTGTTACATTACCAGTATTTTGACTAACTGAAATGCCAGAACCTGCTGTAATGAAGGTTACAATACCAGTTAAATTGGAACCAGAACCCCTGAAAGAAGATGCAGTAACGATTCCAGAAGAATTTACTGAAGAAACAGTAATGTTTGGAGATCCTGTAAGATTCTGTGCAACTGTTGCAATACCCGAAGTTGTTGCATATCCAGAAATTGTAGATACTCCTGCAGTATTGGAATAAGTTGCAATACCAGAAGTTGATGAGTAAGTAGATACTCCTGCAGTATTGGAATAAGTTGCAATACCAGAAGTTGATGAGTAAGTAGATACTCCTGCAGTATTGGAATAAGTTGCAATACCAGAAGTTGATGAGTAAGTACTTATTCCACTAAAATCAGAATAAGTAGCAATACCTGAAGTTTCAACGTAAGTTTGAGGTACAACCGTAATAGTCGATGCGGTTCCAGATGCAGTTGCGGTTATGTTATTTCCAACAAAATTGAGAGAGAATACACTCCCTGCAGTACCTACAGTTACACTTTCATCTTTTATTGTTAATCCTACAGAATTTCCACCACCTCCACCGAGAGCAGTGATTGTAACCTTTCCAGTATTTTGGTCTACAAGAATTCCAGATCCTGCTTCAATATAAGTAACAATACCAGTTAAGTTTGAACCAGAATCACCAGAAGTTATAAATCCTACTAAAGATTCAGTAGTTGCATATCCAACTAAAGAATTAGTAACATATCCTTCAGTAGCATAACCACTTAAAGCACCAGAAGTTATAAATCCTACTAAAGATTCAGTAGTTGCATAACCAGTTAGATCTGGTGGAGTATAATTAAATACACCACTTGTATTATTATACGTAAGTGTGGAAATACCAGGAGAAGATATAGTTACTGATAAATCAGTGAGAGCAATTCCTCCTCCACCTCCTCCACCAGTAGCAGTGATTGTTACATTACCTGTCGATTGGTCAATGGAAATTCCAGAACCAGCAGTGATATAAGTCACAATACCAGTTAAATTAGAACCAGATGCACCTGAAGTAATAAATCCAACTAAAGAATTAGTGACATAACCTTCAGTTGCATAACCACTTAAAGCACCAGAAGTAATAAATCCAACACTATTAGTAAGATCTCCAGTATCAGAAGGAATAAATGGTTTATTAATTAGATCATTATAATCTCCAGAGAATGTGGATAGTCCAGAGATAGCATTAGTAACATAACCTTCAGTTGCATAACCACTTAAAGCACCAGAAGTAATAAATCCAACTAAAGAATTAGTAACATAACCTTCAGTTGCATAACCACTTAAAGCACCAGAAGTAATAAATCCAACACTATTAGTTAAATCACCTGTATCAGAGGGAATAAACGGTGTATTTGTTAAATCATTATAATCTCCAGAGAATGTGGAGAATCCAGAGATAGCATTATTAACATAACCTTCAGTTGCATAACCAACTAAAGAATTAGTGACATAACCTTCAGTTGCATAACCACTTAAAGCACTAGAAGTAATAAATCCAACACTATTAGTTAAGTCCCCTGTGTCTGAGGGAATAAATGGTTTATTAATTAGATCATTATAATCTCCAGAGAATGTAGATAGTCCAGATAAAGCACCTGAAGTAATAAATCCAACACTATTAGTAAGATCTCCAGTATCAGAAGGAATAGATGGAGTATTAGTTAAATTATTATAATCTAAGTAATAAGATCCAGGTTGATTATCCAAATAATATGATGTAGTTGCAGTTCCAATAAGGTCCCCATTAAAATTAATGGCAGTAACTACTCCTGTAAAATTAGATCCACTTAAATTTGCTTTTTGTGACAAAGCATTAGTTATTGTTGTAGCAAAATTAGCATCATCATTTAATGCTGCTGCCAATTCATTCAATGTATCCAATGATTCTGGAGCAGAATCTATTAAATTAGTAATTTGTTGGTTTACATAACCTTCAGTTGCATATCCTATTAAATTTGGAGGAGTGTAATTAAAAACTCCAGTTGAATTATCATAATTAAGTGTAGAAATTCCAGAAGGAGATACCGTTACCGATAAATCAGCAAGTGAGATTCCCCCACCACCAGAAACAGTTTCAAATACAAAATTACCTAAAGAGTGATCATACTTAAGAAACTTTCCATCATAAACACTTGGATTCGTTGCGATACCAACAATATCATCAAGATATTTTAAACGTGTTTCTCCTCCACCACCAATTGTAGCAATTTGTTGTTGAATACGATTTATGAATAATCTATAATGCTGTTGAAGTTGATCTAGTGTTACAAAATTTTGATTCAGTGGGGTTAATGGATCACTATTTTTAACTTCAGGTGGTTCTGCAAATGATCCTTCTTTAAGAACTTCTTCAACAATAATTTCAGGTTCAATTTTAGAATAAGTTTCTTTAATAAAATCAATCTTTTTTTCAAGTCTTTCAATATTTTCTTGAAAATTTCCTAATGAAATTTTTTCAATTTCTACAAAAACTTCTTCTTTAAGATCAACCAATTGTTTATGATGTTCTTGTAAATAGTTGTCTATATTTTTAATATGTTGCTCATTAATCGCAACATCTGCTTTTACATCAGCAAGTCCTTTATAATAATCATCTTTTGTTTTATTTACTTCTGAAAAAGTCTCATGTAATTGTTGATTAAAATATTCTACATTACTATCAACAACATTAACTATATCATCAAATTTTGATTCAATATCTTCTCTGATATCTAAAATATTTTCTTCTACAACTTTTTTAAGACTATCTATTCGGTCTTCAATAAAAAGTTCATTCTTTGTAAATTGTTTTTTATATTTCGGAATCTCATTTTGTACAAGATCCTCTACAATACCAGTAAGATCTAATAGACTACTTTTAAATTCTTTTAAATCCTTTTTATTTAATCCTTTAACTTGATTTTGAATTGTTTTAAAATTTTCATCAAGAATCATCAATTGAGAAAGCATTGCATTCTCAAGATCAGTCCTGCTTAATTTTTCAGAAAGTTGTTGTGATAAATCTTCAACTTTTTCAGAAATCTGATTTATTTTCTCAAAAGTATTTAAAAATTTATCATAACTTTCAGAAATATTTGAAGAGATCTCTGGAGTTTCAAAAACTCCAGAAATTTCTTTTTTATTAAATAACTCTGATGGTTTTTTTAGTGCCACTTATATTCTTCAAATTTTCGTTAGAAATATTTATTATACCATCATCTACTAAATATTTAAAGTGTTCACCTACACAAGAAAAATGAAAAGACTATTATTTGCCTTTTCGTTATTCTTTACCATTCCCGTCAGTGCTGCTGAAATCACCTCAAGAATCACCGATTCTGTTCAACTAAAAGTTGATGGTGCTGCTGTTCAATCAACCAGAATAGGTGCATCATACTCTACATCAGGAACCAATGTCCAAGCAACATCCTTTGGTGGTGTTGGTGGTGCTGGAACCTATGATATCAATACTCCAGGTCAGGCATTTACTTTCTCCGAAAGTTTTAATGCTGCTGATACTCCCGTAACTACCCAAACAGTAACAAATGGTGTTATTGGAACTCCCAATCTTTATGGAGATAGTGTAACTCAAGTTGGTGGTGAAAAAGGGACCCTTGCAGGTACTCTTTCTCCAACTGGTGTTCCTACTGTTACTGCTGGTGGTGCAGGAACAAGTGGTATTGCCCAAAGAACAATCGAACTGAGTGTATTCAAATGAGACATTTAACTCCCGTTTTGCTTTTAGCAACGGGAGTCATCTGTACTCCCGTTTACGCTGAGAGTGTTGTGCCTAATTTCACAAGAGGCACAATCAATGCAACCACAGAATCTACTACAAAGATTATAGAATCTATTCGTCAAGTTGAATATACTACTGGCGAATCATACACTGTAACTGGAACGAACATCAATATTCCTGGAAATCCAAATAAGGACTCGGAATATAGTATTATAACTCCTGGTGCTCCATTCCAGTTCAGTGAAACCTATCTCGGACCTGGAGTGGCAAAAGAAACATGGATAGATCGCACAACAGAAACTCAATCAACCACTACATCAATCTCTGTCTTTACGCAATAATCTCAACAGGGACTGCATTTGCTCAAAGCACTCCTGCACCTAGCAATACAAACATTGCTGGACCAAGTGCAAGTGCTACAGGAAACGTAACAAACCAAGCAGTACAAGTTCTTCAAGGACCATATGCACTCAATACTTATGGTGGTGGAGTAAGTTGTCAAGGTGCAACTTTTTCAATCTCACCATTTGCTATGAGTAGCAACAACAATAGTGATGATCCAGAATCCTTTGCATCACGCAATGGAAACTGGGGTATCTCTGCTGGTCTTAATATTCCATTAGATAACAATCTAATGAACTTATGTAAGAGAAGAGCAGAGACTGAAATTGCTAGACAACAAAGTGAAGTAGAAAAAAGTCGTTTAGATTTTGAATTAGTAAGAGGAAAACTTTGCCTTGAAATGATTAAAAATGGAGGTTTCTTTCACCCAGAAAGTCCCTATGGGAAAGTGTGCGCCGATATAGTTGGACCATCTCCGAATGGATATTTAATGACTGGAAATGGACAAGTTGTTTCTAAAATAACAAAATAGGTTAGACTTTGAACTTCTTAATTTGTATAAATAATAATATAAGTTCAAAGTCTAACCATATGGGAAAAATCTATTTAATTAGAAATACAATCAATAATAAAGTATATGTAGGACAAACAAAATTAACTCTTGAACAAAGATTTAAAGAACACCAACAACATAGTAAAAAAACGGCAATATCACACGCCATTCAAAAATATGGAAAGGAAAACTTTATAATAGAACTTTTAGAAGAATGTAATATTACAAATCTTGACAAAAAAGAAACTTTCTATATTAAAAAATATAACTCATACGAACAAGGATATAATAATACAATAGGTGGAGGAAGTCAGTACATTTCACACACACCAGAAGTAAAACAGAAATTAAGTGAGGCAGCAAAAGGAAAATTAGTTGGTGAAAAAAATCCAGCAAAAAGACCAGAGGTTAGACAAAAAATTAGTGAGGCGGCAAAGAGAAGAGTTGAAAGTGGGGAGTGGGTTAGTCCAACAACAGGCGGGCATACCCCAGAAGCATTAGAAAAAATGAGAGCAAATCAACCAGATAGAAGTGGAAAAAATAATTCTCGTTATGGCGTAAAGATGAGTGAAGAAACTAAACAAAAAATTAGAGAGAAGCAATTAGCCGCTCAACAAAGAAAAAGAGAAGAAAGGTTGAAAAATGGAACCAATACAACTAATTGATAATCCAAATCTAAGACCAATAATCGGAAATAATCCGATTAACATACCAAGTGCAAACATCAATCGAATATCTGGTCCATCTGTAATCTCGACTATAGATAGACCAAATGTTCGTAGTGTAGAAACACCTGTTGTTCGTGGATTAGAAGTTCCTATTGTTGATGTTCCAAATACTGCAATCAAGTATCCAATTATTAATGTTCCCACTCAAGCAGAGTTTGATGCTGCAGTAAATGCAGAACGTCAAAAACAAGCATCAGAAAAAGAAGAAAAAACAAGGGGGTTACCAGATACTACCCCCCCTCCTCAACTGCCTCAGGTTGTTCAAACCCCCCCTACTCAAACTCCTACTCCAGTTGCAGAAGTTCCAGCAGATAAACCACAACCAACATTTTCTGTTTATGGTGTCGATATTAATTTACCTGACCCTTCTCTTGTTGCTACGGCTGGTGCTGTCGCAGTAGTCACAACTGCT
>Ga0255150_1000021_pt1 | contig 81579 bp, 127 predicted proteins | sample Atl_Yuk_RepA_8h_FD_183634 | JGI IMG/M metagenome (GOLD analysis project Ga0255150, IMG submission 183634) | Freshwater microbial communities from Altamaha River, Georgia, United States - Atl_Yuk_RepA_8h | ecosystem: Environmental > Aquatic > Freshwater > River | place: USA: Georgia | collected...
GCACCCTCCACAGTTGCAAGCAACGTCACTTGGACACTGCCCAGTGCTGACGGCACCGCATCCCAAGTCCTAAGCACCGACGGCGCTGGAACACTGAGCTGGACAACACCGGCCTCTGGTGCAGGACTAGATACCGCGCAGACTTGGACCAAAGGTCAACGCGGCGAGATTACAGTTCTCACGGATGGGGCTACGATCACGCCAGATTTCAGCGACAGCAACAACTACAGCGTGACTCTTGGCGGTAACCGCACTCTCGCCAATCCAACCAACTTGGTGGCTGGGCAGTCCGGCTGCATCTGGATTACGCAGGACGGCACCGGCTCCCGCACGCTGGCCTACGGCAGCTACTGGGACTTCACCGGGGGCACCGCGCCGACATTAACCACAACGGCTAATGCAAGGGATTGCTTGGTTTACGCAGTCCAGTCGGCTACGCAAATCACTGCCCAACTGATCACCAACCTGAGCTGAGATGTCGATTCCTGGTGCCGGCAACCCACTCCTGCTTGGTGGTGCAGGTGGCTACAAGATTGAGCGCAGTCTGCGATTCAACTCAGCGGATTCGGCTTACCTGAGCCGCACCCCGGCATCAGCGGGAAACAGGAAAACGTGGACGTGGAGCGGGTGGATCAAGAGGTCCGCGATAAGTGCGACCACTATATTGTTTTCAGTCGGTCTGAACACTGACGGGGATACTGGCAGGCTGCTTTTGTATTTCGGTTCTGACAATAAGCTGGCAGTAGATGGAGGGGCGGTTTCATTCAGAACAACAACTGCTGTCTACAGAGATCCAAGCGCTTGGTATCATGTTCTGATCAGTGTTGACACTACACTGGCAGCCGCAAATAGCCGGATTAGATTATATATAAACGGGTCAGAGATAACGACATTTGACGTACTAAACAACCCCTCGCAAAACGCTGATACTGGTGTAAATCGCACTAGCGCGCACAACATAGGACGCCGGGTGGATCCTGGCGACAATTACGCTAACTACTACCTAGCCGAAGTCCACTTCATCGACGGCCAAGCCCTGACCCCCAGCAGCTTCGGTGAGTTCTCCGCTACCACCGGCGTGTGGATACCTAAGCGGTACGCCGGAACATACGGTACAAATGGATTCCACCTTGATTTCTCAAATAATGCCTCTGCCGCCGCATTAGGGACGGACTCTTCTGGCAACGGGAACACGTGGACTGTCAACAACATTTCGGTTGCTGCTGGTGCAGGCAACGACAGCCTCGTAGACGTTCCCACTAATGGCAGCGAGGTTGATACGGGAAGTGGGGGGCAGGTGAGGGGGAATTACTGTACGTTGAATCCGTTGGCTAACGGCGGAAACACGCTTTCAAACGGCAATCTCCAAGCCGTTGGCGCTGTTGACAAAACAACTCTTGCCACTATCGGCATGAGTAGCGGCAAATGGTACTGCGAAGTAACCGTAGATAACGTAGGCGGATCTTGCCTTGTCGGAATAGCCAAAGGGGGAGTTGTTCTTTCTACCTGGATTGGCAGCAGCCCTGAAGGCTGGGCTTACGGAATGAATGGTCTTAAATATACAAACAATAACGGCGGCATAAGTTACGGAAATACATATACAACCGGTGACGTTATTGGTATTGCCTTCGATGCTGACGCCGGAAGTTTGTATTTTTACAAAAACGGAACTGTTCAGAATAGTGGCACTGCGGCGTTTACTGGATTAACTAGTGGGCCGTATTTCTTCGCGTTTGGCTCAAATGCTCCTAGCTTTACTTGGAACTTCGGCCAACGCCCCTTCGCCTACACCGCCCCCAGCGGCTTCAAGGCGCTCTGCACGCAGAACTTGCCAACACCCACCATCACCAAGCCCAGCACCGTGATGGATGTGAAGCTCTACACCGGCAATGGTGGCACGCAGACAATTAGTGGGCTCGGGTTCTCGCCAGATTTTGTGTGGATCAAAAACCGCCAAGATAATTTGAGCTGGAATTTGTTTAACGATACGGTACGCGGTGCAAACAAAATACTGGCATCAAACGAAACAGGTGCTGAGTACAGCAACGACACTAACGGTTATCTATCTGCATTTACTTCTGACGGTTTTACACTTACCAACGGGGGAAATGGAATTCAAGTCAACGGATCTGGCAAGTCTTTTGTCTCTTGGGCCTGGGACGCCGGCAGCAGCACCGTCACCAACACCTCCGGCACCATCAGCTCGCAGGTGCGGGCTAATCCAAGTGCGGGGTTTTCGGTGGTTACTTGGACTGGCAACGGGGCAAGTGCAACAGTAGGACATGGATTGGGTGTTGCACCGTCGTTTTTAATTGTAAAAAGTAGAAGTACATCAAACTCTTGGGTTATTTACCACCGTGCATTGGGTGGTGCGTTCTATTTGCTGTTTGATACTTCGGCTGCAGGTGGTAGCGCAAACGCTACATGGGGAAGTGCAAATAGTGACCCAACAGCTTCAGTTTTTTCTGTTGGAAGTGGTGCTGCAACCAACGGCAATGGATCTAATTTTGTTGCCTACTGCTTCGCCCCAGTCGCGGGCTACAGCGCCTTCGGTTCCTACACCGGCAACGGCAGCGCAGATGGTCCGTTTGTTTACTTGGGATTCCGTCCCGCGCTTGTCATTGTCAAAATGTCGAGCAGTACCGGTGACTGGACAATGCTTGATTACCAGCGCGAAGGTTACAACGTAGATAACGACCCGCTGTATCCAAACCGAAGCAATGTCGAAGGGACAACAGACCTGATCGACATCACGAGCAACGGTTTTAAGGTGCGCACCACCGACGCTACGTTCAATACAAATGCTGGCACTTATGTGTATGCCGCCTTCAGTGAGGTAGCATTTAATTTTGCTAGAGCGCGATGAGCAATAAGATTCCGATGGTAGGCAAGCGTTTCGGCCGCTTGGTTGTCCTTGAAGAGGCTGGTCGACTTGGCTCGTTCCTTGCTTTTAACTGCCAGTGTGACTGCGGTAATACCGTCGTGGTGCGTGGACCTTCACTTCGCAGCAAGAACACAACCAGTTGCGGATGCCTGCAAAAAGAAGTTGTAGGCAATCTGAATAAGACACACGGCATGTGTCAAAGTACGGAGTATCGCATTTGGTCCAATATGCTTTCTCGCTGCACCAATCCAAATGTTGGATGCTATGAGCGCTATGGCGGCAAAGGGATAACAGTCAGCGAAGACTGGAAAGCCTTCGAGCAATTTTACGCGGATATGGGCGAGCGTCCAAAAGGTAAAACTTTAGATCGCATCGACAGCGATGGCCCATACTCTAAAGAAAACTGCCGATGGGCGACAATAGCCGAACAGAATCGCAACACGCGACGAACGCAACTTGTGACATACGACGGGCGAACCATGTGCCTGAAGGATTGGGCGGAAGAACTTCAAATGCCGTACAAGACACTACACAAGCGAATTAGGGTGCAGAAATGGCCTGTTGAAAAAGCAATGACAACTCCTTTGCGTTCGATTAACCAGTCCCCTTTCTCCCTGGCTCGTGCCAGGTAACCCCTACCCATTAGCGAGCCATGTTCATTCTTGACGGCAAGCCACTATCCCCGGATGTGGCCTTTACCCACGACGGCATCCAGTACCCCGCCAACTGGCTGCGTCTTGCCACGCCTGAAGAGCGCACAGCCATCGGCATCACCGAAGAGCCCGACCCGCAGCCATACGATCAGCGGTTCTACTGGGGCTATGACTCAGACGGCAATCTGATCCCTAAAGATCACGCCCAACTGGTTGAACAGTGGTCGCAGCAGACACGTACCACCGCTGGTACGTTGCTGCAACCAACGGATTGGATGATCATCCGCCAAGCAGATAACGGCGTCGAAGCTGATCCCGCCATCAAAACTTGGCGTGAAGATATTCGCCTAGCTACTGGCGACAAGATCACTGCCATCGAAGACACCACAACCACCGACGAACTCGCCGCCTACATCACTGGCGCTGACTACCCCGTATGGCCTGAGCAAAACTGATGGCTGTAAAAAGTAAAACTGCCCTGGGACGTGTCGACCACAAAGCCGGCCGCCCAAAAACAACTTCTCAAGGCTATGGCCAACACTCGCGTCCTCGCCGTCGCGGCAAGAAAAAGCTAGTGGGCCAAGGCCGCTAAATTAGGTAAAAGGTCGGCAGTATGCCTCGCAATGGATCACCACGAAGAGGCTATTACTTCCGCAACTCCACCAAATAACCCCTTAAACCAAGCCGTCCCAGCCCTGTTGACCGCAGCTGTGCTGGGTCTCGGCGGTCTTTTCATGCAAGTTGCAAAATTAGACCAGTCAGTAAGCACAGTAGCCGCCGATATTCAAGAACTAAAAAACGACTCTAAAGAACGCCTTAGCGATCTCGAAACCAGGGTGCGTCAGATTGAAATGACTGTCGGCACCCAAAATAAATGAGCGTCGTCCACACCACCGACTTCGGTAACGGCTACAGCTTGGACCAGCTGGAAAACGAACGCGGCGAACTGTACTACCGAGCCTGTTTAAACAGCGTCTGCCGTTATGCCGAAGACCATTACATCGCGATGATGTATCTCGAAGGCATGGGCTGGGACCCTAAAGCAACCCCCCAGTAATCCACTGCACAATCGCGTCCTCGCGGTGCGGCTCCCAAAAATCCTGATCTCTGTACCACTCAATCCAATCTTCCGCCGACTTCGAGATATTGCACGCGAAACAGCACGCCACCAAATTCTGCTGGTGCGTATGCCCACCCCGCATTTTCGGGTGCACGTGATCCAGCGTTGCTGACCGTCCTAAATCAACAGAACAGTAAGCACATTTGTTCTGCCAATGTTTAAGAATTGATTGCCTAAATCGCGCCTTTGCTTCTTTTTTGTTTAAGTATTCGCCATCTTCAATGCGATGGTCCATACCCAGCAGTGGCTCCACAGAATGTAGCGGTAGAAACTATTACGCGCACTAGCCTTCTTCTCTAGTACAGCTAAACTCAATAAAAGCCACAGCTTTTTATGACCGACCAGCAAATCGCCATCATCGCCATCATCGTTGCCGCCGGTTCCGAACTAATCGGCATGAGCAAGTTGAAGTCCAACAGTTGGATTCAGCTGGGACTGCAGGCACTAAAAATGGCGTTCCCAAAGCGTCGCCGCTAATCCACGCGAGGGCCTTGTCATGGCAAACAACAAACTCCGCCTCAACGACCTGTTTCGGTTTTACAAAGGTCTGCCCCACCAGATGGCAGCCATCACTGAGCTGGAGCAAGCCATCAACAAGGCCAACCCCCACATTCTTGGCCGCGACCAAGGCTGGTTCAAAACCTGGAGCGTTGCCGGCAAACAAACCAACTTTCCCAATAGCTGGGAGGGCATCCTCGAAGCTGCCCGCGTCGCTGGCGCAAAATTTCCAGAACTTGTAGCCGCCCAATGGGCGCTGGAATCCAACTACGGAAAACTGGTTTCCGGCAGAAACAACTTTTTCGGCCTCAAAGGCCAGGGTAGCGACAAGAAAACCCAAGAATTCATCAACGGCCAGTGGGTCACGATCACCGACAGCTTCATCGACTTCCCCGATCTGCTGTCCTGCGTGATGTATCTAGTCGACCACTGGTACAAGGACTACAAGAACTACAAAGGCTGCAATAACGCCGCAACCCGAGATGAAGCTGCGAAATGGTTGCATAAAGAAGGATACGCAACCGATCCCAACTACCCGGGCAAACTAATCGAGTTAATGAACCAGCACGCTGGCACGAAACCGCTGGTCGCACCAAAGGAAAAGATCCTGAAAGTCGCCTACGAATACCAGCTCGGTCCTGACGATGGAGCGACTGGTTACCGCCAGTGCTTTAGTTCCAGCTGTGCAATGGTGGCCCGCTATTACGGCAAAATTTCAGGCGATTACCAGTACAACGCAATCCGCGCCCGCTTTGGAGACACCACCGACCCCAAAGCACAAATTGCCGCATTGAAATCCCTGGGACTAACCGCCACTTTCGAGATGGACGGCACAGTCGAAGACCTAGAGAACGAAATTACCCACGGTCACCCCGTTCCAGTCGGCTGGCTTCACAAAGGCCCGATTTCAAACCCTTCGGGCACAGGCCATTGGAGCGTTGTCGCTGGATATACACCAACGCACTTCATACATATGGACCCGTTCGGTGAGGCAAATCTAGTTGCTGGCGGCTACGTCAGTAATAAGGGAGGCGCTGGAATCGCGTATTCCCGCAAGAACTGGCTACCTCGCTGGCTCATCGAAGGCAACGACACGGGCTGGTTCATGCGTATCCGCCCGAGGTAACCATGCGTCCCATCGAACACAGCACGGAATCCAAATTCCACAAAGCTGCAACAGACCAGTGGCTGGTTGATCTTTTTAATAAGCAGGACTATCGCGGCCTACTTGAAGCTGCTTTGGTGCTGAACACGCTCCACCAGTTGGAACGAACAAAATCGGCCTGGGCAATCCGCGAAGCTGCAGAAAACCTGGCCGATCAATTCGGACTAGACCGCGACTCGGCCTAGCGCTGGTTGTACTTTTCGTACAGCCCGGTGTAGGTGTGATGTTGCGGGTGCTCTGGATTGGAGCGTCCATCCCACTCGTACAACTTTTCGAGCAAATCCATCCGGGAGTGATCAACGATCACCTGACCCCAGTTTTGCCGCGCCCAATCAGCGATTTCAGGGTTGCTCATTTTTACTCTCCACGAGTTTTAGCCGACGCCGAGCCGATTCCTTCGGCCCATTGTTCGAGCGCACCAGCCTAGGCTTTTTCGCCACAGCATCCGGCACCTCAACCTTGCAATTTGGGTAACGATTTGCGGCAAACGTCAAAGCCTGCTGGAGCGACTCAGCCCGAATCAAATCCCGCATCGCGCCCTGCCCAGGCAACCAAATTTTCAACTCAAATAAAGCAGTTTTCGGTGCACTGGTACGTGAGCGACCTTCACCAAGGCGCAACTCAGGGTCGAGTTGCTGCTGGAACGGAGTTACTTCCATGATTTGAAGTAGGCGGGTTCGTCGATGCTATGAACAGCAACAGCGCTGTTAGTGCACTCAGCAACAACTCTCGCCGCAGCGACAGCTCGCTCATACGTGACCCAGCTGGATGCATCCTCCTTGGATGCGGTGAGACCAATACCTTTGCCAGGGCCGTAAACCGCCGTAACCCAGCGATCCTCAACCATGACGACATAGCGCGTCATTACCTTCAAATGAATTACTGTGTAAGCCTAGTGAGTTTAGCCTACCAGAACCAGACTATGAAGACATTTCACTAAGTCTCATGCGTCCATTTCTGACACATCTTCTGATTGCTTGGAGCGCATCCTTCCCTGCACCCGTCGTTGCACCGACTCCGCCCAAGCCGCCTTATCAGCAGCCTCTGCAGCCTTGTAATCCGACACTGGAACAGCCTTTTCCAAAGCGGCGTAAACCATATCCCTCAACATTCCAGTTACCCGCTTGCCTTCGCTGGCTGCAAGCTGTTCCGCCAACTTGTACCTATTACTGTCCAACAGTAGCTGGCAATAAATTTTCGACCCGTGCTTCAGGGGCATTACTGGTCCTCTAGTCTCCTACACAATAGCATAGTGCGACACATTAGACCCGCCACCGCACATCCTCATCCACCCCTTTCCGCCACGCATTGGACTGCGCCGCCCTCGCACTGGAACGCTGCTTGGTGCAATCCTTCCGAATACCCCGCGCCCACTCCAAAAAAGCCGCAGCCCGATGCAAATCCGCAGTCTTCGCCTGCCGAATCTCCTTCATCAGCCACTCCATCACCAATTCTCTACCCGTGCGGCTGCGACTCATGCGTTTAACTCTGAGACTCGCAAGATCGACTGAACGTGCTGATCAGGGCAAAGCTCCAGTGCCTTCATCCTTGCGGAGAAAGCATCTGGAGCGATAACAAACAGATCGTGAGTACCACCGTGACGCGGGTGCATCCGCACGCGGTACTCGATCTGCTCCTGGTTCACTTTGCCTGATCCCAGCTATCCCCGACCTTAGCTTCGGCAAGCGGCGGAATCTCACCCAACCACATAGCTTCCGCCTCCTCCATCACTGACTGGAGCTGGAGTGCCCAGGCATCGGCGTGTTTTTCAGCGACAAGCAGGATGATTTCATCGTGCACCACGCCGGCCAAACGCACCACGTCCTCCCCGTCGGCGTGGAGTAACGGCCACAGTTTGCCGAGCGTAAGTTTGAGGACTGCTGCACCAGCTCCCTGGATTGGAGTGTTGCAGCGCGTGGTGAGTTTGTTGTTCTCGCCCGGTAAAAACCGCCGCAAGCCCGAGATGCGTATGCGGATAGATGGATTGTCCTTAGCCGCATCAGCATCGCGAGCATTTTTGCGCTGCCATGCGGAGATGCCTTTATATGCAGCGTGAAACTTTTCCCGCACTTCCGCAGCCTCAGCAAGATCCATCTGTACTCCGGTCGAGGCCGCATAGTTTCGGAGTCCTTTTGCACCCGAGCCATAGAGCAACCCGAAATTCGCCGACTTACTGATCTGACGCTGCTCCTTTGTAACTTCACCCTCTGCGACCCCATAAATCTGCGTCGCCGTAATCGTATGAAGGTCTTTCCCCTGCTGGAACACCTGAGTCATAAGAGAATCCTTAGCTTCCGCCGCCGCCAACCTCAACTCCATCTGCCCATAGTCCGCCACCACAAATTTCCATCCTTCTGGCGCTTGAACACAAGCCCTAAACCGTTGATCCCTTGGAATCTGTTGCAAGTTGGGACTCATGCAACTCATCCTTCCGGTATCAGCCCCCATTTGCATATAGCTGGCACGAATAAACCCATCCTTCGCCAAACTTTTCAATAACGACTCCGCCATCTGGCGCTTCTTTTCAACTTTTTTCCACCGCAAATAATCAGCCACAATCTTGTGATCCCCAACATATTCCTGGAGCGCCATCCGACTAGCACTGGGCTTTCCGTTCTTTGCGTCAATCGGCGCCTCGCCCAACAACGCAGTGAATTTTTTCAACAGCTGCGCCGGACTATTGAGGTTGAACACGTTTGGATCGACCTTTTTACCCTTCGGCCCAGGCTTTGTCTGGTACAGCAACTTCCCATCAATCCCACGGCACAGCTTGTCACCTTCGGACAGTGCAGCATCAAAATCCTCAATAAACTTTTCGCCTACTTCGTAATGCTCAATATCGAGATCTTCAATCAACTGCTTTAGGTCTTTCTCATTAAAAGGAAGGCCAGTTCGCCACAACTGCGCCATAGCTGGCAACGCATTGCACTCCAGATACCAAGCCGGGTGGAGCGCAGCCGTCGCCATCCTCTGCTGGATCTGATCAAACAAATCCAACAACACCAACACATCCTTTGCCGCATATTCCAGCTGGCTCTCGGTCAGATCACCCGACCAATCGCTCTTCTGCTCTTCCTTAGAAATATCCTCGTGCAGGTAGCGTTTTACCAAGTGCTGGAGCCCGTGCTTCACGTTGGGCATCCCGTTGGTAAGAATCCGACTCGCCAGCATGGTGCACAACACTTTGCCCGCCGGATAAATCTCGTGCTCTTGCAGCCAGCCGAGATCAAACACCGCGTTGTGCGCCACCCATGTGCGCTCCACGCTGAAAAATTCTTCGACTGTGATCCAGTCGTTGTCGTCCAAATCAAAGCAGTCGAGCACCACAGGCGGTTTGCCTGGAGCACCCAACTGCAGTAACCGCATCCCGCCCATTTTCGGCTGGAGCTGCGTCGTCTCCGAGTCAAACGCGATCAGCCGTTCATCGTCGAGCGTGTGGAGATGCTCGATGCCAAGAAGAAAGTCCAAGCCTGGTAGGGCAACTTGTACCCTACTACTCTAGCAGGCTGTCAACCTCCCGCGCCGAACACAACACCGCCGCCGCGAGTGTCCCACCCTCGGGAAGTCCCAGCAAACACCGCTTTTCCCAATGAACGCAGTGCTTACACGGCCCACCACCTTCCTGAGGCTTGTAACTCTGGCGCAACCGATCCATCCGAATCTCCTCCAAGCCAGCAGGACTGGAGCGATAACACCTCATACACATGACCGGATTTGTCGTGTGTTTACCGCACTGCTGGCACGGCCTGCTGTTAATTGTGACTGCCATTACGAAAAATGAACACGTAAAAATCCAGGTAAGCGCTTAAGGGTGAATTGCTGTGAATGACATGCCGCCCCATCCGGTAGTTCTACTTCCACCGTAAAAACGGTGTGACCACACTCCGGGCATTTGCGTTTACGCAGTATTGACTCGGCTGTATCCCGACAAGTGCGGTCTACATCCATCCGCTTGAAATCGCACTTAGCGCACCTCATCGAAAGCAGCCTCCGCAATAACTGGAAAGCACTGAGTAAAAATGTCTTTGCACTGGAGCGCAATCTGTCTGTGTTCCAGCTGCGTCCCAGGATCAGTCCGCACCTCGATGTAGTGCAGCCATGACCGCAACGTTCCATGCATGTACATCGTCGTTGGCGTGCACAACGGCAAAATACGGCGTGCTGTTTCTTTAGCTATACCTGCATCTAGAAGTGTTTGATACAGCATGTAACTTTGCATGATTACTTCGCCAGTCTCATTCGCCCAAAACGCCTGCGTAGCGTTATCAAGCCCGTCCAAACTGTTCTGCCTATTTTTCTCATCTTGCAACCGCATGTGAGGACATTCCGCTGGAGAAGTCTTCGCATAGCGCTGACTAAATTCCTGGAATGAAAAACTCCTATGACGCAAAATCTGCGCCGCTATATCACGCTCAGTTTGAATTTCGACGCACATCGAAGCCATCTCAAACGGGCTCCAGTGCTTGTGTTTGATGAGATACCTGAGCAATTTTGGCCCGGTATCCCAGTTCTCTTGGTTCTGCGGGTTGCTGACGCGAGCCATCTTGACGATGAGCTTTTCAGCGTCCGGCGTGCAGTGGATCAGCTTGACAGTTTTGGTCATTCCAGTGACGGATAACGCCTGCGCAAATGAAAATGTTTGTGATCATGTAGGCCGCCAAGATACAAAAACGCACCAGTGCAACCTGATCAGCAATCTGGTCACGCTGGTGCGCCTTCTCTCCAAGGGCCTTGGCGACAATTCGCCACCAATGCCTCATCGGTCTTGGTACGCCTCCGTAGCCAAGGTATTGATGAGGCGGTTTAGGTACCAACGAGCCTTACAAAAATCCTCATAAGGATCTTTTTTCAGCCACGCCCGACTGATGTATTTAATGACCTGCCAATGCAAGCCACCAACAACAGCATCTGGAGCTGGCCTAACCCAGTCTTCAATAACGTCGATTACTTCGACTTTGCCCGCCGTGTAGTGCGACGGATGGTTGACTGGATCGCTCATCCTTTTGAAGCCTGAACGGTTTTGTCCCCCTGGTACCTCCCAGTGTGGGAGTAGTCCTTGCTGGGCAGCATCGTCATCCGATGGAACACGATCTGCGCAATCCGCATCCCAGGCCACAGTGCAACCGGGTGCATCATCCGCGCATTTTGCAGTTCCAGCGTTAGCCTCCCACAGTATCCGGGGTCGATATACCCAGCAAGGAGATGCTCAATCCCCTCCCTGGCACGACTGGACTTCAGCGCCAGCTGCCCAGCAATACAGTCCGGCAACCGGAACTCCTCGACCGTCTCCGCAAGGATGAACTCATGCGGCTGGAGCATGAACGGCTTTTCCTGCGTGTGCCCAGCAATGGAAAAGGGCACCAGCTGGGGCGTTGATGGCAACTCCACCAGCAGATTCTCACCGAGTCTCACATCAAGACTCGCGGGATTCACCAGCTCCTTATCGAAGGGAGTGACTAGCTCCCTCCGCGCCAGCGTGAAAATGTCGATGTCCGCCAGGATCACGCCGCAGCCGCCGCAACGGTTTCCTGCTGGATCGCCACATGCCGCCAAGTCTTCCCGGACTTAATGCAGTTGATCGTGGTGGGATGCACCGCAAACTCCTTAGCGATCTTCGCCACCGACTTCCCACCAGCAGCCAGCTGGCGCTTAATCTCCAGCACCTTGGGCTCCGTCAGCACCGCCACCCCACGCTGTCCCTTGCGGCTGGACTTACGAGTCTTACTTTGAGACTGGCGTACGGCAGTTGTACGTACAATTTTCTCGCCAGCGGGCAGCGGGATCGTCTGCTTGGGATTGGTCAGATCCAGCTCAACGTGCTGGCACGTATCAAGAGCAAAGCGAGCAGCATCAAGAGCTTTGATGACCTGATCAAACTGAGCTTCCGAAAGGATGTACATGTTCATCGGTTTGGAACGTGTGCAGTGTAGTAGGGAAGAGCGGGTCTGTGTCAACTCCTAATTAGGCGGAAATTAGGAGCTGGCTAGTGGGTTTGACTAAGGAAGCGGCGGGGAACTATCTGGAGATCCCGGAGGGTTGACTAAACCGCAACGGCCCCAGTAACCCTTCCGCATTGCTGAGCCAATCCAACGCCTGTGAATCCAGTCTGGCCAGCGGGTGTCTGAATTGACCCAGCGGAAATTACCGATCTTCCCTGCGTGGCTGCAGACGTAGATAAATGGAAACTCAGACATCGGAGTTGATCGGACTACTCGGCGTGTTGCCAGTCAGTATCTGGTTGGTGTTTGCGTAGAAACTCCACCAATAAACGGTGCGCTTCGCCTGCATCAGCGATGAACTGGCCTCGGTAATGGAAGCCTTTGGCGTCGATTCGGATGACTTCCTCAGAAGCCGGGCTCATATGGAAACTGATAGAAGAGCTATCTGGAGAATCGACGGATAAACAAAAGTCAGTCATGGTGGTTAGTGATGTTGACTAATCAGGTAGGGATTCAAGTGCGCGGCGGATGGGCCGCAATGCGTCAGAGACAGTGATGCAGTCACCACGCATTACCGCTTCGTCTAACGCCGCTAATGCCTGCTCCTTCAAGCTCGGCGGCTCGGGGCGGCGATGGCGACGGAGACCGTCTGCACAGTCGGTTGAATAAACCGTTGCCTCATACTCACAGCACGCCTCCAGCTCCTGATCAGCGCCCCAGCGGGCGGCTTGGGTGGCGATGTCTTGAAGCTTGTTTGTTGTGATATTGACTGTGAAAAGCTTTTCTGAGATGCTGGCATACTCAGGCATTTCTCGCCACTGCTTCACGAGCTCAGGCGGTGGGGTGATCGGGTGTTCTTGAGTCATTCGTGAACCTCGTAGTGTGTAGAACTGATCAATCTTGTAGTTCAAGTTTGATAGCGGCCTGAAAATAACCAGCCACCTTCAGCCTGCGGTATGCCGGACGAGCTTCCTCGGACTGCTTGTTTTCGATGTTGTCGTACTCATGCCGCGCCTCTTGGAGCGCAGCCATGGTGTCAACGTTGAGAAGGTGCAGCTCCGAGTCCGAAAGCTCGGAAAGCTTGTCCAAATAAATGGTCCGCCCGTTCAGCAAATAGGAACGGTAAAACGGCACCATCGAATTTTCAGTCATCAGCGTGTTCAACAACGTAGGAATTACGGAGCTGGCTCCGGATTTTGATGGTCTCGTCGTGCCCCACGTTGCCGAGGTAATCAGCAGCGCGAAGCGCGACCATGTGCGCCATCAGCGCTGGATCGTGCTTGTACTGACCGATGGTGTCCATCAGCTCGTACACGTAGGAGTCACATGCTTGGAACTCCTCGGGAAACGGTAGCGCCAAAGTGTCGTACCAGTCCGACTCCAGCACGTCTTGACCGGGCTCCAGTGGGTTGGGTCCCCACTCCCCACCGTCATCCCCTTCCCAGCCGTAGTCCTGTCGAATCGACCACTTTTCGTAATCCAGGCCCATCGCCAGCTCGACAGCACCAACGTGCTCGTACCAGTTAGAGCGACTCTCCAGTTGCTGGAGATTGAAAGCTGCGTCAGTCATTGAAATCTCATGCAAAAAAGTTTGGATCTTGCTGCCTCAACCGGGTGAGATCCGTGAGTCTCAACTTGAGAATCTCGTGGATAGCCAGCTTGGCTAAGCGGGTGGAACTAATGGTGTCGCTGGTGGCGAACACGTAAATGAGGTGGCGGTAAAGCTGGGTCAGAGTTTTGATCCTGACCCAGTGCGTATCGCCGGGGATTGGCTCGGTGCCGTAGTCCCAGTCGTCGTAATCGTCTGAGTTACGAAGCTCGCGGGATTCAGTCGTACCAATCAGACGTGTCGACTGGAGCCCAGTCATCAATGCGGTCGGTGAGCATGGCTCGGAGTTCGGCATCGGTGGCTGGAATCAAGTCTTCATCTGAAAAGTAGAGGGTGCCTCGGCACAGGGCAGGCCCCCACTCTGGTGGGTCGAGTTGCGTCTGCGGATAGACCAGAACAGCGTCATCAACAACGGCATCGACAACGAGATGGTCGCCTTCAAATCGCAGCTCCTCAATGTCCAGTACCTTCATTTGACCTCCTGTGCAGTTTCGCTGGTTTCATAACGAGCCAGCCACATGTCCCAGCTCATCTTCAAGAACTGCTCCAGATCCTGCAGCTGCTCCAGCTGTTTGATGTCGTAGATCGGGTTGAGGCCGCGAGCCTCCATCTCTGTGATCTTCTGCTGGAGCGTGATGATGCCCCAGTTGACCGCGAAGAACCACGGACTGAGCTTGGTGTTTTCGACTTGAGTGTGCAACGTGTCCATTTGTAATTCAGTAGTAACGGCGCCCGCTCTCCGGGCGTGCTCTTAGTGTTGCACACGAACAGCCCAACCGCAAGGCCGGGCTGTCGCATTTCGTTACATCCGCGTGAGGTAGACGGTGACTGCCAGCATCCCCAGTAGCCACGTCAACCCGAACACGATCACGGGCGGGATCACGTTGGAACCCCTAGCTCCTCCGGCTGGTACTGCGTCAGCACGCACACGTCGGCGCCTTGTTTGAGGGCCGTGCCAACGACGTAGTGGAACTGATCTTGGGCGTCCTCGGACTCCTCGATCTTGTATTCCTCAACTTCGTAGGCCATGCCCTTGCGGTACCAGGAGACCCGGACCACGGCCATCAGCTCAAACGGAATGTCGCCAACGGTGTACCCCAGGATCGGCTTCCTGGGACGCTTCGGCTGGGGCGGTTCAGGCTTAGCCACGGGATCTCTCCAAAAAGCCCATGCCACGACGCGCATGAGCCCTAGGAAAAAGTTAGGCGGGTTGAACATCGGGAGTTTTAGTGAGGAGACAGAACCCGAACGTCGGATAGCTGTGCATAGACCTCAGCGCGTTCCTCATGAGTCATGGCCTGCAACTGGCGCTCAATTTCTTGACTCAACAGGAAAGCAAGCAGGTTGGAGGGCTTGCGCATGGTGCGTTTGGATAGCCACTCCAAGCCGTTTGCGGTCACATCCGAAAAAGAAACAGTGATGCGGTTCATACAACTGTGCATAACCGCATCACTTTAGCGCGTTTACCAGATGTCGGCCTCCTTTGTAAGCCGCTCCATTTCTTCGGGAGTGCGCCAGTTCTCGCGCGTGAAGATAGAGCTGTCTTCTTGTCCCAAACTCTCAGAAACGTTGCGCTGCAATAGATCTGCCGTTTTTAGCTGTCCCGTTTTGTCCCGTTTTGTCCCAACCTGTCCTTTTGGTGTCCCAGAAGCCGGTTTTGGCTCCAATTCGGGACAACTTGGGACAGAACGGGACAAAGTGGGACAAGCCATTTCTTCAGATCCAGCTCCAGCACTGGATTCTTCTTCTTTGGGACAACTTGTACCTCCTCCCCCCCTGCGCGCGAGAACTGCTGAGTAGCGCTTGCTGGAACGTTCTCCTTCAACAGAGACCAGCCCACGGTCGATCAAACGCTGGAGCGACTTCGAGATGGCGTTGACGCTGCCGCCCAGCAGAGGGTCAGCGTTCAGCTCGGCTTTAGTCATCGGCACGCCCTTGGTACGCAGCCGCTGGAGCACCCGGTCGATGATCGAGGCAGGTGCAGCGGAATCCACGCCTTCCGCAGCCGGTAGATCCTGGAGCGAGAACGTGAGGTCTTCCTTCTGGCGCAGCACCAGTTGCTTGCCCTCATTACCCTCGCGGCTTTTACCGATGGTGATGAGGCGTGCAGAAGCCCCTACACGTTCCAGCTCGGACTTTTCCGGACGGTTGATAGCCCAAGACTCATCCACGGCGTCTTGGAGCGCTGAGGTGCCCCTGAAGTCCCCGCTCTTGGCGGCATGGTGGATGAAAACGATGGTGGTTGCCGGGAAGCTCTCGCCGTTTTCCGCGCTGTACCAGTAGATCGGCTCGGCGTATTCGGCCTTGTTCTGGTCGTACGCACAACCACGCATACAAGCGGTTACCGAATCCCAAACCACGAGCTTGGGGCGATGCTCCTCAATCTGCTGGATAAACCAGGGATACCAAAGCATCGAAACTTTGTTCTGTACTACAACCGGATCATCAGCAGTGAAGTCCAAGTCCTTGAACTGCTTACGCATCCGGCGGCTGTTCTGATCGCCGTTAAGCCACAGCACCTTGCCCTGCTCGACAGGCACTTCTGCACCGCGTACAGAGAACGGAATCCCCCGTGCGATGTGCTTAGCCAACGTCAGCACCGCCATGGTCTTGCCACAGCCACCACGCCCGTGGATCAACACAGTGCCTGGCTTAGGCAGCAAATCGGGAATCAGGTACTCGATTGGCGCGTCCTCCATGGCAAAAATTTCCTGCAGGCTGCCTCCCTGTGATCCGCGTCGGTACTCCTGGTCTGCGATCAGCAAGCGCACAACAGCCGCAGCTTCCCGATAACCAGCCTCCAGGGCGATCTCGTGGAGCTTGTGCTGCACTTCCGACGGATTCGGCAGCGCCATCGCAGCAGTAGCGCGATTAACGATTTCTTCGTGCGAAAGACCGGTGGTGCGGAACCGCTGCACCCGATCTTGCTCAGCCTCAGAAACAACCTTCCGCAGATCCTCCGAAAGCCACATGCGGCCAGGCATCTGCTGATCCGCCAGCCAGAACAGCGAGCCAAGGCTCACCGGCCCCTTGCGGAAGGATTTCCAAACCTCTTCACAGGGATTGCCTTCTGCCCAATCCTGAAAAAATTCGGGGTCTTCCGAAGACCAAGCGGACCAAAGCGTCAAACCGAGGTCAGTCGGCAACTCCGAGTGAATCGCCATCCCCACCTTGACCCAGTGATCCCGGCTGCCACTGCCTTGGCCGGGAATCACCCGCAGCGCCGACTGAATGATCTCAGCCACCTCAGCCGGGTCTCGATCCGAGAAATCCAGCGCCTTGCGGTTCTTAATGAAGCCGCCATCCTGCACATCCTTCCCACTGGCATCCCGCATTTCCGCCAGCAGCCACTCAGGAGCCACCGGAATGGCCTCCATGTCGCCTTCAAAGCCGTAATGGCCTGCCGGAGCCTTCCCATCACTGGAGCCCGGATAAGCCCCGTAGAGAAGCCCCTGACGGCCCCAGAGCACCTCGTAACCAGCGCCGGTATCCGACAGCCCAAAACCCTTCACCGAGCCCCACAGGGCCTCAGGGACGCGGAAGAGGTACTTCGCCGCGTTCGCCTTGGTCGAGGTAACGACTGGAGCACCCTCCAGCGAGTCTCCCCACTTTTTCTTGAGACGACTGAGATTCCGATCCACGTCGAGAATCACGAGTCCCATGCTGCGACCGCCCGTAAAAACGCCCACCGCCTGGAACACCTCAGGCTTGCGCTCGATCTGGAGCGCCACATCCGACGGCGCCAACACTTGGTGGTGGCTGCGCTCTAGCGGGGTCTTGCCTTTTGAAATTTTCCCGGACTGGATCGCCTGATCCTTGGCGTAGATCGGCGCATACGCCATCCCCACAGGCAGCTGGCGCACAAAAGCCAGCAAATCCTGCGTCTTACCTTGCGACATGTTAGAGTCTCACACGAGAATGTTCATCACGCCCTGCAGCTTTTCCGCTGTGGGGCGTTTTTTTAGCCTAGCCATCGTTGTCAAGGCGTGTTAGTGTGTTACTCGTTGGCACTCAGCCGACCACACCAAACACCTACACAAATGGCTTTCCTTTCAAAATCCGCATCTGCAAACGTCAACGGCGGCAACAGTGGCGGCGGTTACCTGAGCCTCAGCAAGCTCCCCGATGGTGGATCCGTCCGCTTCGCCCTACTCACTGACGAACCTCTGGAGTTCTACGAAGCCTGGGGCGCTGCCAACGGCGCCAACAAGCCTTTCCGCTTCGACTTCGAGCCCACCTACGAGGACGTGGTTGCCGAAATGGGCGAGTTCGAGCCCCGCGAAGGACGCGGCGGCCCCGGCACCGCAGACGTGAAATTCGCCATCGCCTGCCCGGTTTACAACTACGAATCCGGCAAAGTTCAAGTCCTACAGATCACTCAAAAGTCGATCCTGAAGGAAATCGACCAGATCTCCCAAATGGAGGACTATTCCAACCTGCTGGAGTGGGACTTCACGATCAGCAAAAAGGGCAGCGGCCTCACCACCGAGTACACCGTTCGCCCCGTCCCCCGCAAAAAAGGCAGCCAAGAGCACATCGACGCCGCCTGGATCGAGGCAAAGGCCGAGGGCTTCGATCTCACCCGCCTTCTGTCCGGGGGTAATCCCTTCAAGGCCGCCTGAACATGAAGGTGCTCGTCGCCTGTGAGTACAGCGGACGAGTGCGTGATGCTTTCGCAGCTCAAGGTCATTACGCCCTGAGCTGCGATTTACTGCCTACAGAGTCACCAGGGCATCACTATCAAGGCGATGTAACCGCTTTATTGCACTCGGACCACAACTGGGACATGCTCATCGCGTTTCCGCCTTGCACATACTTAGCTGCGTCCGGGATGCACTGGACCACAAGGGGTATCCGCGATCCTCAGCTAACCGAGGACGCCTTAAATTTCGTGCAAATGTTACTCAATGCACCTGTAAAGTACATCGCACTGGAGAATCCTGTCGGCTGCATTTCCAGCCGCATACGCAAGCCAGATCAATACATCCACCCTTGGCAATTCGGCCACCAAGAATCAAAGAAGACGTGCCTTTGGCTCAAAAACCTACCTAAACTACAACCCACTAATGTGGTACAAAAACCTGAATCAGGTGTGTGGCTGAATCAAACACCGTCCGGCCAGAACAAGCTGGGACCATCAGCCACCCGCGCCAAGCAACGCAGCCTCACTTACACCGGCATTGCCCAAGCGATGGCAGATCAGTGGGGCAACCTGAACTGAAATTTTCAAGGGGCCTAACAAGCCCCTTTTTTAGTGGTACTATAAGTATGGGAAAAACTATTCAAATGGCCTCCAATACGCAAGACACACTGGCATCACTGCGTAAATGGAGACTGGAACAAGACAACTCTGGCCCCTTCCGGGTCTACCGAGACATTAACGGCAATATCTACCATAGTGTTACACACATCCTAAAGGAAACAAGCGATAAAACCGGACTGGAACGCTGGGAAGCCCGCCTCGGCCCAATCGAAGCCACTCAACAGCGAAATGTTGCCGCCACCCGAGGCAACATGGCCCATTCACAGGCTGAGTATCTCCTCAAAACCTCAATGCAGCTGGCGCGATCCACTGCAAACAAGCGCAATTCCATCCGCTGGGACGAACAGGGCTTGGCGCGTATCCCCACCCCCATCACGCAGTGGGCACTGAAGAGGGTCCGCCCCAATGTCCCCCGAGTTGGCTGGAGCGCCTCAGGTTACGCCCGCAGCTTGTCTGACTGGATCGCCGAAAACGTCACCGAAATTTTTGCCAGCGAATTTTCCATTCACCACCCCGCCGGCTTCGCTGGAACCTGCGATGCCCTCATCGGCATGAAGAACAACGAGCTGGTGCTAGCGGACTGGAAGACCAGCGTGGGACGCAAAACGGCCATTCATGACGGCCAGGAACGCCTCCCCAACGGCCATTCATACATCGACCAGTGCGGCGCCTACTCACTGGGCCTCAAACACCTCACAGGGCTTTCACCAACTGGAGCAGCCATCGTGTTAGCCCGCCGTTGCGGTCAGCCAAACATTCATTACATGTCGGCTCGTGAACTCGCCGACGCAGAAAAGTCATTCATGGCTCGGGTGGAGCTTTATTTCGAAAATCTCCAGAAAGCCATTCAAGAGACTGCCTAAAAACCATTCATGCTGGAGCGGTCAAGGTTCCCTGGGGGCCATTCAACGGGCCCCTTTTTTGCTGGAGCACACAAAAACACTACCCAGGCAATAGGTGTTTGTACCTAGTCCCGGATACGGCAAAGCCCCAGACTGCTGGAGCCTGGGGGATCGTACCCACTGGAGCGTTCACCCTTGCGGGGTTCGCACCTTGCGGGAGGGCTGGCGCTTGCCAGCGTTTGCGCGGCGTTTTTTGTTTCCCACAAGTTGAACTTGTGGATTTTGGGGAAAACCGCCAGCGGCCAGAACCGCCTCAGCCGTCAGAGTCTGCTGGCTCACCTTGGCGCGAGCCAACACATCCTCAAATGCTGCAGCCTGCCTGAGCTGTTGCTGGCGCTTATGGAGGTTCGGCAAGGTTTCCAGATGCCAGCGGCTGGAGCCTATTTTTGAAGCCTCGGCGCGATTCTCGCTCAGCCAGGCCAGCACAGCATCATCACAGGGATGGTTCTGAGCCAGCCATAGCTTGTCGGCGAATTCAATCAGCAAGCGGCGCTTAGCCTCTCGCGCTTCCTCGCGGTTTTCCTTACGCTGGCGCTGTGTGACCCATTCGCCGCCGCTCACGCCAGAACCTCCTGCAGCCATGCCTGGCACGCTGCTACGGCTTCCGGGCTGAGATCCTGGCGGTTAATGCGGTCACCCTCCAGGCAAAGCCCGGCGGTGATGGCGTTAAAGGTCGAAAGGTAGTAGCTGGAGCAAAGCACCCCGCCGCCATAGCGAAATTCAACTATCGGCTCTGGATGGCCGCCTGGTACGCGGTGAAATGCTGTCAGCTGAACCGTCAGAACGGTCCCCTGGCGCGTTGTGATGTGCATGTTGCCTAAGGGTAGGGCAATACCCTCTAACAATAACACCACGCGGCGGGACCGCCAGCCACATTAAGATGTGCAACAGTAAGGGCAGGGAATGACTGGAGCTGAGGTTAGGATTGCGGTCAAGCCACACCCAGGCACAAGATGACAATCCTCCGAATCACAGAACCGCGCGGCACTTTCCGAGTGACCTACGAAACGGTGACCGCAGAATCTGCCGAGCAGGGAGACTCCGCAGAATCCGGCTGGCTCAGCTGGAACGGCAGCCCCGCGGATGGCTACTCAGATTCTGTCTGGGACTTGCGCGACCTTACCGACAAGCTGGCAGGTTGCTACGCGGAAGGTGACGGCGATACCGTGCCACGTTGGGTGACGCTGGATCCGCAGTCTGACCTCTGGCTTTCCCCCTTCTGGCGTGATCTGGCAGGAGAGGATGCCCTGAGCGTTACGGCTTCGGTGCATCGGCCGGACTGGATCACCGATTCCAGTTGGCTCAGGGTTTGCCGCCTATTGGGCTGGCGCTCCCGGTATTGACGCCGGGCCGGATCCGGTTTTACACTCACACATAAGCCCAACCCATAGGCTCACACCATGACCCGTTACACCACCGAACAGCTGGCATCCTTCCCCTGGATCGTCAGCACTGACACGCTTCGCATTGATCACTTGGCGGATGCCTACCTAGGCGCTTTCGACCGCTTGGGGCAAGACGTGCCGGAACCGTTCCGCTCAGATTTGCAGCAGTGCGCTGCCTACGCTTCGGACCTTACCGGGCCGGAACCCTGCGACGCCTGGGAGATTGCAACCGCTTGGGCGTTTGACCGCTTGGGCGAGCTGGCGCCCACGGGCTTTTACTTCGGCGCTTCAGAAGGCGATGGCGCGTGTTTTGGTTTCTGGTTGCAGGAAGAATGGGCAGAGTGCCTGGAGCATTGCGGTTTTGCTGCAGACTCTGACCCTGCGGCTTTGGTGCCGATCATCTCTGAGCTGTGCAGTTCTGGCGTCGATCCCGATACCTACGAAGACTGCTACCAAGGCGAGGCAGAAGGCTACAGCTCAGAACAAGCTGGCGCAGACTACGCTCAGCAGCTGGCCGATGAATTAGGACTGCCCCCCAAGCTTGACGGCGCCAGCTGGCCAATGAGTTGTATTGACTGGCAGGCTGCCTGGCGCGAACTAGAGCTTGGCGATGCCTATTGGTTGCAGCGTATTAACGGGAGCCAATGGGCAGTATTCCGGCCTTGCTGACTGGCGCCCCCACCGATCAACGGCCCGGCCAGTAGGTCGGGCTTTTTCGCGGCGCTCGCTTCGCTCGCTTGCGAAACGTGACAGCAGAGAGGTTAGCATTGACCTATAGAGTTTGTGACTCAAACGGTGCCCGATTCTGACGAGTTGGAAGTAACGAAACCGACGACCGTTGCTAATGACGAGTCGAAGCGCTGGCGCGGTGGTAAGGGGTCAAGCGTACGCGTAGAGGAACGGGCGAATTGGTGTTACGCGGAGATTCTGAATGGTGGCACGCGTAGGCAAATCACGCAGAAACTAGCGGATCGCTTCGGGGTGTCTGTGCGCACGGCAGACGACGACTACAGCCGCGCAGCAGAGATGCTTAAAACGGAGCAAATTGCAACGAGAGGCGATCTGCTGAACCAAATACAGGCATTGCGTCTTTCTGCCTGCCGAAAAGCCATGGCAAAAGGCCAGTTGCAGACAGTGGCGATGCTGCTCAAGGACATGGGCGCTGTGATTGGAGAGGCCGCGCCAGAGCAACAGGCAGCCGCTGCCCCCACGCTGAACATCACGGTGGAAGATCGGCGCCAGCCCTAGCCGCTGGCCGCTTTTGTGATACAGTAGGGGCAAGCTCACCACGCTCCCCCATGCACAAGCTCCACCTATTCGCGCTGCTCACCATCGGCGCTGGCATCCTGGCGATGGGCGCCGACAACACAGCCCAGCTGGAACGCTGCGAGGCTACCGGCCGCGGCCAGGAGACTTGCCGCCTGCTGGTGCTCGGCCGCTAGCGAGACTAGTACGGCTGCACTACGTTACAGTGTATTACAGCAGCAGCCACACGCGCTGCTCTGTTGTGCTACAATACAAGAGTCACCAAGGGAAACCAACCCGTGAACCTCACCGAACTGCACCCCGCCTTCACCATCCGCCAAGCTGGCGCCGGCTTTGTCGTCAACCACTGGGAGCAACCCGGCGGTGCTATCGGCATGATCATGCGAACCGAAGCCCGCTGCTGGGAGCTGACCCTTACCACCACCGCCGCTCTGCTGCTGGCGCTGATCCTGCTCCCCCTGCTGGTGCTTCTCTGGGCCAGTGAGTCCCGCCAGCAGCGCGCCCGCCGCTGGCGCCGCGCCGGCCTCACACAGCAAGCCATCGCCGACCGCCTCGGCTGCTCACGCTCCACCGTCCGCCGCCTACTCGCCACCTAGCGCCAGGCGGCCGAGACTGATAACGGTTCTCACTCCCAGGGGGAGGGTTGCGGATTCTGCGCGTGCGGTGTCAGTCCCTAGGAACCTACTGATATAACTCCATTTCCTTCCTCTGTTACACACCGGGGGGAGGGGTTGAATTCCTGTAATAACCTAGAAGGTACCCGTCTACTACAAATGCCCGAATCTGCTGGAGCACTCACCCTCCGTTACGCCCAGGGTCAAGTCTTCGGCAGTCGAAAACGCTTCAGAGTGCTGGTAGCAGGCCGCCGCTTCGGAAAAAGCTACCTCTCATGCATCGAATTATTGCGTGGGGCGATAGAGCGGCCGGGCGAAACCTTCTTTTACGCGGCCCCTACATACCGGATGGCGAAGGACATTGCCTGGAAAGTCCTAAAAAAGCTAGTCCCGAAAGCCTGGGTAAAGAGCAAGAACGAAACGGACCTGAAGCTGGAGCTAGTGAACGGCTCAACAATCGAACTGAAGGGCACTGAAAACGCTATGGCCCTGCGAGGCAGAAGTCTCGCTGGCGTGGTACTCGACGAAGCCGCATTTATGAGCGCCGACGTCTGGTTCGAGGTCATCCGTCCCGCATTAGCCGACAAACAAGGCTGGGCCTTATTCATCTCCACCCCGGATGGCACAGCTAGCTGGTTCTACGAACTCTGGCAATACGCGGACAGCGGCGACGACAACTGGAGCCGCTGGCAATTCACCACGATTGACGGCGACAACGTCCCCCCGGAAGAAATTGAAGCCGCCCGCGGCCAACTCGACGCCCGCACATTCCGCCAAGAATTCGAAGCCAGCTTCGAGAACCTCAGCGGTCTCGTCGCAGTCTCCTTTGGAGACGAGAACATCAGCCCCGAAGCCGAAGACATTTCCGTCCTCCCACTTTTACTTGGCGTCGACTTCAACGTGGACCCCATGTCTGGCATCTGCGCCGTCCGCAAGGACGACACGCTGTATGTATTCGACGAAATCATGCTCACTGGTGGCGCCACCACCTGGGACTTCGCGGAGGAGGTAACGCGCCGCTTCGGCGTGGATCGCCGCGTCATCGCCTGCCCAGACCCCACGGGTGGAGCGCGAAAGACCAGCGGCGTGGGCCTCACGGACCACAACATCTTGCGCCGCAGCGGTTTTAGCGTCTCCAGCCCAAAAGCCCCTTGGAAAATCCGCGACAAGATCACCGCCGTCAACACCGCCCTTTTGGATGCTGCTGGAACACGCCGCACCGTAATCCACCCCCGCTGCAAGGAGTTAATCAAATCCCTCCGCACCTTGACCTATGCCCCTGGAACGGGCCTCCCCAACAAAAACCTAGGCGTAGACCACGCTTTCGACGCCTTCGGCTACTTATGCCTCCAACAATTCAACCTCGCCAACATCGGCACCCTAGGCCAAACCAACTACCGCCTCTACTAACCCCTCATAGACTGGTACAAATACCGCAACACCATGGCCAAAAAACCCACAAAAGCGGAGAAAAAGGTCTCCAAGGTCATGCGCGAATACGGCGCTGGAACGCTTAAGTCCAGCTCAGGCAAAAAAGTAACCAGCCGTAAGCAAGCAATCGCGATTGCACTAAGCGAAGCGGGCAAATCCCGCCCCAAAACCACCAAAAAAGGAAAGAAATAACAATGGCACCCAAGAAAAAGGGTTTATACGCAAATATCGCGGCCAAACGCAAGCGCATTGAGGCTGGCTCGGGCGAAAAGATGCGCAAACCGGGCAGCAAAGGCGCCCCAACCGCCGCTGACTTCCGCAAAGCGGCCAAAACCGCCAAGCGACCTAAAGGTCGCAAGTAAACCCCTCAAAAAAGACCCATGGCTACCGGAACTGGCACCATTTACGACGGCGAACTAACCATCTACGACGCTGGCACGCGAACAAGTGCCGGATTCTTCACTGCTATCGACGCAACAGCCAATTACTGGTCATTTCAAATAACTGTAACCAATCACACCAGCGGCAACATCAACTTCGACTTTGATGGTAGCCTTGATGGCACAAATTGGGGACACATTACAGTTACCACTAAACATGCTGGCAACTTAGTAATTAACGAAAATACAACTGTCATGTATTTCGCAACAAGTAGTCCTTGCCGCTATGTTCGTGCCCACGTTGTTTCTATGCCAGATGGCCCAACTATTGCCTGTAAGGTAGGGGCAATCTAATGGCTATCCAGACAATAAATGGTGGTTGCGTTCACATCGAAATCGACGCCGAGGACGGTTTAACGCACGCCACCTTCGTATTTAAGACCCCACAAAACCCTGAGATTATCGGCGGCTTTGTAACTATGTTGACCCAAGGTATCGAAGTGCTGGTACCTATCACCGACCCCGACGACGAGGAGGAAGACGATGATTGAGTACCGTGGCGAGCGTTTCGAGGGCTATAACAAACCAAAACGCACCCCAAATCACCCCACTAAATCACACGCAGTCCTCGCAAAAGAAGGCACCGAAGTAAAACTAATCCGCTTCGGCCAACAGGGCGTATCTGGTTCACCAAAGAAAGCTGGTGAAAGCGACGCCGACCGCAAACGGCGCGAAGCATTTAAAGCACGCCATGCGGCTAACATTAAAAAAGGAAAGATGTCGGCTGCCTACTGGGCCAACCGCGAAAAATGGTGACTAAATGACCTACGCAGTCCCGGGCCGCTACCCAACCAACATCGTCTCCACCACCTACCAGGGTGGAACGGACAGCCCGTTCAACCGCACGGCAGCGGTCCTGAACATGATGAAGGGCTGGGAGATTATGAAAGCGGTCAGCCGCGGCACGGAATATCTGCGTGAAAACAGCGAAGCCTTCCTCCCCTTGGAACCCCGCGAGGATTACACGGCATACCTAAGCCGCGTCAACCGCGCCGTCTTTTCTCCCTACACGCAGCGCTTGGTCCGCGCCGCTGCCGGACTGATCATGCGCAAGCCGATTGCGCTTGAGGGCGACCCGTACTGGCGCGAAGTCTTCGCCCGCGACGTTGACGGCTGCGGCTCTGATCTAGACGAATTTGCCCGCCGGCTGGTGATTTGCAGCCTGACTTACGGGCACGCGAATGTACTAATCGACTTCCCGGCCCCCACCGAAATCCGCAGCCTCGCGGAAGAACGCGCCCTAGGCCGCCGCCCCTACTGGGTCGAAGTCGACCCTTACGACGTCTACGGCTGGCGCCTAGACCGCGAAGCCGCATACGGCACCTTGACCCAGGTGCGTATCCACGAGCAAGCGATTGTCCCGGACGGCAAATTCGGCGAAAAGGTTTACGACCAAATCCGCGTTATCTACCCGGGCCGCTATGAAATCTACCGCCAACGCAACGAACAAAAGCCACTGGGCCACGGCTTCGCTGAACCCCTTAACAACAGCACCGACTACGAACTCATCGACTCGGGCACCTACAGCCTCAACCAAATCCCGCTGGTTACTACTTACAGCAACAAAGTCGACACCCTCGTCAGCCGCCCCCCACTCCTGGACGTCGCCTACCTAAACCTGGCGCACTTCCAACGCCAAGCGGACCTCATCCACAGCCTCCACATCGCATCCCAGCCGATGCTTGTCCTTGAGGGCTGGGACGACCAGACCAAGGACATGGCGGTAAGCGTGAACTACGCGATGGCCACCGCCCCAGGCAACAAGGTCTACTACGTGGAGCCTGCGGCTAGTGCATTTGAAGCACAGAGCAACGAAATCCGCGAACTACAGCAGCAAATGGCAACGCTCGGCATTAGCACGCTGAGCCAGCAGAAGTTCGTGGCGGAATCTGCCGACGCCCGCCGCCTGGACCGCGTCGACACCAACTCAATGCTGGCTGCCGTCAGCCTCGACCTGGAACAAACCCTCCAAAAAGCGTTCGACTACGCCGCGGCCTACCTCGGCCTGGAACCGCCTGAGGTGAGCATCAGCCGCGACTTCGACATTGACCGCCTGATCGGCCAAGACGTCACGGCAATCACGGCCCTCTTCGACAAGGGCGTCATCACGCTGGAAGAGGTCCGCGCCATTTTGACCCAAGGCGAAATCCTCCCCTCGATGGAACTTGGCGCCCTTCCCGAGGAGGAGCCCGGCGAAATGGAATCCCAGGATGACGAACCCGAAGGTGAAGAATCCCCCGGCGAAATGCAGGACGAGAACGAATCCGATCTCACCCCAGACCGGATGGAACAACTGATGCAAGCACTGCTGGGGCAGTAAGTCGATGCCAACTGCAGCCGACTACCTCACGCTGGCGCAGGTAGCGACACTGCTGCGCTTGGCCAAACGCCTTGAGGCCATCGAGTCCCAAGGCCCACCAGCACCCGGCGAGCCAGGCCCTGCTGGAGCGGACGGCCTACAAGGCCCCAAAGGCGACCCCGGCCCCCGCGGTCCCACTGGAGCGCAAGGCCCGCAAGGCCCACAGGGCGACGTCGGCCCCCGCGGTGAACGTGGAGAGAAAGGCGACCGCGGCGAAATCGGCCCTAAGGGTGAACGCGGCGAGATCGGCCCCGCCGGCCCTCAAGGCCCAAAAGGCGACAAAGGCGACGCTGGCGCACCCGGCCCCGAAGGCCGCCCTGGCATCAACGGCCTAAACGGCCCCACTGGAGCAAGCGCCTACGAACTTGCGGTTTCCGACGGCTTCGACGGCACCGAATCTGAATGGCTGGAAAGCCTGGTCGGCCCACCGGGCAAAAAGGGTAAGGACGGCGCAGACGGCTTGAACGGCCGCCCCGGAATCGGCATTGCCAGCGGCGGCACCACTGGCCAAGCGCTCGTCAAAACCACCGACACCAGCTACGACACCGGCTGGGCCAACGTCCTGACCTCCAACACCACCGGCATCACTGGAGCAACAGCAATCACAAACATCATCAAGATCAGCCAAGCCGACTACGACGCCCTACCAACCAAAAGCGCTACGACGCTGTACGTCATCGTCTAATGGCCTTCCGGCTCGGCAACGAAGAAGTCCAATCCCTGTACTTAGGCAGTACCGAAGTCACTCAAATTTTCATCGACAGTACCGAAATCCTGCCCGAAATAACTGATTACCACTTGCTACTAGAAGACGGTTTCTCGCTCTTAACAGAGGACGCATATCTATTGCTACTGGAGCGGGCAGTTCTGTTGCTTACAGAAACCTCCGAACCACTCCTTACTGAGGCCGGCGACTTTATAGCGACCTAAACAGCCCGTACTCCTATACTACAAGAGTCACAAAACCCTTTGTCATGGCCGAATCGCTAGACAAAGTTCTGCAGCCCGACGGCACCTACAAGTGGCAACTTGTGGAGTTGCGGGCCGAGAACTTGTACGAAAAGGACAAACCCGCTCCCGAACCCGAGCCCTTGGTGCGCAAGACCCGCCGCACCAAAACCGACGAAACCCCCACTGACACTGAATTCTGAGTATGGACGAGCAAGTCATCCAGGAGACACCCGTGGTGACTCCTGACCAGCCCGTGGCTGGAGTCGACACCGCTCCCCCGATTGACACTTCTGCCTCGTTACGCAACGAGTACGAAGCGCAAATCAACGCTTTGAAGGCGCAAGCCACCGAAGCCGAGGAACGTTTCCAAGGCATCAAGGCCAAACTCGACGAGGTCTACAAACGCCAGGACGACCAGCGCAAGAAAACGCTGGAAGACCAAGGCCAATGGAAAGACCTCTGGGAAGAGGCCAACCGAACCGGCCAAGAAAAAGACCAAGAAATTGCCGACCTCAAGCGCCAACTTGAGGATCTCCGCCAAAGCAACGAGAACGCTGCAGTACGCACCAAGGCAATGGCTGCCATCAGCCAGGCTGGTGCAATCAACGCCGAGCAAATGCTCCAGCTACTTCAAAGTAGCCTCCGTAAAAACGAGTCCGGCAATGTCGTCATCCTCAATGGCGGCGTGGAGCAAGACCTGGCGACTTACATCGCCAACCTAAAAGCCCCTGGCTCGGGATACGAACATCACTTCAAACCCAGCTCTGCAGCTGGGATGGGAGCGAAACCGAATCCCACATCTGTTGTTTCTTCAGGTGTATCAAACCCCTGGAAAGAAGGTTCAATCAACCTCACACAACAGATGCTAATTTCTAGTCAGGACCCTGACCTCGCAGCTGTGCTGAAGAGGGAAGCAGGACTCTAATTTTTGCACCCGTGGTGCTTGCCAAGTCTGTGACTTGGACCCGCAAAACCCCATCCCCTGGTACTAAGAAATGGCCGCACCATTTCAGAACTATTCCGGCGGCGTCCTTCTCGCGGACGTCGTCAAGCGCAATAACCTCAGCACCTATGTGTCTGAGGCAATCAAGGACCGCAGCCTGTTCCTAAAGAGCGGCGCTGTTGTTCGCAACCCTCTGCTGGATGCCCGCGAAGGCGGCACCCGCATCCAGGTTCCCGAGTTCAATCCCGTGGCTCCCACTGAGGAGATCATGGACGGCACCGCGACCTGGGGCACCAGCACCGCCGGCTATCTGACTCCTCAGAAGATCGGCACCGCCACCCAGGTTGCCACCATCTGCCACCGCGGTTTCGCGTATGCAGTGGACGACGTCGCGATGCTTGCGGCCGGTGAAGACCCCATGCTTCACATCCGCAACCAGCTTGCCGACGCCATCAACAAACTGAACAGCCAGCGTCTGTTCAGCCAACTGGCTGGTCTGTTTGGTTCTGCCCTGTCGGCTAACAGCCTGGACCTCGGCGTGGCCGCCGCCTCTGGCGCTGGCGAAGCCAACTTCCTGACTGGCGCCGCTGTGGCCCGCGCCCGCAACCTGCTGGGTGAGCGCGGCGACGAACTGGACACCCTGGTGGTGCACCCCACCGTGGGCTTCTACCTGTACCAGGTAGGCCTGCTGACCTTCTCCACCTCTGCCCTGGCCGCCTCCGGCGCCGTGGTGTGGGGCGCTGGCGGCGTGGGCATTGGTGCCCGTGCAATCGGCGAATTCGCTGGCTGCCGCGTGATCATGGACCCCCTGGTCAACACCGTTGCCCCTGGCACGGCCGGCCACCAGCGCGAGTTCTACTGCTACCTCACCAAGTCGGGCACGATTCTGGAAGGCAACCAGCAGGACCTGCGCATCGAAGCCGACCGCAACATCCTGTCCAAGCAGGACGTGCTCTCGGTCGACTACCACTCTGCCTACCACGTGATGGGCACCAAGTGGAACTCGGGCTCCGACAACCCGACCAACGGCGGCCTCGCCACCTCCGGCAACTGGCAAGCCACCTACGACATCGACCTGATCCCCCTGGTTCAAGTCACAGTCAACAGCCCCCTCGACACCAGCACCATCTGATAATCAGAGTGCGTGTACACCAGGCCCCACTTCGGTGGGGCTTTTTTGTTGGCGCTACACTGAAACAAAGGTGGACTAAGTAGCTGTGCCCGCGACGATCAACGCCACTTTGAGTAGCGCGTCGGCCAACAGCTACGTAACGCTTGCCGACGCGGACGCATATTTCGAAACCGTCCCCAATTCAGCCACCTGGATCGACAAAACCACCGACCAGAAAAACCGCGCCCTGATCTCCGCAACGCGCTGGATCGACACGCTGAATTTCTACGGCGACCGCTGCGACGCCGGCCAAGCATTGAAATGGCCGCGCACCAACTACGACGTCGACAATATCTCGCTGAGCTGCAGCGTTATCCCGAACGACATTAAGTACGCAACGTATGAACTAGCCCGGGCTCTCGCCAACGACACCGACGCAATCACCAACACCGAAAGCGACCCCAACGAGCTGTACCAAGAGGTCACATTGGGCGATCTCAAAGTCCGCTACAAGGACGACAAGGTTGACAATCCCATCAACAACATCTTCGACGTCTACCCCTGGCTCCAGTCCTACCTTGGCGCCTACTGCGCAGGCGGCTCGGGCGGTTACCAACTGCGCGTCTTTAGGGGTTAATTATGAGCCTCGTCGACTCCACATTCGCCGCAATCCCTGCCCAGCTTTTAGCTGACTGGGGCCAAAACGTGACCTACCTCAAGGCCAACACCGCCCCGACCTATAACACCACAACGGGTGAAGTTTCTGGAGCCGACACCAGCCTTACGGTTCGCGCCCTAATTTTCCAAGCCCGCCCAGAAGAATTCGAATCGTTTTATCAGACCAATGACCTAAAGGTCATCATCGGCAACGCCGAACTTGGAGCGTATTCACCAAGCATCCGCGACCGCATCCAGTACAGCGAAAACAGCAAAACCCGCACGGGCCGCATCATCAGCTGCAAAACATCCCGCGGCGAAAATCCAGTTGTCCACACGATCCTATTGAGGCCCCAATAATGGCCCGCAATGGACTCTGGAACTTAGCCAAAGAATTGGATCGCGTTGCTGCGACAACGGTTTATAACGGCCCGAAGCGTGCCGCCGAAAAAATTGTGCGTGATTTACAAGAACGTGGCCCCGCTTGGACGGGCCAATTCTCAAATTCTTGGCAAATCGCATCCCCTACAGGCATCAAAGGAGGCACTGGAGCAGCCGGCCGCCCTGTCCCAATCACTGTCCCAGTGCTTACTGGCCAACAAGTAACGCGATCTTTACTGACAAAAAACAAAGTTGTATTCACCATCAGCAACTTTGCTTCCTATGCAGGAGTTGCCACTGACATGGAGCCTGGCACGTTCATCAATCCAGGAACAGATCCAATCAAACCTGTCGACAAAACCGGCAAACGTCAAAAAGGTATCCGTGGTCTACTGACCGGACAAGGCGGTAACCGCAGAACCGCCCCATTGGACTGGTTCAGTATTTATCTGAAAGCCGGTGCTATTGATAAGGCAATCCAAGTTGCCATGCAGACACGATGAACTACCAAGCCATCCGCGCCGTATTCGAGACTCCGCTTTTGACGGCGTATAACAGCCTGTCACCAGCAGTCCCGGTCTACTTTGACAACGTAATGAACGATGGTGCCGACAGCGCCGAAGAATTCGTCGACATCAATATCCAATTCGGCCTTACAACCGAAAGTACGCTGACGACAAGTTTGGACATGGTGCGCGGCGTGATTGTTATTCGCACGTACACCCCAAAAGGCCGTGGTCCTGCCCGCAACCAGACGCTAATCAACGTCGCCACCACCGCCCTTCAGACCATCAACGCCACACCAAAACCGGCGTCCGGCGTCTACGTCCGCACTGGATCCATCGACGGCCCGGCCTTCAGCCCTGACTTCGGTGGCACTACTCCAGATCAACAATCCCGTCGCGCATTTACACCCTTCTTTATTTCACGAATCGAGGCAGGATTCCAAGCACAAGTTATCTCTTAATCCCCAACTGCACTGGAGCTAACCTGTATTAAGCCGGGCTGTGCCCGCGTCACTGTCCCATCCATTCGGTACAACCAATGGCCACCGTTCTCTCGGGCACTTCCGGCGCCCTGTATTACACCCCTGCCGGCACCTCCGTCACCACTCTGACTGCTGGCGCCTTCCCTTCTACTGGCGCCAACATCACCGTCGGCTCCTACTTGGGCTTCAAGGTCAATGACCCTGTGACCCTGACCTACCCCGTAGGCGCCACGACCACCAACGCAATTCCCGCTGGTCCGTACTTCGTCAAGACGTACAACGCCGCAACCGGCATCATGACTCTTAGCGCCACCGCTGGCGGCGTGGCCGTTACCGCAACTGCAGCACCCAGCGGCTTTGGCGCAAACTTCGCCAGCATTGCGTACACCGCCCCCGCAGCTGTGGGCTCTGTGCGCGAGTGGAGCTTCGAAATCACACGAAGCGAAATTGACGTCACAACCATCGGTCAGGAAGCCGGTCAGTACGCCCCCTTCCGCAGCTATATCACTGGCTTCGCCGACGGCTCTGGTTCTGCCACGGTGTACACCACCGACGACGACACCAACCTGTCCAGCCGGATGATCGAGGACGTCATCCAGGCAACCCAGGCTGGCGCGACGATGAAGCTCTACATCGACCGCATTGTTGCTTCTGGCTCGGTGAACGACACCACCAGCCGCAGCATCACGGTGCCTGTGATTCTGACCTCGGCCAGCCTGACCGTGAACCCGGACGACGGCCAGAGCGTGGAAATCGCCTTCCGCCCCAGCGCCGCCCCCACCTTCGACCTGTCGAAGTCCTGATAGGCTGCTACTCAGCCAGTTCAGCACACCGCGCCCCAGCCCTCGCCGGCTGGGGCTTTTTATTTCTATTGCGCTACACTACTTCTGTCTTAAGTAGCAGTTTTTTATGCCTGCCGCGCTTCGTGCAATCGACCGTCTCCGCAAGGCAGCAAACCTGGAGCCCACCAAAAAAGAAGTGGAACTCAGCGACGGCTCCACTTTCGAAATGTGGGTCACTCCTCTGACCATGGCTGAGCGCGAACGCGCCCAGAAGCAAGCCAAGTCCGAGGACGCCACCGCCTTCGCCCTCCAGCTGTTGCTGCAAAAAGCCTGCGACGAGACCGGAGCCAAGCTGTTCAGTGCCGCCGAAATCGACGTCCTCAAAAACGAAGTCAAGGATAAGGATCTCCAGGTATTGATGCTGGCCGTCTTGACCGATGATTCGGAGGAGTTGGACACCAAAAGCGCTTGAAGAGGAGCTTAAAAAGGACGGTTACCTGCGCATCCAGTTTTTCGTTGCCGAAAAGCTCAGCCTAACGTTGAGCGACCTGCGCAACCGGATGACAGACACCGAACTCTTGGGCTGGTTCACCTACTTCAAGATCCAGTCGGACGAAGAGCAAGCTGCCTACGAAAAAGCCAAGCGCGGCCGCCGCTAACCCGGCGGCTTTCTAACGGGATAGACTGCTAAACAGAAGTCCGTCCGGCCAGCGTGGCTTACCAAGCCGATATTTTAATTAACGTACGCGGCTTCCAAGATCTGGCGCGTATTCAAAAACAATTAGAAGGTACTGCCCGCAAGATTGATGAAGTAAATGAAGCAGCCGCCCGTATGGGCGCACCAAACAGAACCATCGAGCGTTTTTCCGCTCAACTACAACTTGCCGAACGGTCACTCCAAAAAGTTGCTATTGGCTCTGTACAAGAACAACGTGCAATCAGTAACTATGTAACCGCTTTAAACAATTCGAATGTAGCGAGAGACCGACAAAACAAACTTATTCAGGCAGAAATAAACACACGTAACGCGGCTACAAATGCAATTCGCGCAAATGTAGAAGCCAATATCGCAGAAAGCCAAGCTTCTAGAGCCGCTCGTGCCGAAGCCCAACAATTAAACGCGCAGCTTATACAACAGGAGCGTCTACGCAGAAAACTCGCTGAGCGCGGGCTCATGCAACTTAGTGGTGGCGGCGTCGCCAAAGGGGTTGCCGACGCCGGCTTCGGTGTACAAGGACCAGCTCGTCCACCAACAAAAAAACCTACGGGTCTTCAAGCCCCAGGCGTCATGGACGCCATTTTGGGTGGCGGCTTCCCGATGCTGTTCGGCGGCGGCCCCGGCGCCGTTCTGGGTGGCGCAGCCGGAGGTTTTATTGGTGGTGCTATGGGCGGCATGGCCGGCATGGCCCTCAGCATCGGCCTATCTGCCGTGGGGCAACAATTAGACGCCGCCGTTGTAAAAGTAAAAGAAGTAGGCGACGCCATCAACGCAATCAGCACTAATGATTTGCGCGATAGTTTTATCGTCGTTAACGCAGAGCTTGATACCACAGTACGCCGTCTACTCGAAGCGGGTCAAATCGACAAAGCCCGCGCCACACTTGCCGCTGAAGTAGCAGCTCAGACTGGCGCAAGCACGCAGGCCATTTCTGGCGTTACTGCTAGCACCCAAAAGCTATTTACTGCGTGGGATCGCTTTACTAGCGCGGTCTCGACGACAGCCGGAATCATAGGGCAACCGTTACTAGACGGTTTAACAGCGGTATTGAATGTTGTGACCTTGGCTGCACAAGGTGCAAATACACTACTAAGTCTTTTCGCCAAAGTAGGTCCAATCTTAGAAACAGGCCTTGCACCATTATTACCTATTATTCCTTTACTTAAGCAACTATCAAATGCTATGCCTAGTGGAGTAAATGAAGGCGTAGAAAAGCGTAAAGCTGCTTTAGAGGAAGAAACAGATAATCGTATGTACAATCTTGTCCTAATGGGCAAACAAGAACGGATAGACAAACGGATGAATAGAGGTACAACGGCAGCAGCCCAAATACAGAATAACGAACTGGATCGCCAAAAACAGATCAACTCTTTAGTTGCTAAGAGAGATGCAGATCTACGTGCTGCACGTAAAGAGTTCGGTGGTGTTGACGATACGCAGTTAGCTGTACTTGAAAAACAGATCCAAGTTGAATTCAAACTTAATCAAAGGCTCGTGGAGCGCGAGGCACTCCGTAAACGGGAACGCTTGGAACTGGAGCAAACCCTAGATGTAATTCGTGCTACAGCAACGGCAGAACTCGGGGCAATTAACCGTAAAGAACAAATTCGCCAACAAGATTTAAAACTATCCCAAGCTCTTCTCGAATCGGGGCAAAACTCTACCCGTCTAGAGGAAAGTAGTGCAAATAGTCGTCTTAAGGGTTATCAAACACAACTAAAATTTAGTACATCACTAAACGAAACATACGCTATATACGGCGCTATGTCTAATAAAGTAAACGAAATAGCCTCTACACAACAAGAAAGTGCACGAAATGAAGCTGAAATGACAAAATTACGTGCAGACGCAAGTGTGCGTGAAGCTGTAGCGGAAGCAGACCGTGCTAGTGTAATGGCCAGGGCTGCTGAAGCTGATAAAGAGGCTTTACGTGCCGCTGGAGACCTTACAGCATTAAAAGAAGTAGAGTTGAACAACATTATTGCTCAAGAGGCAATAGCTCAGCGCAATATAGGTATAACGCGAGAAACAGCTCAACTAGCTAAAGAAGATGCTGATGCCCAACTTGTAGTTTCAAAGGCTCTTATCGAAAGAAATAGACTTGAAGAACAACGGGCTATTACTGTACAAAAAGTAGCTGCCTACGCTGCTGACGCAGCACGCCAAACTGAGGCTTTCAATCGTGCCGCAAATGAGGCCACCAATGCTCTTAACAATCGCCTACAAGTAAGTGACGCTTTAACACAAACAGCATTACAAATAAACAACATTGAAATTGAAAGTCTTCAAAACAAACTGGCTCAGGCCAAAACTGAAGGTCAGCGTATTGATATTTTGGATGCTATTCGAGAAATTGAAATCGAAAATGCGCGTATAACGCTTGAGTCAACTCGTACACAAATACGCGCAGAAGTAGAACGTCAGCGCATCGCCCTGTCCATGGCGGAAGTCAAATACAGGGAACTCCAGTCCGTAGTCGCTTTGGCACGTGCACAAAAAGTCCTAACGATTGATCACATCGAAGCACTGCGTGCTCAAGAATCCGCTCTCCGAATTGCAAAAGATAACTACGCAACTACGCTTCGTGTTGCCGACGCTCAATTACGTGCAGCAGATGCGGTATACAACGCTTCTGTTAATGCTGCAAATCTCAAAGCCAGCATGGAAGGTACCGCAGCCGCTGCCGAGCGCACAGCAGCCGCACTCCAGCAAGCCACAGGCACTGGAACAGCATCAACTCCGGCGCTGATTGCATTTGGCGAAGCGGGTAAAAACCTCGAATTTGCTAACGCCTGGTATGAACGTCTTAAGCAACTAGACGCCCAAACTGGCACTGTCGCCGGCAAGCAACGCGACTACAACAGAGCCTTTGAAGAATTCTTGGCACTGGCTGAACGGTATAACCGCATCCAAGCCGGCCAACGCCGCCAGCAAGCCCAAGCTGAAATTAGCGATCTAGGCTTCTACATGCCAGGAGCTGGTAGCAGTTCCAGTCGCGTATCCTCTGCCATGGAGCGCTTCGGTCCTAGCAGTGCTGGCGGCGCTGGTTCTGCAGGAATCAATCCGCAAGTCAGCATTACGACTGGTCCGGTGATGCGCATGGGCGATCAAAACTACGTTTCCCAAGGCGATCTAATGTCTGCGACAAGCTCCGCCGCAAAGCAAGGTGCTGCACTGGCACTCTCCAGGCTGAAAAACGACCCGGAAGCCCGTAGGAGCGTTGGTATTCTGCGATGACAACAGCCCTAGCTACTTATCTACAAATCACAACTGCAAACGGCACAAGTGTGTACAAGTGGCAAAGTTTTTGGCCCGATCAAACAGTTGATACCTACACTTTTTATCCGTTTGATGTTGGGTCTTTGATTTCTGCCCGCAACAGTATGCAGACAGATCTGGACATACGTTTACCGATGAACGCCACCACAGTGGCGCTAGCGGAGACGGGAATCGAGGATGGTTACTTAGCCACCGTCACGCTTTACAAATTCACGCTGGCACCTGGCGATACACTGCCCGCCAGCAAAACCGCTATCGCTGGCTATACAGGCCAAATCATCGGCGCTAGTCTTGATCAGACTGTCCTAACGCTGACACTTGGTTCCCCACTTGATGCCAGGGAAGCCCAAGCACCACCCCGTAAATTTACAACCGCTCTCGTTGGAACACCTCCGCTGGTGTAAACGCTAATGACAGTCCCATCCAAAAATCCAACATCAGCGATTGCGGTATCTGTCTCCAGAGACGAACTCGGAGCAATTAAACAATCTCGTTCACCAGACGACGCATTTCTCAACGCACAAAAATACGTTGAAATCGGTCTTCCGATTCCGATTGTATTTGCCAAACAGATTAGTGGTGTAGGCGGTGTCTGGCTTTACCCTTATGGCATCCGGTACGGCTCACAGTACAACTCAGCTCTTGGCACAGATAGTTCTACTGCATACGTAATTAGTGAAGGCCAACTAGGTGCTATTACTACAGCCGACATTTATAAAGGGCAAATACTTCTATCCGACATACCAAATAGCGCAGCAACTACGGCGTACGGCAGTATCCCAACAGCTGGTTTTAACTACACAATTTCTGCGGAAGTTCTAAAAAATGTAGATTTTTACGTTGCCACAGCTGTCACTACTTCTCCTTATACTTTAACACAAACAAATGCCACCTATATTTCTATCGAAAACCTTCGGGTATTCACACCATCATCAAGTGTATCGCAACAATTCAGTTACACGTTGACTGCCGACGGCGTGACTATCGCCACCAGTGGAGCCAGCACTGTTTCATCTCTTAACTACACCACTACATTCACAAGTTTAAAAACTTTAGTCCTTACTATTATTCCTAGCGCAGCACCCGCTGGCACGACACTTTACAGCCGTTTTGTTGTTCAAAAACTGGTTGCTGCAACACCAGAAGATAGCCTGGCATATTCAGGTGAACCGCGTACACCAGGTTCCGGCGGTACATTTGCAGGTCTGACGTGTCTTGCTGTAAAAGGTTCCTTTGTTGGCACAGCCGGTTATAGCACTTCAAGTATTGATAACTTCTCTTCGAGCGTAGTAACGCAAGTAACTATAACAAAAAATGGTATTACAAAACTTGACATTGACAATCTACGTGTACTTAGTGGGATTGTCAGTCAGCAGTTTGCGTACGATATTTACGTAGATGGAGTATTAGCGGATGGTACGTCAGCTACAGCCACTGTATCGGTTTCTTCTCTCAATTACACGCGCACTTATTATGAGGCGGTAGATGTTCAAATCATTATTAGTCATCCTAGCGGAGGTAGTTTCCCGGGCGGTTCAACGCTCACAGCCACTATTACAACAGAAGCATCCGCAGAGGCCAATGCTGTTTCTGCACTTTCTCAAGATTCACTACGCTGCTTGGTCCGCAATGGTATTCAGGTCTACAACCTTCTCACTACAAGCACGGCTAGTAGCAGCAACTTTTTAGACCTCGCTTACTACTTACTTCAGCAGGCAGATGTGCCCGTGGGGCTAATCAACACTGCTGACTTTACGGCTGCCGCTACATTTACAAATTATCACTCAATGTACTTCAACGGAGCACTTACTGCAGCAACAAACTTAAAGACTTTTTTTGAAGAAACATCACCCTTTTTCTTGCTGCGCAGTCTGACCGTAGACGGAAAATACTCTTTCAAACCTGTTCTGCCAGTCAACGGAAACGGTAGCTTTAACGATGGCGTAATTACAGCTGTCCACACATTTGACATGGACGACATCACAGAAGGTAGCTATAGCCGAACATATATTCCATTTACTGAGCGTAAAAGTATTTGTGCTTTGCTGGAATGGCGCAATCAATCTTCTACGGACGTCATTGGCAACATGCTGGAAGTGCGCTATTCCGGTGAAGCCCCGGATGGTCCGTTTGAGTCGTACGACATGTATAACTTCTGTGTTTCCGAAGCACACGCAGCACTTATTGGTAAATATATCCTTGCAAGCCGTAAACACATTACCCATACAGTGAGATTTTCTACAACTGTAGATGTCTTAAATCTGACACCTCTGGACATCATCAAGATTGACTGGAACTATGCAGACGCTCTAGATACAGCAGGTGGTGAATCGTATTTTTACCAAATTGACACGATCACTGAAGTAACTACAGGTGAAGTAGAAGTTACGGCAACACATTTCCCAATAAACGAAGAAGGAAAAAGCACGATCATTGCTGACATCCTCACAGCCAGTTACACTGAAGATTAAAGGAGGACAAGTCTGTGGCCATCGCCAACTTCCCAAGCCTGGCACCCACAACTCGTGCTTGGACTCCTGGCGTCCCACCATCCTCACGCTTCAGCTCGCTAAACGGAAAAGAAGTTCGCATCTTGCACGGCACCACACCCGTAAATACCACGCTGGTACTGCAGTTTGAAAATCTCACAGAAGCAAACGCGAAACTGATCACAGACCACTACGAACTTGCCCGTGGTCCGTTTGAACTTTTCTCCCTTCCCGCACAGGTCTACGCGGGTTTAAGCGTTTACAACAACATCCAGCCCGCCCTTACCAGCTGGCGCTACTCCACCACACCATCCGTAACTTATCCAAGTCCCGGTATTGTTAGTGTGTCCGTCGAGCTGGTGGCTGTGTTCTAATGGCAGCCCGCTACTTCACTGGAATTGACGGTGCGTTGTTGATCAACGGCACTCAAGTTGCAAAAGTCCGCAGCTGGACCCTTAACGCCACTGCCGAAACACTAGAGACAACTACCACAGGCGACTACGCCCGCACCTACGTCTTCGGCCGCCAAGGCTGGAGCGGCAGTTGCACTGTCCTGTACTACCAAGACAGCACTGGAGCACTGGCGATGCAGCCGCTGCTGGCTAACACGATCCGCACAACGTCACTGCCCAGCACAACGACGCATGTTTTGAAGTTGCAGCTGACCTCAGCCCGCGCTATCCAGGCCAATGTGCTGATCAACTCTGCCTCGATCAGCGCCAGTAGCGGTGAAGTTGTGGAGGTTTCCGTAGACTTTGTTGTGACAGGGCTGCTGACCGAAGCCACGATGGGAGCCTCCTAATGTCTGGCATCTATCTCGGCAATGGTGGACTCATCAAACTACGCCGACTATCCGGGCGTTCCTTCGATTCAGTAATCAACGATAACGCTGTAAACGTTTCCGCCAGTCGACTGGAACTCGACTTCGGCTCCAACGTATTCACAACTGGCGACAGAATTTCTATAACAAGCAGTACCGCGCTTGATTTCATTAGCGGCTACACACAAAATTCTGTAAGTGCTTACGTCAACGTAGATACTTTGGGCGGAATCCGCCTTTACAACACCTGGAAAAAGTCCATCAATAATGACCCCAACGAAGCATTTTTACTTGCCGATCCAGCAAGCCCCTACACAGCAACATTTGAACTACTAGGTGACGGCTACCGCGATCTAGGTCAAATCCTCTCGTACACACTTAGCACTAACAGAAATTCTGCAGACGTCACTGCACTAGGTGACGCCTACTCCGCACAAATAGGGACGCTAATCAGCGGCAGTGGCAGCATTGAGTGCCTGTGGGATTACAGCGCAGGTGCGGGAGACGTCGAAAATTCGATGTACTTCCACCAGTTAATCCTGCGTCAGCAACTAGGTAGCACGTTTAAGGCAGCCCTGGTACTAAAAACCGCAGACAGTGCCCCTGCTGGAGGCGTAAGCGGCAACCCAACGGAATCTCTGTACTACTTAATTAACGCCGTCGTCACAAACGTGGCGATGTCCTTTGAGCCTTCAGAGCCAGTTCGATCCACGATTGAATTTGCAACGACCGGACTGATCGCAATTCGTTACGGCGACGTAGCCGATGCGCTACTTCTGCAGGAGTCCGAAGACGAAATTCTGCTGGAGCAAAGCTCAGGCAGCTTGGAGCTTGAAGCGGCTTAAACTGTACACACGGAGGCTTTGCTATGGCCAATCTCAAGATCAGTCAGCTGGCAGCCATAGCGGAAGCGGACGTTGTATCCGCCGACGTTTTGGCTGTTGCGGATATTTCGGCAACCGAGACCAAAAAGATCACCGCTGCCGACCTCGTTAAGGCTGGCGCCCGACTGAACGCTGGCCCAGTCACCTTCGGCGATGACGTCGTTATCACTGGCGACCTTACGGTCAACGGCACCAGCACAACGATTGAAAGCACAACAGTCGTAGTTGACGACAAAAATATCGAGCTTGGCGCAGTCGCCACTCCCACCGATGTAACTGCTGACGGTGGCGGCATCACTCTGCGTGGTGCGACAAACAAAACACTGAACTGGGTCAACGCCACGGATGCGTGGACCAGCAGTGAGCACGTCGACCTCGCCAGCGGCAAGAGCTACTACATCAACGGCAGCCAGGTCCTAAGCAGCACAACACTCGGCAGCGGCGTCACCGGCTCCAGCCTTACCAGCCTCGGCACCGTCACCACAGGTACCTGGAGCGCTTCGACTATTGCTGTCGATAAAGGAGGCACTGGCCAAACCAGCTATACCAACGGTCAACTGCTGATTGGTAACAGCACAGGTAACACGCTGACGAAAGCAACGTTGACCGCTGGGGCCGGCGTCACGATCACCAACGGCAACGGCTCAATCACCATTGCAGCCGCTGGATCTGGCGGAACAGTTACCGGCGTCACCGGCACCGCTCCAATCGCAAGTTCGGGTGGCACAGCCCCCGATATTTCGCTGAGTCTTAAGGCGAATGGCGGTCTTGTTACCGAGACCAACGCACTGGCTGTTGACCTTGGCGCCAGCAGCATCACTGGAACACTTGGTGTTGCAGACGGCGGCACCGGGCAAACCACCTATACCGACGGCCAACTGCTGATTGGCAATAGCACCGGCAACACTCTTACCAAAGCAACACTGAGTGCCGGTACCGGCATCACAATCACGAACGGCAGCGGCTCAATTTCCGTAGCTGGCACCGCCGCTTCTACTTCTGTTGCCGGCGTCGTACAGCTAACCGATAGCACTAGCAGCACCAGCACTACAACTGCTGCTACTCCCAACAGCGTCAAGTCTGCATACGACTTGGCCAACGCAGCACTCCCCAAAGCCGGTGGAACGCTTACAGGCGATCTACTGCTGGATAACCAGTCAGATCTGCGTTTCGGGGAAGCCACCGGACATGGCGGCAACTGGGTTGCTTTCCAAGCACCCTCCACAGTTGCAAGCAACGTCACTTGGACACTGCCCAGTGCTGACGGCACCGCATCCCAAGTCCTAAGCACCGACGGCGCTGGAACACTGAGCTGGACAACACCTGCCTCTGGTGCAGGACTAGATACCGCGCAGACTTGGACCAAAGGTCAACGCGGCGAGATTACAGCTCTTACTGATGGGGCTACGATCACGCCAGATTTCAGCGACAGCAACAACTACAGCGTGACTCTTGGCGGTAACCGCACCCTCGCCAACCCCACCAACTTGGTGGCTGGGCAGTCCGGCTGCATCTGGATCACGCAGGACGGCACCGGCTCCCGCACGCTGGCATACGGCAGCTACTGGGACTTCACCGGCGGTACCGCGCCGACATTAACCACAACGGCTAACGCCGTGGACTGCTTGGTGTATGCCGTGCAGAGCAGCACCAAGATCACTGCCCAACTGATCACCAACCTGAGCTGAGCTAATGATTCCCGGAAGCGCTAATCCTCTCCTGCTTGCTACTGCTGCAGCCGGAGGATATTCCATTAGCAGAAGCCTTCGATTCAATTCAAGTGACAGTGCCTACGATGGCCAGGAGGTGGCAGCATGACTATTCCAGGAAGTGCAAATCCGCTGCTTTTGGCTGCCGCCGTCGTAAATGTCACTCCCACAGTTGAATACTTAGTAGTTGCTGGCGGCGGCGGTGGCGGCGCGGGTGGTGGTGGTGGCGGCGGAGCAGGAGGCTTTTTAACGGCATCCAGTTTTTCGGTTTCACCTGGAATTTCCTATACGGTCACAGTTGGAGCTGGAGGAACGGGTGCAGAAGGAAGCGCAACTCCTGGGCCTGGAGGAACTGGCAACAATTCAGTATTCTCATCAATTACTGCAACCGGAGGAGGTGGCGGTGGTAGCAAAGTAGGTAATTCAGCACCAACCACTGGCGGATCTGGTGGTGGAGCTTACGGAGACACCCTATCTTCGGTAACTGGTGCCAACGGAACCACTGGGCAAGGCAATAAGGGTGGCAACAATATAAGCACTGGCCAGGGCTACCCCGCTGGCGGCGGCGGTGGAGCTAGCGCAGCGGGATCAAATGGGTCAACGAATCAATCAGGCAAGGGCGGAGATGGAACAGCATCATCAATTACTGGTTTATCAGTTACCTATGCAGGAGGTGGCGGTGGCGGTGGTACTGCGAATGGTGCTGTAGCTGGTGCTGGTGGCTCTGGTGGCGGCGGCGCTGGAGGCGCGTATCTAGCAAACGGAACTTCAGGTAGCGTGAATACAGGAGGCGGCGGTGGCGGCAGTGGCGCAAATGTTTCACCACCTCCTTATTATTTAGGAGGCAACGGCGGGTCGGGAATAGTGGTCATCCGCTATCTTGATACTTATCCTGCTGCCGCCGCAACTACAGGAAGCCCAACGGTTACAACATCGGGGGGTTACCGCATTTACAAATTTACTAGCTCCGGGAGCATTACTTTCTAATGGCACACTTCGCACAAATAGACACTAACTGGGTTGTGCAACAAGTCATTGTTGTTGACAATTCAATTTTGCTCAACGAGCAGGGCATTGAGTGTGACTGGCTGGGCGAACAGTTTTGTCAACAGCTTTATGGCGCCCATACTAAATGGATTCAGACCAGTTACAACGGTAATAAGTACAAGAACTTTGCCGGCATTAGCTTTACATTTGATCCGCATCGCAACGCTTTTATCCCGCCAAAGCCTTATCCGTCATGGTTGCTTAACGAAGGATCCTGCAGATGGGAGGCGCCAGAGCCATATCCAACAGATGGCCAACTTTATCAATGGAACGAAGACTCTTTGAGCTGGATTCTTTCAGAACAGTTGCCTCAGTAGTGGAACAAATAGTGTGCCCCACCAGTGAGCAGATGTAACAACCTGAACTAATGACCCACTCCTTCTCTGAACTCACCAAAGGCATCAGCCAAAAGCGCCGTGAACAGATCGAACAGCGTAAAGAAGAGATCCGACGCAAGTGGTTTGAAACCCCATTAGGGAACAAGGTTAAAGCGTCGGCATTTCGTAGTCCTGTGTCGTATTGCAGTAGTGCTTCCAAATAACCTCAGCTGTATTACCAGCCCATTTAGCGACTTGCGCCACAGGTATTCCCGCCTCAATCCACCGGCTGATTGCTGTATGGCGCAGATCGTATGGCCGGTAACGGTGGCTAGTTAATCCGGCGCTGTGCAATTCCTTCGCTCTGTCATAGAAAAAGCTTTGGAACGCATATCTGTTGTACGGGAAAATATATTCGTTGTCCTTGTCAACAGATTCAAGAATATCCATGCACTTTTCGTTTAAAGGCACAACGCGTTTTTTGTTTGTTTTTGTGGAAAGTTTTAAGCCGTGCGTAAGGGTGTAATTGCAGTGGATCAACAGTTTTCCATCCTTTAGGTCAGTCCACTTGGCAGCGCGAACCTCGCCTGTACGCATTGCTGTCTGCAACATAAATTCTGAATAAGCTGACCACCGTGCGCCACGTTTTGTTTGGCGAGCTTCCAATGCAGTAAGCAAAAGCGCCACTTCACTGCGCGGAATCACGATAATCTCTTCATCCATCTGGGGCGCTTTCGGCATCCGAAAACTAGCAATCGGATTTTTAGGCAGGTAGGCAATGTCTTCGCTGCTGACCCAGCGGTAAAGGGCCTTGACATACATCGCCACACGGCGGCTGGACTTGACGGGCTGCTGACCCAAAATCCATGTAAGAACCTGTCTGCCTTGCTCCAGTTCCGTAACCGGACAGCGCTCGATCCACTTATCGACTTGCCTGTAGTCCGCCATGAGACTGGTGGGACACAAGACGGCGGAACGTTCCGCGTGGAACTCGGCCCATGCGCTTTGGAGGGTGTGTGGCACAGTAGTCGCCTACAAGGCCGAGTAAAGTACAGCCATACGTGCCTCCTGTCTAGGTCCAGTACAGATGTTTCTGTTAGACGGCAAGCCACTGAGCCCAGACGTGGCGTTCACCCACGACGGCATCCAGTACCCCGCCAACTGGCTGCGTCTAGCAACACCTGAAGAGCGCACCGCCATCGGCATCACTGAAGAGCCTGATGCGCAGCCATATGATCAGCGCTTCTACTGGGGCTATGACGCCGAAGGAAATCTGATCCCCAAAGATCACGTCCAGCTGGTTGAGGAGTGGTCGCAGCAGACACGCACCACTGCTGGCACTTTGCTGCAGCCGACGGATTGGATGATCATCCGCCAAGCAGACAACGGCGTCGAAGCTGATCCCGCCATCAAAACTTGGCGTGAAGATATTCGCCTAGCTACTGGCGACAAGATCACTGCCATCGAGGCCACCACAACCACCGACGAACTTGCCGCCTACATCACTGGCGCTGACTACCCCGTATGGCCTGAGCAGAACTGATGGCCGTCAAGAGTAAAACCGGCACCGCGCGAATCGACCATCAGCCCGGCAAGCCTAAAAAAACTCGTCAAGGGCAAGGGCAAAATAGCCTGCCTAACCACGGTCGCAAAAAGACACGTGGGCAAGGTCGCTAAATTAGAAGCACGGGTTGATGTTATGCCTCCAAATGGACAACCACGAAGAGGCATACACGGCATCGCCTGAACCACCAAATCCGTTTAATCAAGCCGTCCCAGCTCTATTGACCGCAGCGGTCATTGGGTTGGGCGGTCTTTTTATGCAGGTTGCCAAGCTTGATCAATCGGTCAGTACAGTTGCCGCCGATATTCAAGAGCTAAAGAACGACAGCAAAGAGCGACTGGCTGATCTTGAGGGGAGGGTTAGGCAAATCGAAATGATGGTTGGCAGGCAAAAATAACGCCGTACACTGAAGAAAAGCGTTAATTCGCCATGGATCCCACCACTGCTGCCGTTATTGCGATCATCATTGCTGCTGGCTCTGAGATCATCAGTCTGTTGCCGATCAAGGAAAACAGCTGGATTCAACTGATTCTGAAAGCCCTTAAGGTACTGTTCCCAAAGCGTTGAATGCTGATACGGTATGGCTGGCGCGGTTTGGCGATAAGGACTGGCGGCATCATTTACGCCGCTGGGCGCAGGATCAGAAGTTTGAGAAGACGCTCAAGCCGCGCTTAGACCGTGAAGAGCAAGGGTGGCATCAGGCGCAACCGGAAGAGCTGAAGCCTGTTGTTGTGCACCACGAAATTGACGATACGCTGCAGACTGGCGACAGCCGCTTGTTAGGTGGCGCCATGAGCATTCACGCCCCTTGGAGCAATGACGCAGAATCAGATTCGCCTGATTGATCTGTTCAGGTTCTATAAGGCGGGCTTGCCACATCAGATGGCCGCCGTTAGCGAGCTTGAGGAGGCGATCAACAAGGCAAATCCGCACATCCTTGGCCGTGATCAGGCGTGGTTTAAGACTTGGAGCCAATCTGGCAAGCAAGAGGAAAATAATCTGCAGCCTGCGCTTGATCTGATCAAAAAATGGGAAGGTCTGCGGCTTGAAGGTTATATCTGTCCTGCTGGTGTACCGACTGTTGGTTATGGCCATACCGGGCCAACTGTGAAGGAAGGAATGAAGATCACGGAAGCTGATGCTGAGGCGTTGCTTCTGTCTGATGTTGAGCGTTTTGCCCGTGCTGTTGATTCACAGATCCGCGTGCCGCTGACAGACAATCAGCGTTGTGCTTTGATCAGCTTTGCGTTCAATGTTGGTACTGGTGCATTGATGGATAGCACGTTGCGTAAGCGGCTAAACAATGGCGAAAATGCGCAAAAGGTGGCGATGGAAGAGCTGCCGAGGTGGAACAAAGGTGGCGGCAAAGTGCTGGAAGGCTTGGTACGCCGTCGGCGTGATGAACTTGATCTGTTCCTCAAAGGCACTAAACCGCTGACGAATGATGTGCGTTTTACGCCTGATAAGCCGTTCAATTTTCAGGTAACGCCGAACATTAAATACGGCGAGTTGACATTAAACCAAGAGGCCAGAAGATTTAATAAGCAACATCAATGCGATACGGCGCTGATGCTTTGCCAATTTGCTGAGCGTGCACGTACGGCGTTTGGCAATAAGCCAGTAGTAATTACAAGCGGCTACAGGCCAGCGAAGATCAACGCTGAGGCTGGCGGATCAGCTAGGTCGGAGCATTTGTACGACGCACCTGATACTGGAGCCATTGATTTTTACGTTGAAGGCGTAAATACTTATGAGCTGCAGAAGTGGGCTGATGCTCACTGGGGTTACTCGCTTGGATATGGCGCACCTAAAGGTTTCATTCACGTCGGCATCCGGCCAGGGCGTCCTAGAGTCCGCTGGGATTATTGAGTTTGAATGCTGCTGCCTGATTCGGAGATTCGCGCACTGTGCCAAAGCCATGCGCTGATTCATCCGTTTGATCCTGAGCGCCTTAACCCGGCTAGTTATGACGTGGCCTTGGGTGACAACATCATGCTTGAGGTTGCGGAAACGCCCGAGCTGATCAGGCACAGCATTGCCGGCCACACAAAGGAAGATCCGTATTGGCTGCAGCCAGGTGAATTCATCCTTGCCGAAACGGAAGAGATCTTCAACCTGCCTGATGACCCGGCGATTGCTGCGCAGTTTGTACTGAAATCAAGCCGTGCCCGTTCTGGCATTCAGCACATGCTGGCCGGATTTTGTGATCCTGGGTGGCATGGCAGCAGGCTGACGCTTGAGCTTAAAAATGTACGCGTAAAGCACAAGGTTGCTTTGTGGCCTGGCCTACTAATTGGTCAAATGGTCTTCATGCCACTTTCTGATAACCCTGAGCGGTCCTACGCCGAGATCGGTCATTACAACGGTCATACAACCGTCATGCCATCTTGGGAAACTTTTAAGGCTTCTGTTGTCGTCACTCCCTAGATTGAGCTGGGAGAAGGATCCAACCGCTCAGAGTCAAGGCTGGGCGGTTTTTTTATTGCTCAGTGATCTGGCCCTTGCTCGTGTCGTAGCTCATTGGGTAGATCGGGACTCTGCAGGAAATGTATAGAAAATTCCTGATACCCACGCTGGTGAGCCCATAGCTGAACGGCGCCAACTGTACGGAATGGCCCGACCCGTGTTCTGTCAGGAAGCTTGATGTAGTAATTCATATCGGTGGTCGTGGCTACCGTTTAGAAAATCAGTGGCTACCGCGTGGTTGAGCACATTGATGGCACCGAGCTTGTACGCAAACGTGATGCAAAGCGAAGATTCCGTGATCAGGTATTGCTGCACTTTAATTATCACTGCGCGTATTGCTTTGAACCATTAGGCAGGTCACCAACGCTTGATCACGTATTGCCGAAAGCCAAAGGTGGCACGAGCGAAATGAATAACCTTGTGGCGTGTTGTTTCGGGTGCAATATGTCAAAAGGACATAAAGATTGGAGGGTTTGGTATAGAAGTTTGCCGTTTTGGTCGGAGATTGGCGAGGCAAGGATCATGGACTGGGTTAATCAGGAATAAAAAAGCGGCTTGCGCCGCCAGTGACTTAAGGGCTTGTCATTTGATGTTGGTAAACCTGCGCCTGCCAAAGATCACTTGAATACCTACACATTCCTTGGTAGCAAGTGCGGTAGTACATTTCACCGCCATCAGCAGGTTCAAGGGTTTCGATATAACTACCATCGTCAAATTCAGTCTTGCTCAGCACTATCGGTTCCATCGTCATACAGGTGGCATTGGGCAGCGAACTTACCGTAGGCGGTCTGCTTGGCTTCGGGGAATTCAAATTCACAGCCATTGCCGCCATTGTTGACGCGCAAAACCGACCAATGACAGCAATCCCAGCAGCTCAGGTGCGTCAACGCAGGTGGATCGAGCTGTTCGTATTGTTGGCCTTTTTTTAGGCTTTGGTAGATATTGTGAGCCCGAACAAAGGCGGTCTTCAGGTTCGTGGTCTGAAGGTCGATAACGACAAAGGCACCGCCTTGTTTGGGCAGTTTGACTTTGGCACGCCAGTTTTCAACGAGCGTTCGCCGTTCTAAAACAACTCGGCCGTTGAAAAGGTTGATCATTTCATTCGTCTTCGCCGTAGGACGGCATATGAAACAGCCGCTCTAGGTTGAAATGATCTGGTGCCATCTCGTCAGGTTGTTGGCCTTCAACGCACGGATCGTTGAGATCGCGCACGATGTAGGTCACCGGTGTGTGCCGCAGCCTGACTTGAATAGTGCCGACACGCTTACTGCGAGCAAGGACGTTAAAGCACCAATTTTCAAAACGATTGAGGAATGGAACTTTGACGGCCATGTTTAGTTGCGTGGCAGTAGGTGACTTGTCAAAACGGTGATAGCAGTATCAGCGTACCGGCTAGCCAGCTCACTGTCAGTAACACCAAGAGCACGGATGAGATCAGCGCGAAGCACGCTGTAATCCAAGTCACGAATAGTTCCGGCAACGTCATAGGCGAAACGCTCCCACACACCCGTGTAGGTGTGATCAGTGCTGTACTGCTGGTAGAGGGTTTCCATGAAATCAGCGCGGCGCCGGTCAAGTTCAACACGATTCAGCATGGGTTTTGGCTAGTGCGAGTGCTTCTGATCTTGTGTCGCAGAGTGGACCACGCCATACGGCTGTGCCATCCCAGCACCACGGTTCAAAGGCTGAGTTGAGACCATAACCGACCCAATCAGCTCCGTAGCAGTAATGCCTTGGGCTGTCATATCGGTTGGCTTCCGCCTTGATCGGCGCCATTGGCTATCGGGCAGTTTGCCTGTTGATAGCGGATAAATGGCTGTAGTGCAGCGTGCATACGGGCGTAATGATCAATCGTGTGATTGTTGAACCGTGGCGCCCAGTATTCGGCAAGGCACTGTTGAAGAATGGTCTGGATTTCGGCTGTAGAGGTAACAGGCTGAGGCGAATTCGGGTTCATCTATTGCCTCTGGGAAGCCGTAGGAGCATTCGCCGCGTCTGTATTCGGTGCAGTTGTGGCAGTGCTTGGCATCAGCAAGACGGGATTTGGGAATGCTGTTTTTAATGCGAACTGGAATACGCGGGATTTCTGGGGCAACGTCCGTCCATAATTTGCCATTGCGTACCAAAGAAATCGCCTGCCGAGTCACACCGAATTCCTGCCCCAACGTGTAATTGTCTTTGTCGGATTGCAGGATGTAGATGATGTCAGTAGGCGAGAGCTTGGCGTTGTGAGGGCGTGCCATCAAAAACGAGGGAGTTTGACCTCACTATGGCGATCAGGCGTTAGCCACTGCAGTTCGCGGTAATGGGTGCCCCATGTTTCGTGCGCCAGTTGCTTTGCTTCAGTGAAGCCGCAGGCCACCACCCAGTCGTAGATGTTGATTGACGGGATGGTGAAGTAGAAGCGACGGGGTTGGGGCTGAAGTTGAGTTTTCATCGTTGTTCGATGGGACGTTTGGAGAGATAGAGCTGGGAGACTTGATAGCTGGCACCGGTAGAAAAGCTTTGAACGATGTAGGTGGGCCATGAGCAGCCCTCTACCTTGGCAATCACTGTTGCCTCTACTTGCGGCCAGCCACGGACGTAACAAGGCATGCCGGGATGGAAACGCCATAGATCACGTTCAGCTCTAACGCCGCGTGAATTAGGCGACATTTTGTAGGTCTTTTGGCCGAGCGGAATCACAGGCGCAACCATGCCGGCGCACTGGGCGGAAAGAACGACGTAGCTCATTTTGTGGTGGTGTAGATGGCGTGCTGAGTGCCGCTGTGGTGAGCGGTTTTGAGTGTCAATCCGTCGTGAATGATGACGCCGAAGATTGCTGCCGGAAGGACAAACAGCAGCAGGTTGTAGACAGTGTTTTTCATGGTGCGGTGTGGGTTGTCGGTTGGCCAGGTCGCCCCGGTTGCGTGAATGGTAGCGGCTATTTGGGCGGAGTAAACCCCGAAAACAGTGCTGTTGCAATTCGTGATGTAGACACGGCCTCTAGCGTGAATGTGCTACCGCCACTGCCATGGATCACGAAGCATGGGATTGGATGACTCTTAAGGTCGATCCAACCTCCCAATTCAACGTAGAAAAAGAGGCCAGACGCTTGGAGAACACCCCCAACGCCGGCCCCATTGCCGCTCAGTTGTACAGAGCCTGGAATATGCAGCAAACGCTGCTGCAGCAGGCAACCAACCGAATCGCAGCCCTAGAGCTGCAACTGATGAAAGATCAAGCGGATGCCTGAACGTTCTTCCAAGTCTTGCCGTACTTGATCAGATTCACGGTTGTGACATGAACGCCGTAATCATTGGCGATCTTTTGTGCTGATTCTCCGCCAGCAGCCAGGCGGGCTTTGATCTCAGCCACCTTCTGTTCGTTGAGTGCACCGCGCTTACGCTTGGCCTTGCGAGGTTTGCTGACGATAGAAGGTGTTTCGGCTGCGTCGGTTACTGCCTTGGGTTGAGCCGCGCCGGCTTTGATGACCTGTGCGCTTTCGATCAGGCGCTGAATCTGGCCGATGCGATTGTTCAGCTCAACAAGTTGGGAATCGGTAAGGATGATCATGGTTGACATCAGAAAGAGGATTCAGGGGATTCGGGCTTGAGCGGTGTAAAGGAGCCCTTGTTGCCCCACTTTCCGCCCCACAACGAAAAACCGATCTGCTCGGTGTATTCGTCTTTGCCGGTGTAAATGCGGATCTTCTGGCCTTTGGCTTCCGCCTGTTCGGCCATTGTCATCAGGTAGCTGGCCGCGGCCATGGCCTGTTCTGAGGTGAAGTCCACCACGATGTTTTCCTCGGGTGACTTGTCGCTTTTGCGGTTGCGATTTTCCTGGATTCGGAATTTCGCCGTGAAGGCAGTTTCAGCCATGAGTAGCTAGGAAGGTTGCGATGATGTGGCGAAGGGCTTGATTGATGTTCTGCCCCGATTTGGCGCAGTAAGCCCTTAGTTGACGGTGAAGATCAGCCGGAAGTTTTGCCGCTACACAAAAGCGGTTTTTCTTGCGGTTGAGTTCCTCTGCGGTTTTGGGCCGGCGCCCTGTCATACGGGATTTTCAGCGATGTACTTTTCAATGAATTCCTTGTGTTCGGGGAATTGGATGCGATCAGCAATACGCGGCGCCATGATCTTGAACTGCTTTTTGAAGGCAGCAATCAGATCGTCACGCTTGTCGTATGCCTTCACCATGGCCTTCACTTCCTCAACCTGATCGTCGGTCAGGAAAGTGATCTTGGATTCAGGCTTGGCCTTGGTCTTGGGTTCAGGCTTTGGCTGAGTGTCCTGCACTTGGGACGGTTCGGCCTTGGGCGCTTCCTGCTGCAGTGCAGGCTTGGTATCACGGTGCGGATTTTCTACCGGCTCCCGCGCCCAGAGTTGCCAGCCAAGACCAAACTGAGCAGCAGCAGCGGTACAAAGACAACGGCGGTGCGCATCGGTGAGATCACGCGCTGTGACCTTTTCAAACGCAATCGCGTTGTTGCGGTTGTCCATAACCGCCTGAGGGAAGTACGGCGTTTCGTGGCCGCTGGCGTGCTCAAAGAACCCGACCACATAAGCGGTTCCGTCGGGGGCCTTCCATGCGTGACCTGTTTCGTGATGAGCCTGTAAAGCGAACTGCCAGCCAGGCGCATGGTCGTGAAGTAGGTGGGAAACGCGACACCAGTTGATGTAATCAGCGGCGTAGGAGCCGGTTCCTTTGGTTGATACATCAGCCTGAGTGATCACATCCCCGAGGTTGGGGTAATCAGTCATAAGCGTGCGGTGATGTGTGGTGATCGGAGAGGACGGGGCTTCGGACCCATCTGGAGTATACCCTTAAATTTGAGATACGACAACCCAGTGGTAACCGCCTGCCCTGTGGCCATGCTTAGCCGATGCGTAAATGGCCGACGGATCAACAAACACCTCCCTGGCCGCCGCCCTATAGCTCTTGTAGATATTTCCTGTTTCCACGCACCTAACCGTTGTGGGGTTGTAGCGATTGGGTAGGTGCACCTTGGGTTGCGCCATGATCAGCTCAACAAGCTTGCGATCCTCAAGCGCGACAAACAGGCCATCTGGATTGAAGTGCCTGAACAGTTCAGGGCGCTTGCGGGCGAAACGCCTTAGCTCTGCGCGGCTTACAAACCAAGGCTGATTTGGGTGGTCTGATTCGCGTTCAGCCCTCAAACCTTTTTTCACCAACTTGTAAACCAAGTGTCTTGTTGTATCGAACATCTCGGCCAACTGATTCAGTTTGTACCAGTCCAGCTCCGGCATCAAAGGAATGCCAAGCAACCGCAGCTTGCAGCGAAACGCGGCCTCTGATCGTTTGGGGAATCCACGCTCTGCCGCCATTCGGCAATACGTCATGTACAACCGCTTCGGCGGCATTGAGGTGCTGAGCTGTTCGATAATGTCCAATTCACCTTTGACCCAACGCCTTGCATTTCTGCTGACATAACGGCGATGGCAAAGCGCACTGCAGGTCAGTCGTTGACTTTTGTGATTTCCCTTCAAGATTGGGATAACAAAGACTGACTGGCAAACGACGCATTCCCGTCGATTCTTTGATCCTTTCACAGTGGGTTGATGGTAATCAGTGCGCCTGGTAATTCACCCTCATTGGTGTAGACCTTATTGCAGATCAAGTTGACAACCTGCGAATCGTCTTTGATCAAGACGCCTGTGATGCCGTCAAGCGTTGACCTGCACAGTTTGTCCAAATCGGGCTTTGTGCTTTTGTAGAACGGAGCCTTTGGTTTCAGCTCGCCCTTGCTGTTGTAATGCGCCTTGGGTCGATTGAACAGGAAAGTGATTTGCACTGACACCTGCCCGTCGGTGATGGCCTCTCCGGTCGCCAAGGCTGCTTGGCTGACAGCAAAACGCCATGGCTTGACCTTTGCTGATGCCTCAACCATTCGCCCGTTGCCAACGTGTCGTTTGCTGCCTTGCGGGGCGGGTTCAATGCCTTGAACGGCAAACTTCATTTCGTATGGCTGAGGCAACGCGATAGGTGATCAACTGGCGTCGTCAAGTTAATGGCGGCTACGTCAGGGCGCTTTGATAGCAGCCAAAACAAAAACCGCGTCTGCCACGTCAGGTTGTACAGGTTGTACGGATTAGCCATGGGAGCGAATCAGGCAGTTTTCTAGGTGAATCTTTTCGCGTGCGGACTTGTAGTACAGACTGCGTGCCTCTTCTTTGGGGTCAACGGTCAGCAGGTAGCTCGCAAGCTCGGCAACGGCATTGGTGTATTGCTCTGGATCCCATAGGTCGTACTTGGCCAGGATGGCTTCGATCTGATCGTCTATGGGAGAGCCAGCCATCAGAACTCTGCCTTTGGCAGCGTCACTCTCCAGTATTCTGTTTCGCGCTTCGTGGCGACGCCTTCAAACTGCTCTAGCTGCTGCAGCTCTTTGACGGCATTGCTGTACTGCCAACTCGTGCGTGTGCAGCGGGATACTTTGATTCCGTGAGCACTGAGGTTGCCGTCGTCATCTTTGAGATCGTCTAGGTCACCTGTGGTGTACATCAGGGCCAGATCCTCCATAAGGCGATCAAGGATTTCCTGATGGCGGGCAATTTCGATCTTGGTGCTTGCGATAACGCCGAGCAGTGATTCGGGGTTTTTCATGGCGAGAAAAGAAAAGCCCCCGAAGGGGCTGATGATCAGAACAGGAGGCCGAGGCAGAAGCTGACGGCCGCAATCCACAGCGCAATGCTGACCTGTTCCTTGGATTCGTTCACCTGTTTCTCAAGTGTTGTGGTGGTGCCGGCCTGCTCGGTAATCAGCTCAAGCAACTGAGCCTTTGTAGCGCGGTTGAGGTTTGTCATTGGGGTTTGTGTGTAGTGAGGGCATCGCTGCCCATATGGAGTATACCCCTAAGCGCAAGACCCGTCAACCCTGCATGGCAACCCAGGCCAGCAGCGCCGTCACGCCAAGCAAGCCAATGCCGATCAGCACCATCACTGGCCAGACGGGATCGGTCATCAAAACTCCGGCGCGTTCAACATCAGAAATGCATCCCTAGCGCCCTGCCACTCAATCACCGCCTCATCTACGTCGACCTTCTGCAGCGTCGTACTGCCAGGCCGGGACCACAGCACACCAGCCTTCTGGATGTACAGCTTGGGCCAGTGCAGGCTCATCATCCCCAGGTAGCCACCGAGCTGCGTGCTCACGTCGTATGGACTGGCATCAGGCTTGCCCTGCGTCTTCAGGTCCACCAGCACAAGCTGTTGATGATCGTCCTTACGACGCAATAGGCAATCAAAGCTGCCGGCGATGCTGCGCTCTACGTCGCACAATCGGTATTCACACGCGATGGCCTCATAGGTCTGCCAAACGGAATGGCCCAGTAACGGCTCAATCCATTCCGCATATTCAGCAGGCCATTCGCCGGCATCACCAGTCGTCAGAAAATCCTCCAACGCCTTGTGTACTGCCTTCCCACGCGGCTCCCAGATGTGCTTCGTCTCCATGATCCGCCGCATCGCCCACGGGTCCTTCGTGCCCTTGCACACCTGCGTCACCGAATGATTCAGCCACTGCCCCGTCGGCTCGTGGTAGTAGCGGTGCGCTTCCTCGTTGAACAGGATCGGGAGGGGTTGCAGCCACCGGGAAGTCTCTTGGGCTGACGACTTCAACGCGCTCTGTTGGTGTGGGCTCATCTCTGAGGGGATTGCGGTGAATCGGTGGTGTGAAACCGGGAATGCGCTTGGCATCCTCCATTGTGATGACCCAGCCCTGTGATGGCACGTCTAGATCCTCGATGGTTATGTAATTTTTATCAACCATTCGCCGTAATAAAATGCGGACCGTAGCCAAATCAAATGCTTTCTTCATGCACAATTACTCCACTGAGTCCCTTTTATTAAATTATCTTTAGCCCAAAGCGGCTGCAAGTTTGTAAAGTGAAAACAAGCTTTTCGCTGCTCTACATCGCTTAAGTCAAAACTTGCGCATGGCCTTATGTGATCCAAATGCCACTGGCCGTAATTGTCCCAAGTCATGCCATCTGTAAACATTTTTTCCAAATAATCCATTAACTCAAGTGGTGTCATTCCGACCAGTTCAATAAATTTCTCACTTTTAGATAAACCATTTCTTTTGAGAACCCTAATAATTCTTTGGCGAGCATTGAACTCAAATCTGCCAGCGCTGGTCTGGGATTTTCTTTTTATATAATCAATTCTTCTTTTTGATTCAAGCGCTTTTGCGCAATCGTCAGAGCAAGTTTTATATCTGTATCTTCCATAAAAAATAGACCCGCAGTTACGGCATGTTTTCTTTGCCTTTCTTGCCGCTTGATTTTCTTTTTCACAAACGACACAAACGCCATTTTGGGTTCTTCGAGTGCTTCCGTGCCCTTTCGAGCATTGACTGCCTGTGTAAAACATTTCACCATTTGCAATGGCCAAGGCTCTCGCTCCAGATTTCGCCATCAGATGTGGCTCCAAAGCCGTTCCTTGTCTGCGTTGTCACGTTCTGACGCAGCAAGGGGATGCACGACATAACGCGCTGCCAGCGGGCTCTTGGGGTCATCAGCGCCCACGTTCGGGCAGAAGGTCATGTACAAGCCCTGGTCGTCGTATTTCCCCATCGGGTGCCCGTAGCAGGCGTTTGGCGGTGGCGTGCGGCTGGTGGTCACGGAGTAGCTGACCTGTCTGGTCTTCTCGTCCGATACCTGCCACACGTATTTCCCTTTGGCATCGGGCTGATAAAGCTTCATGGTGAGTCTCAGATGATTAACAAGGGACAGGATCAGTCGTCGTAAACCCAGCAGCCCATCTCCGCGTTCCACACCGGGCCAACCTGCTGCTGCTTGTGCCCTTCGAGATACACCTCGTACTTCCCATCACGAAGCCAGCGAAACAGGTCAGGAAGGCTGCCCACGAACTCCCCGGCGCCCTTCTTGCGCTTCTGCTCGTCAATCGCCCTTCCTGCGGCTTCTAGGAGGGTCTCAGGGCCTTCAAGGGCAACGATGGCCTTCCACTCGTCAAATGCCTTGGGTTTCGTCTGAGATGAGACGCGATCAGGCGCAGATTGGTACAGCTTCCAAAAGGCCTCAAACTCCTCGGTGTAGGCCGGCTTTTTCCTCGATTTGCCGATTTTGGGCTCTTTTTCGGCGTTTTCCTTAACTTTTTCCGACCGTTCTATATTATTTAGATTATAAGATTCTTTATTAGTAATACTAGAAGAAGAATTAGAGGCTTCGCTCCCTGTCGGTCGCTCCGCCAGCGTAACCTCCCTGTCAACCCCTAGTTCGATCAAAAAGGCGCAATACCCAGTCAGGGACATCGTTTTGGGTTTGTAACGCTCCAAGTCACAAATCAAATCCTCGGGAAGGCGCAGAAAAACAGGTTTGCTCATGCTTGCAAAAAATTGCTTTGTGCTAGTGATGCTTGCAAAAGCTAGCGTTTTGACGCAAAAACGCAAATGTGCCTGTGGACAGTGTGATAATCGTCCTAAATCGAGGGTTTTCCACAGCCCGCTCGTCTCACTTGCGTCTCACGCCTCGCCATTTATTGCTTTTGGGTTTATCCTTTATTCATTCGTTTTTCTGCAACATTGGCGCGTTCAACCGCTGCCGAAGTCAACTTCCGTGTTGACACTATTTACGGTCTTTTGACCGAAGGACAATCCCGTGGACAAATTGTTCAATTCGGGTCGAAACAATGGAATATCACTCCCCGTCAAGTTGATGAATACATTCAACGCGCAAGAATCCGCCTAGAAGAAGACGCCGCCATGACGCGCCCCTCATGGATCGCTGAAGCCCTAGGTCGTGCTCGCACCTACGAACAGTCCGCCTACAAACGCGGTCAAACGCAGGTCGCACTCAACGCCATCCAGCTCCAAGCCAAACTGATCGGCCTTGAAATTTGAGCCTGCTCTTACCCGGTCTTACCTTCCTCGCCGTCACGGGCTACTATAAAGGAATGGCAAAGCTTACGACCGCGCAGTTCGTTGAACGCGCAAAAGCCGCCCATGGCGACCGATTTGACTACTCCTGTTCTGATTACCAAGGCGCACTTACGAAAATTGCCATCGTTTGCCCTTCTCACGGGCTGTTTATGCAATTGCCTACAAATCACTGGCGCGGTGCAGGCTGCAAGGAATGCAGGAAAACAAGCAGCCCCGAAATTCGTCGCACCAATGCAGCCAAAAGGCAAGCAAGAATGCGCGAACGCCAGCGGCATACGCCTGAATACAAGATCGCCAATTTTTCCCGTGTTCGTCTTTACAAGGCTTTGTCTTCTCAAGGCATAAGAAAAAATTGCCGTACTGCCGATTGGCTTGGTTGTTCACCTACTGAACTTCGTGATTACATTGCTGCCAAGTTTGAGGACGGTATGACTTGGGAAAATTTCGGTGAATGGGAGGTTGATCACATTCGTCCTTGCGCCAGTTTTGATTTAACCGATCCCGTGCAACGACTTTCTTGTTTCCATTTCACAAACCTTCAACCGCTTTGGAGGGGCGACAATCGCCGCAAAAGCGCCAAGTTGCTGGCATGAGCCCATCCATACTTGACGGCTGTCCTGGCGGCTTTTTACTTGAAGCTCCGATCACAGTTTGCAACGAAAGGGATTGGACTCCTTTCGCGGAACGTCTTTACGATTCGCTAACTCCACCACAGCGAGAAGTGTGGAACGCGCCAGAACGCTTCAAACTTCTTTGTTCTGGTCGTCGTTTTGGTAAAACCTACCTTTGCATTGCCCGTTTGGTCGCTTGGGCAATTGAGCATCCAAATTCCCTTAATTGGTACTGCACGCAAACCTATAAATCGGCAAAACAAATTGCGTGGCGCCAGCTTCGTGCCATGGTGCCGCCCGAAATGTTTGCCAGAAAAAACGAATCCGAACTGTCCGTTGAATTGAGCAACGGCAGCGTGATCGCCTTGAAAGGTGCCGAGTCCGCCGATGCCCTCCGTGGTGTATCGCTCAGCAGCCTGATCGTTGACGAAGCCGCATACGTCAAGCAGGAAGCATGGGAGATGGTGCTGCGCCCAGCCTTGTCTGATCAAGGTGGCCCCGCATGGTTTATCACCACCCCTGCTGGCCTGAACTGGTTTCACGATCTATGGGAACAGGCGCAAGACCAACCCGACTGGTCAACCTTCAGTTACACCACGATCCAAGGCGGCAACGTTCCCGAGGATGAGGTTGAGGCTGCCCGTCGCACGCTTGATGACCGCACCTTCCGCCAGGAATACCTTGCCAGCTTTGAAACCCTCTCGGGCCGTGTCTACCCCGATTTCAGCGACGACAACATTTCCGATACTGTCTGCGATACCGGCGGTCCGATCCTGTGGGGCACTGACTTCAACGTGAGCGTGCTGGCCGGTGTGCTCGGTAGCCGCGTGGGCGACACACTCCATATATGGGATGAGGTGTCGGTAACGCAGACCAACACCGATGAGGTGTGCGCCATGCTGCGTGAGCGGTTCAGAGATCGAAAGCTGATCGCCTACCCGGATCCAACCGGTAGTGCCCGCAAGACTTCATCGGCTGGCCGCACTGACCACGAGATCATTCGCCAGTACGGGTTTGGCTGCGTCAGCCCCAAGGCGCCCTGGGCAGTGAAGGACAAGATCAACGCCACTAACAGCCTGATCCGTAACGCCAATGGCCAGATCCGCCTGTTCGTTCACCCGCGCTGCAAGAACACGATCAAGGCGCTGCGCAACGTGACCTACAAGCAGGGGGCTGATGATTACGTGATCGACAAGTCGGCTGGTATCGAGCACTGGACAGACGGGCTGGGGTATCTGGTCATGTCGGAGTACAACCCGCTGTACGCCAACGCGGGCAAGGGCACGGGCATCAGGCTATATTGACGCCACCAGCAAAGTCCCCTGCTGGGTGCTGTCAGAAGTCGGATCAACACACGCCTTGCGTCTGTCCCGAGGGAAGCCAGCCAACTGAAACTGAAGTCGGGCAACCGCTGCGTGCGATCCAAGGGATGGTTCAGATTCACCTGCGTCGGGCGAGAGAGCCCCTGCTCAAGCGGGGGTTTTCTTTTGCCTGTTGACGGATGACAGGGGTATACCCCATAATTAGGGGAGAGGGGGCGACCCCACCACACACAAGACCATGACCCGCACTTCCATCACCGACAACATGACCGCCGCTGAGCTGGCCGCATGGAAGGAAAACAACCGCAAGCAAGCACACTGCGGCACGATCATCATTGAAACCGCCAAGCCTGTCCGCAAGTCACAGCGCCAACAATGGCAAGAGTTCCGCACCGAAACCCTTGGCATGATCGAAGCCGCGAAGCGTGAGCGTCACTTCCACATCCTTCCTCAACTGATCCAGCGCCTGAACACCGCAAACGAAATGCTCAACAATCGCGCACTGTCCTGAACGTCACCGGCCCCTTCGGGGGCCTTTTCTTATGACACAACAACATCCCATCACCCCACCGCCGGAGCTGGTGCAGCAGTGGGACCGCGAATGGAGGGAGCAGCAAAACGCACCAGTTATCGGCTGGTCGGCCAATCTTCTTGCCTATGTCGCCACCCGCGCCGCCCAATGGGGCGCAGATCAAGAGCTGGAGGCGTGCTGTGAGTGGCTTCACTGGCAAAACCTGGCCACACATCCCGAACTGATCCCTTCGCTCCGCGCCGACCGCCGCCCCAAGCCGCCGAGCTTGAAGGAGCAGGCGCTAGCGCTCGTTGAGCAGCACGAAGACGGCTGGCGGCCGTCACCCAAGGACTGGGACACCATCCGCCGCGCATTGGAGGCACTGCCCGACAGCATTGTTGTATTTCCTTCTCAGTGTTAAAAGCATTAAAAAGCGGCAGGATGTCACCCCCACCGCTCTTGCAACTGGATCTCACTCCAGTCGCTTTGCTGCTTTCTGATCAGCCCCAGCACTGTAGCACACGGCAGGTATCAGCATGTATTACCTGAAAACAGGAATCAGCTAATACTTGCCCGCTTACGACCCGTCTCAATTTCCATGTCTGAACTTTCCTCCGCCGCGCAGGCGGTGATTACTGCCAGCAACTGTGCTGGGTCTCGAATCGTGCAGTTGCACATTGCCGCCGCCCTGCGAGCTGCTGCGGATCAGGTGGCGCCTCTGCAGCTCCCACCCGAAGGCGCTGTTGATGCCAAGCACCCAACAGTTGAATGGCACGTCTGGAACGCTGAGCAGCAAGCTCGATTCGCCCTCTTGGCTATTGCCACCGAACTAGAAGCCCAGTAGTCAGACCCACTAACCTGATCCTGTTCCCGCTCTGCCTCGGCATCGGGCTGCCACATCCGACTCATGGCCAAGCACCTCTGGCACGATCTTCAAGGCGCCTTTGACTCCGCCGTTGATTCCGACGGTGATTACGAATTCAGCCTTGCCGCCGCTGCCATGCTCACCGCTGTTCAGCAGTGGCTATATGACGAAGGCTTTGACGAAGCTGGCGACGCCCTAGACGAAGAAATTCAAACCGCCGAAGCCCACGGTTAAATTCAATCTGCTGGGTCGGTTCTGACCGTAAGGCTGAACGCCGTGTGTGGCGGTATCGGAGGCCCAGCCATCATTCACGATTAACCTATACCCATAGACTTTGTGCATGGCTAGGCGCAAAAGATGACGTACACCGGTTTCAGGCACTACGACCGGAATCTGACGCGCACGGCCACGCAGGTTCAAGATCCCAACGCAGCTTGGCAGGCACAAGAGGCCCATTGGATCCTGATCGAAGATCTCTTGCAGGGCACCTATGGAATGCGCCGTAAACACCGGCGTTACCTGCCGCAGGAACCACGCGAGCAAGACGACAGCTACGACAACCGCCTAGCGCGTTCTGTTTGTCCGCCGTACTACCAGCGGCTTGAACGCATGTTGGCGGGCATGTTGACCCGTAAGCCTGTGCGTCTTGACGACGTGCCCGATGTTATTCGTGAGCAACTATTTGACGTAGACCTTCAGGGCAATGACCTGAACATTTACGTCTACGAATTAGCGCGAAAAATTATTCGGTACGGCCACGCTGGTGTTCTTGTTGATTTCCCTAGCCAAGACGACAGCGAGCTGCAAAACATCACCGACGTCTCTGCATTGCGTCCTTATTGGGTTACCTATACGCCGCGTGACATTCTTGGTTGGCGTTCGGAGGTGGTAAACGGCGCACAACAACTCACTCAACTGCGTCTGATGGAGCGCGTAACCATCGCTGACGGTGAATACGGCGAAAAGGTTGTTGAACAGGTGCGTGTACTGAAGCCAGGCTCTTATGCATTGTTCCGTCAAGATGACACACGCGGAAGCTTTGAAAAAGTGGCTGAAGGCACCACCAGCCTTGATTACATTCCGTTCGCCACTGCCTACTCAAACCGCGTTGGCCTGTTGGAATCACGCCCGCCGCTGGAAGACATTGCTGAACTGAACCTCAAGACCTACCAAATCCAGAGCGATCTGGACAACATGTTGCACATCTCGGCAGTGCCGATGCTGGCATTCTTCGGCTTCCCGTCCAGTGCTGAGGAAGTAAGCGCCGGTCCTGGTGAGGCCATCGCCTTCCCGTCTGAAGGCCGTGCCGAATACATCGAACCCAGCGGCAACAGCTTCAAGTCGCAGTTTGATCGTCTTGCTCAACTGGCAGCGCAGATCAATGAACTTGGCCTGTCCGCCATCCTTGGCCAAAAGCTAAGTGCCGAAACTGCCGAGGCAAAGCGCATTGATCGGAGCCAAGGCGATTCCACCATGATGGTGATTGCACAGCAGGTGCAAGATCTAATTGATAACTGCCTGCGCTATCACGCTGACTACCTGGGCCAAGCGCAATCCGGCAGCAGCTATGTCAACCGTGACTTTATCGGTGCACGTCTTGAACCTGCCGAAATCACCGCGTTGCTGCAGACTTACACCGCCGGCGTGATCAGTCAGAAAACCTTGCTTGATCAGCTCGCTCAAGGTGAAGTGCTGGGCGATGACTTCGATGTTGAGGAAGAACTAGAAGCCACGCAATCTGGTGGATTGATTGAGCTTGGCGGCCCTGAAAACCTTGGCTCTGAAGACGTGATGGGCGAAGAAATGCCCAACGATCAGAGCTATGAAGATCAAAGTTCTAACGATCAAATGCAATGACGCAATCGGGCGTTACACCTCGCCTGCTCAACGTTGAGCAATTCAAGCGGAAGATTGACCGCAGCAATCCTGTTGCCAACATCTACCGAAACGCCATTGATCTGAACCGCTTCAGCAATGCTGTCGCCCGTCAGATTGTGCGGGATTACAACGCCATCATCCTGAGCGCCGTTGACGATCTAAAGCGCATTGATTTTGGCGAAGCCACAGCAGGCGCAGGCATTGTCAGCCCGTCATCGGTGCAGGCGCAGCGTCTACGTGTGATCCTTGCTCAGCTCAAGCAATCACTAGATGGCTGGGCAGATCGCAGCACGGCTTATGCCTCTCGTGAATTACAAGGTTTGGCTGAGCTGCAAACAGAATTTGTCACCGAACAGCTTCGCCTTGCTGTAGCCGGTGGCGAGGTTGGTGGCCGTGGCATTGAGCCCAGCGTCGTAGCTCAGCAGGCAGTTAATACCGTTGAGGTTGCGCCGAACTTTGCGGCCAGTGTCGCCAGCGTTGACCCCACGGATTTGAACTTCACGCTCCCAGGTACGGGGCAGTTCAATCTGACTGCAGCGCAGGGTTCAGCTATCACATTGCCCAATGGCGAGGTGGTGCAAAAAGCGTTTCGTGGATTGGCCGAGTCGCAAGCGCAGCGGTTCAACACCATCGTGCGCACCGGAATCTTGTCAGGTGAACCGACACCGCAGATCGCTCGGCGCATGGTTGGGAGCCTTGAATTTGGCCAGCTCGCCAAGACTGCACGGCAACAGGCATTAGCCGGTGGTGAGCTTACCCGCATGGCTGATCATCAGGTATTGACCGTTGTGCGTACAAGCGTGCAACAAGTGGCGAATGAAGCCAGCCAACAGGTCTACCGCGCCAATGAGGAAGTCACCAAGAAATACCGCTACCTCGCCACGTTGGATAGCCGCACCTCAGCGATTTGCCGCAGCCTTGACGGCAAGGAATTCAAATACGGTGAAGGCCCGATGCCTCCCGTTCACTTCAACTGCTTACCGGGTGAAGCGCGTGTATCGGCCAGTAGTCAAATCGCGGCGGTTTACCGTCGGCCATATCAAGGCTTTTTGTGTGTCATCAGCACCACCGATGGTGACGTGCTCAGAGTCACCCCAAACCACCCTGTATTGACGAATGTCGGCTGGAAGACTGCGCAAAGCGTGCAAATTGGTGATCAGGTTTTCCGCAGCAGTGCTGTTCCATTGGAAGCTTTTGCAGGCGACCAAAAAAACGACGCTGTAACCACTGCCGAGGATGTATTTAGTGCGTTCGGAAAATCGCCTTCTGTGTTCTCCGTAGAAGTGCCAATTTCCGCCCCAGATTTCCACGGCGATGTTGCCGCAGAGGATGTCGCAGTTGTACTTGCCAATCGGGAATTGTTGCTCGCAGTGAATCCCGAACTTTTCAAGATGCTGCGCAACATCAGCCTCCAAGGGTCCGACTCTACGGGCTCTGGCGTTGGCCATTTTGCGCAAAGTTTCCTCGCTGTTGGTGGTTCCGCGTTTAGCGACGTGAGCGGCGGAAGCCAAAGCCTTTCTTTCAGCGGGGGTGGCTCTGGCCATGCGAGCGAATTGCTGTTCGCTTCTATTTCTGAGGGTGCGGCCAGAACTCAGGATGATGCGCTCTATGGGACGTGGCGAGACGTTGAACTGCTGAGCGATTCCACGGATCCCGATTCCGTCGTCGTAAAGGGCAATGATGCGGTGAAGGTCGTCGGGATTGGACGGGAGCCATTTAGCGGGCATGTCTACAACTTCGAGACCGAAAGCGGCCTGTACTGGGCTGACTCCATTTTAACCCACAACTGCCGTAGCACCACAATTCCGGTCATTGATTACCGCGCCCTTGGCTTGCGGTCACCCGAGGATGTGATTGGCGAAGCAAAGCGCGCCGCACAAGGCGGTGAGGTTTCCGCAGATACAAACTACGGGCAATGGCTACAGCGTCAGCCCAAGGAATATCAAGCCGAAGTGCTCGGCAAGTCGCGTCTGCCGTACTTTGAAAAACTCAGCAAAGAACTAGGTCCGCAGCAGGCACTTGCTCGTTTTGTGCGTGAAGACGGCAGCGAAGTTAGCCTGAAACAGTTGCAGCAAAGATATGGCAAACCCGACGCTTAAATGTTTTGTTGACGGTTATTTAAGGAGTGACTGCGTTTTAGCTCTTATTGGTGAGGCTTGGGTTGAAGCCATCTACACCAACCACGGCTGGTTCACTTCCGATCTAACTACTAAATTGGATGCAGTCACAGAATGGCGTGATGGCCAAGAAACCGACCAAAGCCGAGAAGAAAATCGGCAAGGTGATGAGCGAGTACAAGGCCGGAACGCTGAAAAGTGGCAAGCCAGGCCCCGGCAAAGGCCCAACCGTCAAAAGCCGTAAACAGGCCATCGCCATCGCTCTGTCTGAAGCCGGCAAGGCCCGTAAGCCCAAAGGCAAGAAGTGATGGCTATCGGCATCGGCTCCCGCGTCAGCTGGACCTATCAAGGCAAGACCACCTACGGCACTGTGACCGGCAAGGCTGGCAATCGCGCCACCATTGAAGGTCCAACCGGCGGCAAGGTCACCCGCGTCGGCACAGAAGCTGACCCGGTATTGCGCATTCAATCTGAATCGACTGGCAACCCAGTTCTGAAAAAGCGATCAGAATTGAAGGAAGCCACGAAGCGCAAATGAAAGGCAAGATCTGGGAAGGAAGCTGCACTTACCTCAAGTGTGCCGATGGCCTGATTGAGGGTCGGTTTCTTTTCCCAGTGCCGAATTCACCTGAGGGTCTTGGTGCATTGATGGGCCGTTTAGCCGAAGGTGTTGAGGTTATTACCTGCACTGAAAACGACGACGATGAGGAGGAAGACGATGATTGAGTACCGGGGCGAAAAGTTTGAGGGCTACAACAAGCCCAAGCGCACGCCAAACCATCCGACCAAATCACACGTTGTCCTAGCGAAGGAAGGCGACAAGGTGAAAATGATCAGGTTCGGTCAGCAGGGCGTGTCAGGCTCACCGCCACGAAAAGGAGAATCGGCACAAGCGCAAACAAGAAGATCATCGTTTAAGGCACGCCATGCGGCCAATATCGCCAAGGGCAAAATGTCAGCGGCGTGGTGGTCAAGCAACACAAAATGGTGAGCTACTGACGTTCCGCCGCGTGGATTCGGTCTTTTAGCTCTGCCACGTACTTACGCAACGCGTTGGCATTTTCAGCGTGCCATCTGTCGCCAGTCTTCAAGTAAGCCTGCGTGTGCAGGTCAATCGCCTTCAACATCTGGTGAATCACGGGGTTCCACGGCTCACGAATTGGCGTATCCCACTCACGCCGGGACATGACGTGCAAAAAGCATCTTTTACTTATACAGTTTGGTGGTAAACCCTACGGGTCACAATGTCTGACGAACAACTGCAGGAAGCTACGCAGACTGCAAGCAACGACGAACTGGAAAAGCTCAAGCGAAGCATTGAAGGTTTAGAACGCAAAAACTTTGAGCTGATCGGCAAGCTTAAGGAGCAGAAAGAAAAGGCACCAGCACTTCCTGACGGCATTGATGTTCAGGAGTTGTTGGAATTCAAGCGCAAGAAAGAACAAGAAGAGCTTGAGTCAAAGGGCAAGTACGAAGAGGCCCTCAAGCAATACGCTCAGCAGTTTCAAGAACGGGAAGATGGCTACAAAAAGCGCATCGCTGAACTTGAATCAAAGCTGACCTTTAATCAACTGGACAACCGCGTGGTGGCAATCCTCGCTGAGCAGGGTGCCCACAATCCACACGATGCACTACGCCTTGTGCGTGATCAGCTCAAGCTTGACGAAAACGGTAACCCCGTGGCTGTTGACGGCTACAACGAGGTTCCCATGGATCAGTGGGTAGAACGTCTGAAGGCTGAACGCGGCTATCTGTTCAAGGCGCCTACGGTCAAAGGTTCCGGCGCACCTGTCGGCGCTCGTGCAAGCTCTGGCGAAGTGCCGGCCGGCACCAAAAACCCGTTCACCCGTGAATACTTCAACCTCACAGAGCAGTCACGGCTGTATCGCACTGACCGTGATTTGTACGAACGGTTGAAGGCTGCAGCAAACAATGCTTAATATGTAACCGTTAGACGTGAATGGCTACGCCGTCCGTCATTGGGTTACGCCCGCACCGTAAACATTTCTGGTACTAACAATGGCCACGCTCCGCTCGGACGTGATCATTCCCGAAATTTTTACGCCCTACGTCATTGAGCAAAGCACCCAAAAGAACGCCTTCCTGGCGAGTGGTGTTGCTCAGCCCATGGCTGAACTCAATGCAACTGAGGGCGGCGATTTCGTGAATGTTCCTTTCTGGAAAGCCAACCTCTCTGGCGATCTGGAAGTTCTTTCTGATTCCACCAGCCTTACCCCCGGCAAAATCACTGCTGATAAGCAAATCGGCGTGATCCTGCACCGTGGCCGTGCCTTTGAGGCCCGCGACCTTGCTGCTCTGGCTGCAGGTTCCGACCCCATGGCTGCCATCGGCGCCAAAGTTGGTGAGTACGTTGCTAACCAGCAGCAGGCTGACCTGTACAAGTGTCTGGAAGGTGTGTTCGGCGCCCTGACCGGCGGTGACTCCCCTGCCTTCGATGCCCTGCGCTTCGATACCAGCACCCAAACTGCTCTGAGCCCCCGCCACGTGGCTAAGGCCCGTGCACTGCTGGGTGATCAAGGCGAGAAGCTGTCTGCTGTGGCTCTGCACAGCGCTTGTTACTACGACCTTGTTGAGCGCAAGGCCATTGATTACGTTCTGGCTTCGGATCTGGGTATTAGCCCCGATACCTCCATGCCTGACGCCTTCGGTGGTTCTGTGGCTTCTGCCTACAGCGCCGACTATCGCGTTCCTACCTATATGGGTATGCGCGTGATTGTGTCCGATGACATCACCAATTCCGGTGGTGTGTATGCCGCTTATTTCTTCACCAACGGCGCTATTGCCACCGGTGAGCAAGCTGCAATGCGCACTGAAACCGACCGCGACATCCTCGCCAAGTCGGACGCAATGTCTCTGGACATGCACTACATCTACCACCCCGTTGGTGCCAAGTGGGCCGTGACCACCACGAACCCCACCCGCGCCCAACTGGCCACGGTAGGTAACTGGAGCAAGGTGTACGAAACCAAGAACATTGGCATCGTGCGTGCTTCGGTCAGCTCCAATTACGACTGATAGGAGCAACTAACCATGGCTTCCCTTTTTGAAGTAACCGCCGGCAAGGCCATTGGCTACGTCAGCGGTAACGGTGGTGCTGTTACCCAGGCCACCAGCAAGTCCACTGGCGTCACGCTGAATAAGCCCTGTGGCGCCATCACCATGCACAACGCTTCGCTGGCTGGCGATGCTGAGGTTTCCTTCACGGTGACCAACAGCGAAGTCGCTGCTACTGACGTGGTGCTGGTTTCGGTCAAGTCCGGTGCTACCACTGGTAAGTACCTGCCTTTCGTGACCGCCACTGCCGCCGGCAGCTTTGAGATCACTGTTTCCAACGTCGGTTCTACCGCTGGTGAAGCTGTGGTGCTCAACTTTGCTGTGATCAAGGCAGCTGCTGCCTGATGGGTCTGTTCGCCTTCCGGCGACTGCGTGAACAGGAGGCTCTGGCTTCGGCTGGGGCCTCTTTTTCTACAGCAGAGCCCACTCCTAAACTTGATACAGAAGAGCCGGCGCCTAAAAAACGCCGCACTGTAAAGCCCAAGGCGGAGCCTACCGATGCCGATTTCAATTAACGCCACGGTTGGTTCAGCTTCGGCTAATAGTTACATCACACTTGCTGACGCACAGGCCATTATTGATGGCTTTGTTGAGGATGATGATGTAACTGCATGGGCATCGGCTACTACCGATCAAAAAAATCGGGCGCTATTTACGGCCACCCAGCGTCTTGATCGTGAACGTTTTCTTGGCGCACGGGCAACCGACACTCAAGCCTTGCAATGGCCGCGTACAGGCGTGCGCAAGCCTGACACGTACATCAACACGTACGCTGTTGGCTTTCCGTTCCGCATCACCACGGACTATTACACCGATACCGAAATTCCTGATCAGATCAAAAAGGCTCAGGTCGTCCTAGCCGTTTACTTGAACAACAACAAGGACGGCATGGCATTGAGCGGCCTTGAAGATTACAAGTCCGTGAGCATCGGCAGTCTTAGCGTCACAACTGCAGGTGCCAGCAGCATGGCAACGGGTGCTGACCGTGTGCCGCCGATCTTTGAGCGCTATCTGACCGGGCTTAGAATCAGTGGACCGGGTAACTTTTCCATCAAACGGAGTTGAACATGGCCGATAACGACTCCTACAACATTGGTTTTGAGTACATCAGCGACACTGCTGCGCACACCGGCCGGTTCTACAAGCTGTATGCCTTGGCTGATGCCGTGATCAGTACGGCCACTGTGCAAAACGCCAGCGGTAACACTTTCAGCTCTGTACCGCTCACTGCAGGCGACAGCATTGAAGGTGTATTCACAAGTGTCACGCTTGCTTCCGGCAAGATCGTCGCCTACAAGATCTGATCATGGCCAACACCGACAGCATTGATCCGAGCTACAGCATCGGCGCCGATTTTGTGAATACCACTACGGCAAAGACTGGCCGGTGGAATCGCATCGTGATTGCCAAAAATAATACGTCGTTCACTGCCATCACAGCGCAGAACTACACAGGCAATACATTGGTTGGTGAATCTTTCCCGGCCGGGTTTGAGTTGCAAGGCGTCTTTACCGCGTTTACGCTGGCCACATCTGGCGCTGTCATTGCTTACAAAATCTGATCATGGCAAAAGCAAGAGGCGGTGCATCTGTCATTGATTATTCGACTGGCGCGGAGGTCATCACTGATACTGCGGCACATACCGGCAGATTTAGTCATATCGACTTCTACGAAAACAGCACGGTTGACGCGATCATTTCGACCAACGTAATTGACAACAATTTTGCTGGTGCCGCCATTGATTCCGGCGCACATCTGACTGGTTGTTTCACCAGCATCAAACTCCAAAACGGCGCCTGTATCGCCTACAAAATCTGATGGCTCTCGCTACCTCACTACGCAAAACGGCCAGCAAGCTGATGCTGAAATTTGGGGGCGAGGTATCGTTCCGTCGCATCACAACAGCGGCTTACAACCCAACAACCGGAACAGCTGCGCCGACTGCATCTACAACCACCGTCCGTGGTGTTCTGGAGAATGTGACCGAACGTGAGATCAACGATCTAATCAAGAGCACCGACAAAAAGCTGACTGTTGCAGCGGCCGATCTTGCCTACGAACCTGCAGTTTCGGATCAGGTGACTATTGCCAGCCGGATTATGCAAGTGGTCGAGGTGCGCAAAATCGAGCAGGACAATACGCCTATTGTGTTTGAAGTATTCCTGAGGGAGTGACATGGCACGCACTATCAGGATTGAAGATATTGGTGACTACGCAGAAAATCAATTCAACAAGTTGATTACGGCTGCTGTTCTTGAAACGGATGGGCGCTTAAAGCTTCGCAGCCCAGTTGATACAGGTCGGTTTCGCGCTAGCTGGGCGATAGGACAAAACGCCGCGCCATCAGAAGGCAAAGACCCTGGGGAATATCGGCAGTCACTGCCGCCAACAGCTGTTAATTATCAGCTTGGAAATGAAAAAGTCGGCAACGTCTACAGCGTGCACAACAATCTGATCTACGCTGAACGGCTTGCTATTAACGGCAGTAGAAAATCTGGTGTGCCGGGCGGGTGGGTTGATTCCATCGCCAAGGACATTCAAACTTATGTCAACGCCGAAGCGGACCGCATTGGTCGATCATCGTGAGCCTTAACACTATCCGCTCAGCAATCGAAAACCGCATTGCTACCGAGTTCGCGGCATCACCGGCGCTGCAAGTCGCTTATCAAAACGTTCCTTTTACGCCGCCCAATAACGCAAGTTGGGTTCAGGCCAGCATCCTTTGGGGCGATTCGGCTTATTTGACAATCCTTACGTCTGCTACTCGCGGAACTGATGGAGGCTACGACCGCCGCAACGGTACGCTGATTTTCAACATTTTCTGCCCGCGCGGGCAGGGGCCAGGTGCAACGCTGACAATCGCCCAGCGCTGCATTGATTTGTTTTCACGTTTGCAGCTGCAAAATATAAAATTTGACGCCGCAAATGGTCCGCGTACCATTGAACCGCCGTCGCCGGAAGGCTTTTACCAAGCCCAGGTGACCATAAGTTTTGAGGCTTTTGAGCAAAGCTAGAATTCTTTCAGCCACTTACCGTTCACAACATGGCTACCGTTCTGTCCGGTACGTCCGGCGCCCTCTACTACAAACCCGCAGGCACCCAAGCAACCTTTGGCGAGTCTGCCGTTGATGTTGCTGATGATGAAATCACAGTTGCCACCTTTTTGAATTTCAAGGTTGGCGATCCTGTTGTTTTCAGCGTAATCAACGTTGAAACTGGCGCAAGTGGCACTGGCACACTGCCTGCCGGTATCACAGCTGGCACCACTTATTACGTCATCGGTTACACCGCTTCAACTGGTGTACTGCAGGTTTCCGCCACGGCTGGCGGTTCAACCATTGCCATCACTGACGATGGTACGGCAGTATCGCCTAACGCATTCCAGGTTGAATACGCAGACTATGCCGCTGTGGGCGATGTGCGTGAGTGGTCCTTTGAAATCACTCGTGAGGAGATTGACGTTACGACCATCGGTCAAACCCTTGGCCAGTACGCTCCCTTCCGTCGTTACATCACCGGTTTTGCTGACGGCAGCGGCTCTGCCATGGTTTACCTCAGTGATGACGACAGCACGCTCGGTAACCGCATGGTTCAGGACGTGATTCAGCGCCAACAATCGGGTGCCAGCTTCAAGCTCTACATTGATCGCGTCCTCAGTGGCGGCAGTATCAGTGCTGCGCTGAGCCGTAGCATTGAGTTTGACGCAGTGCTTACCTCTGCCAGCCTGACCGTCAACCCTGACGACGCTCAAATGGTAGAGATCGCCTTCCGTCCATCTGCTGCACCTACCTTCGACTTCAGCAAGAGCTGATACTGAAGACGGAAATTACCAAGCCCTTGGGTTGCACCGAGGGCCTTTTTTATGCTTAAAGTAGAGCGCAAGTCAATCATTCTTATGCCTGCTCAGTCGATGCGTGCGCTTGATCGCCTCAAAAAAGCAGCAAATTTGACGCCAAGCAAAAAGACCGCGAAATTATCGGACGGCACGGAGTTTGAGTTTTACTGCACGCCGCTGACCATGGCAGAGCGTGAGCGTGCACAAAAGACTGCTGGCAGCGATGATGCCACGGCTTTTGCTTTGCAGCTGCTGATCCAAAAAGCAAAGGATGAGAACGGCGAACCACTGTTTCGTGCAGGCGAAATCGCTGAACTCAAGAACGAGGTTCGGGATGTTGACCTGCAAAATCTGATGCTTGCAGTGCTCACCAACACCGAAGAAGCTAAAGAGGAAGACGCAAAAAACTAATCAGCCAGGTCAAGCGCGACCCAGAACTAAGGTTTTTGGCGCGTCTGGCAAGAGATCTAGGGTACACCCTGCGCGAGCTTATGGAACGGTTGACGCAGGAAGAACTAATGATATGGTTTGCCATTTATTCGGTAGAAGCAGAAGAGCATGAAGCAGCGATGAAAAAGGCACGGCGGCGATAGACTGATTATCAGAGCTGAACGATGCTGCTGTGTCTGTCGTTGCCAACGTTGCCATTAACGTTGATGCCGGGAACGCGGTTCAGCAGCTTAATCGTGTAGACGCGGCCGCAAAGGGTACACAGAAAGGTTTTGACGCTGCAGGATTGGGCGCTAAGGGCTTTGGCGCAGCTTTACAGGCGTCACTTGGTCCGTTAATTGCGTTTACAACGGCAGCCGAAACAGTAAGGAAAAGTCTTGAGACTGCGTTTGCCCGTGGAGCGGCTGAGCAGCGATTAAAAAATCTGACCGGCTCCACAAAGGAATTTGAAACAGCTACAGCACTTGCCGCCAATGCGGCTGATCAGTTTGGGTTGACGCAAACTCAAGCGACCGAGGCATTCGCTGATGCGTACGGCAGATTGAGCGGTCTTGGGTATGGACTCAAAGAAGTCAACGATATTTATTCTGGCTTCAATGTTGTTGCCAAACAGGCTGGTGTTTCTTCTGAAGATGCAGCTGGGTCATTCCTGCAGTTGTCGCAGGCAATGGGCAAAGGTGTTTTGAATGGCGATGAACTGGCAATCATCTTGGAAAGAATGCCTCAACTTGGCACTTTGCTTGCCAAGGAAATGGGTGTAGGCGCAGGGTCGATCAAGCAGCTTGGCTCAGAAGGGAAAATAACCGGGGATGTTATTTACAGGGCACTTGAACAAGCGTCAAGCAGTGCTGGCGAACTTGGCAGCAACCTAAATGCTCAGCAGAAAACCTTTGCAGAATTAAGCCAAGTTGCGGATCAGCTCTTTAACTCGCTTGGAGAGGCGTTAGGGCCGGTCGTTATTGCCGGAGCCCAGCTATTAGCGAAGGCGGGAGAAATACTAAGTGATAGATGGAATTACGTCGCGAATGTTTTATTCCCGCAAGTCGTAAAAGCAATTGAGCCACTAAGGGCGGCGATTGCTAGTGCCGTCGAAGGTATTGACTTTAGTGTGATTACCACTGTAATCCAGAACGTTCTTATTAAGGGTTTCCAAGCGGCGGTTGGGATTATTGGAAACTTTTCAAAAGTGCTTGCGTTTGTGATTACCAAGTTCAAAGAGTTATCGAATAATCCGGTATTTAAGTTTATTGCCGATCAAGTTGGCAGGCTGCTTAACAGTCTTGGTCTAACAACAAATCATGTTGTTGAATACAAAAAAGAACAGGAAGGCGCTGCGCAGGCAACAGCTAAAAACGTAAAAGAATTTAGCAAATTACCACCACAGGCGGTTGACTTAAAGGCAAAGCAAGCTGCCGTAAAAGCTGAACTAAGCGCGCAGTTGGCAGTGCTTGCCCAGCAAAAGCAAATCAATGAGCAAAATAATCAGCTTATCGACTCACGCCGCAATCTGTTGTCTGGCTTAAACCAAATAGATCAACAACGATTTTCGACTCAATTAAAATATGCGCTTTCGTTTGAGCAAGAGCTAGGTGTTCTCAATCAAATTCAAAAAGCCAAACTGCAGGCGAACAAACTCGATGAAGAAAGCGCAAACATTCAAGCGCAAAGAAACATTGATAATGCTTACATTGCCGCAGAAGAGGCAAAGCTAAAAGCCCAGGCGGCTGCAGCCGATTTAAAGGCTCTTGATGTAAATGCCGAAAACTACAATCTCAAGAAACTTGAACTAGAAACCATTATCAATGGTGCTGCCATCGCCGAACGTGGGATTGGCGTTGCCTATGAGGTGGCACAAAATACACGTGAAGCGGCTGCCGCGAAGAGAGAGCAGGCTGATGCTGCCGCAAGGCAAGAGATAAGCGAACAGCGTGTGGCGGCTTTTGCTGCGGAGGCAGCTCGCCAAAGCGAAGCGTTTAATCGTTCGGCGCAGGAGGCGTCAAACTATTTAAGCAATACGGTCAAACAGGTCGACGCAATAGCCCAGTCGCAAATAACTATAAACAACGCCCAAATTCAAAGTCTTACAAACAACTTAAAGACAGCAGAAACAGATGGCGAGCGTGTTCGCATTTTAAGCAAAATTCGTAATCTTGAAGTTGCAAATGCTGGATTTACGCTACTAGCAACACGCGCTCAAATCACTGCGGAAGTAGAACGTCAGCGCATCGCCATGGATGTGGCCGAAGTCAAATACAAAGAACTTCAAGCCGTAGTGCAATTAGCGGCCGCACAAAAAGTACTTACCAAAAATCATATAGAAGCGCTTGCTGCGCAAAGGTCTGCATTGAATATTGCACAAGATAATTACGCCACATCAATTCAGGTTGCTAATGAGCAATGGCGTGCTGCTGACGCAACGTATAACGCAGCTGTAAACGCAGCAAACCTCAAAGCAAATATGGAAGGTACTGCCGCCGCTGCTGGCGCAGTCGCTGGAGCCATGGACCGCGTAGCCTCCGCATCAGTCGGGGGTGGAGCTAGTGTTGGAGGAGTGGATTTCGGTGAAGCAGGACAAAACGCTTGGTTTATGAAAAACTTTTACGAGGCGACACAAGAACTAAACAAGCGTAGTCGCGAATTCACCCCTGCCTCCTTTACCAATGCCTATAACGCAATCGTCAACGACTATTTAGCACTTGCAGAAGGTTACAACCAGCGTAAAGCCCAAGAGCGTTTTGCTTCTGCACGAGAAGAATTTACAGGGGGAAGTACGGAACGGCAGTCTGCTATGCGGTCTTTTGGGCAAAGCACTTCATCAACCGCTGCTGGTGCAGGCGTCAGCCCTCAAGTCAACATCACCACCGGCCCGGTTATGCAAATGGACGGCACCAACTACGTCACCCAGCGTGATCTCGTGTCAGCCACTGGCACAGCCGCTAGACAGGGTGCGAAGATGGCTCTGGACATGCTGCAGAACAACCCAGCTTCCCGCCGTAGCACTGGTGTGACGCGATGACGACCTACACACCCCAGTTCTACCTCCAGATCGACAACATCACTTCTGGCAGCCCTGTTCTTGTAGCCCGCTACCAAAACTTCGCCGTCGACCAAAACGTTACCTACACCGGAAACAGCTACAGCTACGCACCATTTGACGTTTCCGACATGGTGCAGCAACGCTCTGCCGGCAAACTATCCGTAACCCTCACCTTCCCTGGAACACCCACGTTCGTCGACCTGCTGACAGCCGCTGTTGTCACCTACAGGTACAAATTTTCGCTGGTCTTTACTGCAGCTGAAATTTTGCCGTCCATCTTTACCACTGTTGTGGGTATTGCCGAAACGGGATCTAGCGATTTTTCTGGTGTCAGTATTGTGATCTCGGACGGCATCGACACCACCGAAGCCCAGATCCCACGCCGCAAAGTTACTTACGACATGGTGGCCTTCGACTAATGCCACGTATCTACCGCCAAGCGGCGACTAACGCCAACACCCTTGCCCTCCGCAAGGACGAACAGGGCAACCTTGTCCGCCGCCCAACACTGGAACTATCCACTCCGCTTAAGCCAGCGGAAGTAGGGCAAACTATCCCCATTGTTTTCTGCAAACGTGTCAGCGGTGTAGGAGGCGCCTGGATCACCCCACCACTGGTACGCACCGGACTACAAAACTTAAACGAAAACGCCATATTTAGTCACGCTTTTCTACTGAGCGATGGTCAAATTACAGCGCCAGTTGCGGACTTTGATACCGATATTCTTATTGGCTATTACCCCTGGGGCGGTTATCCGGGTTTAGGCGATTTTATTACGAACCGCTTTCAAGAAGTTACATACGGATCGCTTCCTACAACTAATAATGTATACACGTATAACCTTACTCAGTATTACGATCTAGAAACAAATACATACTACACAACGCCTGTAGCAGCTGGAGGTAACGCTTATTACCACAACGTAAGCGCGCCGATTACTGAAACAGGCACAGGTACAGTAACAATCTCATCAAGCTCTCCTTTTTGCACGAGGCTTTCTTGGTTCACAACAATTTTCGGGGGCAATGAATTTACTGTTCAGTACAACAACAACAACTCATTTACTGGGACTACAATACGCACACAAGGAAGCATATCTACTGTTACGTGGGATTACGAGTTCTCCGATGATACTGGCGTGTTAAGTTCAGGAAGTAGCTCCATCGGTGCAACTCGCCTTCGTAGCACTAGCGTACTTTTAACTACACTTAAAGTTACGCTTACCAACCCAGAGTACGTCCCCTTAGAGTACACTGATAACTTTCTTCCTAACACAACGTACGATAACTTTAATGTTATTGATCAACAAGTCTTTCGTGTAAACGAAACAATACGCAAGCCCTTTATTATCCCTGACCCCCTAAACCTTTCGCTTGTCTACCGAGAAACAACAACAGGCGACTTTAGCGGCATGACAGTTTTGGGCTTGAAGGGGGCCCATGAAATGATTGACAAAACCGATCCTGTAAACGCATCAGTAACAGATGATCTTGTCGATCAAGTCAATAATTTCCACAATACCCAAGCCTCTGTATTCTGCTCTAACGGGATCAACGTCTACAACTTAATTACAGCAACGACTGGCCCAAGTAACAATTACGCAGATCTCGTAAACCATCTAGGGCTTCAGTACACAGAAACAATCTCAATGGATACGACGTCGCTAACCGCAGCGGCAAACTTTACCAACACAAACAACCTGTTTTTTAACGGCGCCCTCGTTGATGCCGTCAACTACAAAGAGTGGATCGAGTCAACAGCAGGATTTTTCTTGCTCGTTCCCTTAAACCTTGAATCTCGCATTGGTCTTCGCCCGGCACTGCCCGTAACCGGAGCCCACGCTATCAACACTGGCGTACTAACTCCGGCTTATACATTTGACGAAGAGACAATTGTTGAAGGTACTTACGCCGTTGACTACATCCCGCTTTCCGAGCGCAAACCGTTTGAAGCGGTGATGCTGTGGCGCGACCAAGCGGACACAACTGGCGCAGGTTTCGATCAACCTTTTACAACAAGCCTCAAAGTTCGCTACGCCGCTGATACCGGAGTTTTGCCTCAAGAGCAGTACGACATGAGCGATTTCTGTGTAACTAGCGCCCATGCAGCACTCGCCGCAAAGTATTTCTTAGCGAAGCGCAAACGCACCACGCATAACGTCTCATTCTCAACCGACATTTTCACCACACTGGGACTCAAGCCCGGCGATCTGATTGCGATTGAATTGGATCGTGTCACCAGCGACGGCACCAGCCGCACTGAGACCAACCACTATTTGATCGACACGTTGACTCGGCGGATGGACGGCACAGCATCCATTACAGCCGAACACTTCCCGCTGAGTAGCGGCGCTAGTGTGATAGCAACGGACATTGTTAGCGGCAGCTTTACCGTCGTATGACCGCCTTCCCCGCGCTAACACCAGCAGCCCGTTCCTGGACACCTGGAACGAAGCCGATCAGCACATTTATGAGCATGGGCGGCCGTGAAATCCGTTTCCGCCACGGCAGTCGCACTGTCGGACAACGCCTGACCTTGGAATTCACCAACGTCACTGAAGCCGTCGGCAAACAAATCACCGATCACTACGAAACCGTCGATACCACCTTCGAATCGTTCACCGTCCCGGCTGCTGTTTATGGCGGCATGGACGGCTACGACTACATCATTTCCGCCGGCAACGAATGGCGCTACGCCGGTCCACCACAAGTCACTTACAACTCCCCCGGCTACCAAACAGTCAGCGTGGAACTTATTGGCGTCGTCGCCCCGCCTAGCCCATGAGCACCCGCTACTTCACCGGAATTGATGGTGCGCTGCTAATTGGCGGCACCCAAATCGCCAAAGTGCGCAGCTGGAGCCTATCGGCAACTGCCGACACTATCGAAACCACCACAACTGCCGACTACGCCCGCACCTACGTTTTCGGCCGCCAAGGCTGGAGCGGCAGCTGCACCGTTCTGTATTACGAAAACAGCGCTGGGGCATTGGCGATGCAACCGCTGCTGGCTAACACGATCCGCACAACGTCACTGCCCAGCACAACGACGCATGTTTTGAAGTTGCAGCTGACCTCAGCTCGCGCCATCCAGGCCAATGTGCTGATCAACTCTGCCTCGATTAGCGCCAGTAGCGGTGAAGTTGTGGAGGTTTCCGTAGACTTCGTTGTGACAGGGCTGCTGACCGAAGCCACGATGGGGGCCTCCTGATGTCTGGCATCTATCTCGGCAATGGCGGCCTAATAAAACTACGCCGACTATCCGGGCGTTCCTTCAATTCAGTAATCGACGACAATGCAGTAAACGTCTCAGCTGGGCGACTGGAACTTGACTTCGGCTCGAACGTATTTACAACTGGCGACCGAGTATCAATTACCAGCGCAAGTCCGCTTGACTTCATTAACGGCTACACACAAAACTCTGTAAGTGCCTACGTCAACGTAGACACCTTGGGCGGAATTCGCCTCTACGACACTTGGAAAAAGTCCATCAATAATGACCCCAACGAAGCATTTGTACTGGCCGATCCAGCAAGCCCCTATACAGCAACATTTGAACTTCTAGGTGATGGCTACCGCGACCTAGGCCAAATTCTCTCGTACACACTTAGCACCAGCAGAAATTCCGTAGACGTCACAGCGCTAGGTGACGCTTACTCCGCACAAATAGGAACGCTAATCAGCGGTAGTGGCAGCATTGAGTGCCTATGGGATTACAGCGCTGGTGCGGGAGACGTCGAAAATTCGATGTACTTCCACCAGCTAATCCTGCGTCAACAACTAGGCAGCACCTTCAAAGCAGCCCTGGTACTAAAAACTGCAGATAGCGCCCCAGTTGGAGGCGTCAGCGGCAACCCCACGGAATCGCTGTACTACTTAATTAACGCTGTCGTCACAAATGTGGCGATGTCCTTTGAGCCTTCAGAGCCCGTTCGGTCCACGATTGATTTTGCAACGACCGGACTGATCGCAATCCGTTACGGCGACGTAGCAGACGCGCTACTTCTGCAAGAGTCAGAAGACGAAATCCTGCTGGAGCAAAGCTCAGGCAGCTTGGAGCTTGAAGCGGCTTAAACTGTACACACGGAGGCTTTGCTATGGCCAATCTCAAGATCAGTCAGCTGGCAGCCATAGCGGAAGCGGACGTTGTATCCGCCGACGTTTTGGCTGTTGCGGATATTTCGGCAACTGAGACCAAAAAGATCACCGCCGCCGACCTCGTAAAGGCTGGCGCCCGACTGAACGCCGGTCCAGTCACCTTTGGCGATGACGTTGTTATCAACGGCGACCTCACGGTCAATGGCACCAGCACAACGATTGAAAGCACCACGCTTGTCGTCGAAGACAAAAATATCGAGCTTGGCGCAGTCGCTACTCCCACCGATGTAACTGCTGACGGTGGCGGCGTAATACTGCTTGGCACACTGCCCAAGCTTCTGGTTTGGTCCAATTCGACCGACTCTTGGACAAGCAGCGAGCACATTGACCTCGCCAGCGGCAAGAGCTACTACATCAACGGCAGCCAGGTCTTAAGTAGCACAACACTCGGCAGCGGCGTTACAGGCTCCAGCCTCACCAGCCTCGGCACCGTCACCACAGGCACCTGGAGTGCTTCGACCATTGCCGTCAACAAGGGCGGAACTGGTCAAACCAGCTACACCGACGGTCAGCTGCTGATTGGTAACAGCACAGGTAACACGCTGACGAAAGCGACCCTGACCGCTGGAACCGGCGTCACGATCACCAACGGCAACGGCTCAATCACCATTTCAGCCGCTGGATCTGGTGGAACAGTCACCGGCGTCACCGGCACTGCTCCAATCGCAAGTTCGGGTGGCACAGCCCCTGATATTTCGCTGAGTCTTAAGGCGAATGGCGGTCTTGTTACCGAGACCAATGCACTGGCTGTTGACCTTGGCGCCAGCAGCATCACTGGAACACTTGGTGTTGCAGACGGCGGCACCGGGCAAACCACCTATACCGACGGTCAACTGCTGATCGGCAATAGCACCGGCAACACCCTTACCAAAGCAACACTGAGTGCCGGTACCGGCATCACAATCACGAACGGCAGCGGTTCGATCTCCGTAGCCGGCACCGCCGCTTCTACTTCTGTTGCCGGCGTCGTACAACTAACGGATAGCACCAGCAGCACTAGCACTACAACTGCTGCTACTCCCAACAGCGTCAAGTCCGCATACGACCTGGCCAACGCAGCGCTCCCCAAAGCCGGTGGAACGCTTACAGGCGATCTACTGCTGGATAACCAGTCAGATCTGCGTTTCGGGGAAGCCACCGGACATGGCGGCAACTGGGTTGCTTTCCAAGCACCCTCCACAGTTGCAA
>Ga0255150_1000059_pt1 | contig 46585 bp, 54 predicted proteins | sample Atl_Yuk_RepA_8h_FD_183634 | JGI IMG/M metagenome (GOLD analysis project Ga0255150, IMG submission 183634) | Freshwater microbial communities from Altamaha River, Georgia, United States - Atl_Yuk_RepA_8h | ecosystem: Environmental > Aquatic > Freshwater > River | place: USA: Georgia | collected...
GCCGCATGCAGCAGGCGAAGGTTCACGTTCTCGGGGCGCACGTTGCCAGCCTCGGGCGGCAGGCCGCTGTAGTTCTCGCGGTCATTGGCGATGGCCAGATGGTCGGACAGCTCATAGATCAGGCGACTGAAGCCAGCCAGGTTCTCAGACAGTGCCCGCACCTTCTCGGCATCGAAGTCCTTGCCGTAGAAGATGGTGCGCTTGGCGATGTTCAAAATCTCGGCCGTGGTTTCGGCGGTGCTGAGCAGGATGTGCAGACCGACTTCGCCGAAGTTCAGTGTCTCCGGTTTGCTTTCGGTCAGAAGGGCTCGCGCCTGGTATTCCTTGAAGTTCATTGTGTTCCTAAGTGAGTGGTGACTGATGCAGTGTATTGCACCGAAGCAGGGTCAGAAGAAGAGACCCATGATCGACCCAAGCGGGGCGACGAAGATGCCGATGAGGCGCAGCACCATCTCGCCATTGATGGTGTCGAAGTTCATGTGGAAGACGGCAACGACGTTCATGATCCAACCGACGATGCCGGTCAGAATCAGGCCGAGCCACAGCAGAGGGGCGATGAGAGAGGCCATGAGAGCTCCTTATTGAACGGTGGATTCGACGATCTTTCGGTACTGAGTCCAGCCCCGGAAGTTGCCCGACCACAGGTCTTGTCCGTCTTTGCCCATCGGCGTGGCCTGGTGCTCGATCGGGGATGCATGAAGCGGTACGCTCCCGACCAGCCGGTCGTACAGGGCGATGTCCTTTTCGATGCTCGGTGTCTGACCGTCATGTGTGAGGTAGGACACGCGAGCGCAGCGGGCTGCTGAAATTTTAAGCAACAGCTCCACGTTGCCGAAGTTCTCCAGTCGCTCCTGACGGGTGACGTACGGTAGATGCCAGTCGTCCTCGCGCAGTGTGTTGGGCTTGCTCTGCTCGAAGGCGTGACGCATCACGAGGGCCAGGGCGTGAATCTCCGGCTGAGCATCCGGATGGGCGCGCAGATCGAAGAAGTTCAGCCACTCGGTCGCCGTGACGATGACGTGCATGTACTGGAACGGCTCCAGCAGGCGGTTGGCCACCTGCTTGTGGACGCCCAGCGTGTTCATGATGTTGGCGCAGTCGGCAGCACGCTCGGCAGCCAGCTTCCACTGGCGAATCGCCTGAGCACGCTCGTCGCCCTGCAGCTCCTCGTTCGCCTGCATCCCTGGCTGGTTCTTGCCCCAGTGGATCGGCATGGCGGGATCGGTGCGAACCTGCTCGATGACCTTGGCCACCGGAATGGCGCGGCTCGAGCTGGCGTTGCGTGAAAAGACCCGATGGGTCATGAACTCGGCATGGATGAAGCGAGGGTACTGAAGCTGCAGGGTAGTCAGCCGTACGCCGTTGCTTTCAGCGACCGAGTCCTCGATGACTTTGGCAGTGATGATGGTCATGTTCGTTTGGACTTGATCCAGTTGAGAAATTGGTGGAGCTTCCACCCCACCCAGACGCCGATGACGAGGGCCAGGCCCATCGCCACCAGCACATCGCCACGACCGGCGAAGATGCCGACCGTGCTCATTTCGCGATCTTGGGCAGGGGGTAAGGCACCTTGTTGGTGGGCTGGCAGTGCCCATCGTCAGATGCGAACGGCTTGCTCTTGAAGTCGGCGTCTTCCAGGCAGCCGGTATTGCCCGACACGGTGGAGCACTTGACCTTGATGAGCTTGGTCTTCTCGGGGTTCACGAACTCCATCGTTGCCCAGCCATCGCCCTGCGGGCACTTGTTTTCCTGGGTGCTGTCGCCGCGTCCGATGATGTCCCAGCCCTTGTACAGAACATTCTCCTGACGATAGCGCTGGGCGTTCCACATCGCGTTTTCGCGGGCGGTTCCCTTCGCTTCCTCGAGCGAGGCGAACGACACGTCCTGCTGCTGACATGCAGACAGGGTCAGAGCCGCCAGTGCGGCAAGAATTGCGGTCTTTTTCATGAGGGTTCTCCTTAGATTGCGCGATATGCGCGGGTGGTGGGACCGCCGGTCGGCTTCTCCGATGCCGGCGTAATCGGCTTGACTTTCGCCGCTTTCACTTTCTTCAGCCGTGTGCAGGTCATGAACATGGCTGTCGATTCGATCTTCTTGGCGTCGTTGGCCTTCTTCACAACGTCGAAGTACACGCAGCCATTGAGGAACGTCGTCTTGGTGGCAGCGATGCCGGTGTGGCCGCTGATAATGTCTTCCACCTCGTCACCGATCTGGATGTCGGTGCTTTGCGCGGGCGTCGCCTTGTCGCTGATGCCCTTGCCTTTGACCTTCAGCTGACTGCCGTCGATGCTGTACGGGTCGGGCATCGTCGAGGCGTCCTTTGCAACCTTGGGTTGCACGCCGTACTGCACGTTGCCGTTGAACATCTCCACGCGGGAGGTGACGGTGCCTTCGAGGCCGCTTGCCAGGTCGATGACCAGGGAGCCGATCTTGATTTCCGTCATCACATCACCCGATGCTTGTGGACGGTGAAGGCTTCCAGGAGGAAGTTCTTGACCGACTTGAAACGCGGATTGGGGGCGCGCATCAGGATCGTGTGCCCTGCGGACATGTTGACTGCGGCGCGGGCACGGCCTTCGAGCTTGTCGAAGTCGTCTCCGGTGTGGCACAGCGCGGTCGAGACGGCGATCACGTTGCGGCGATCGACGCGGTAGGCGATCGTCATACGACCTTCCTTCGACGGCTTGTACGGATAGGGCTCGCTGTAGTCGAGCGGGTGAACATCGACAAAGTGAACGCCTTGCGCTTGAGCGGCCTTGACGATCACCTTCGCGGCTTCGCGACGGTTGGCGCGTTCTTTGGCGCGTTGCTGCGCCTCGATCGCTTGCGGGTGGGTGGTGCTGTCAGACACGGGGGTTTCTCCTTGAATAAGTCAGTCGTGACTCTTGCAGTATAGCGATGCAAGCGATGGGGTCAGCGGGAGATTCGCTGGCGGAAGCGGTGAGATTCGAACTCACGGACCCTTGCGGATCGACAGGGTTCAAGCCTGTTGTCATAGACCACTCGACCACGCTTCCGAACCTGGCATACGGGGAAGGACTCGAACCTTCAACCTGCGGTTTTGGAGACCGCTGCTCTGCCAGTTGAGCTACCCGCACATGAAACTGGTGCCACCTGAAGGTTTCGAACCCTCGACCTTTCGCTTACAAGGCGACTGCTCTGCCAGCTGAGCTAAGGTGGCTTGGTGGATGCCCAGGGACTCGAACCCCGTTGCCTTGCGGGCCACAGATTTACAGTCTGCTGCGTTCGCCAGTGACGCCCGACATCCATCGCACGTTCCTCAATTCGTCCCCGGTATTACATGAAAGCGGCCCGAGTTTCGATGGCATTGAGGCTTGTTGCCAGGTGTGCTGGCCCGACCAAAGGTTGCCGCTGCAAGATTTTGATGGTCTGCCGGTGGCCCGTCTGCCGAAGTGCTCGTCAGAGGAGCAAATATGGGCGTCAGGGCTCTTAGGGCAGCCATCAGGGCTGAGTTCTGGTGGGTTGGCGTGTCGCTGCATTAAGTCATACTCCGACTTTTTGCTCCTGGAGTGGAGCTACTTCATGCGTTTCCGATTAACTCGCTCTGCGCTTTCCTCTTTGAGAATCCAGCCCTGATGGCTCCAGGGGAAGGGATCGAACCTTCGACCAAAGGATTAACAGTCCTCTGCTCTACCGCTGAGCTACCCTGGAACATGGTTCCGACGAATGGGTTCGAACCACTGACCTACCGCTTATCAAGCGGGCGCTCTACCACTGAGCTACGCCGGAGTATTGGTTGCGGGGGACAGGACTCGAACCTGCGACCTCCGGATTATGAGTCCGGCGCTCTACCAACTGAGCTACCCCGCTGTCAATACGTGAATCTTATATAAGAAACGCAGGGAACGCAAGTCATTGCTGACTGATTCCCTGCAGGTTTCTTACATCGCCTTGCTGAAGTCCACCGGACAGGCGCCTGATGCACAGTCAACGTGAGCGAAGTCCACATCCTGCTTGACCTCTTCCGAGTCCTTGATCGCTGCCAGGATCGTTTCGAACTCGTGCTTGGTCACAGGCTGCTCCGGCTGGTACTCGTAGGCGGTTGTGTCCACCTGCGGCATCACCGAGCAGCAACGGATCGTGGATTGGCCTTCCAGCAGCGTGCGCTTGAACTCCTCGAAGGACACCAGTTTCGGGTTGTACTTCAGGGTGTAGCTCACCTGATTGCCACGCTCCTCGAGCGGCGTCACGCCGTCTTCAGCCACGCCGCTGATCCAATACTTCTCCAGCAGGCGCAGGTACTGGTACTGCTCTTCCGGAGTCGCCTCGGCGGCCGTCACCAGCTTGTCGCCCATGCCCAGCGTGCAGATGGTCGGCACGGTCGGGAAGCCGACGATTGTGGTGCCGCTGTAGGTCTTGAGCTTCTTCACCGGATAGCCCATTTCGCGGTACTGCTCGATCAGCGGATCGTCATTGCGGAACTGGACCCAGCGCAGGTACTCGCGCATCGAGGGCAAGTGAGCGCCTTCAGTCAGACCGAAGAGCTTGGAGGTGGTGCCCGCAGGCTTGATCGTGGTGTTCGTGTGCGGCACGTTCACGCCCAGGTGCGCCGAGTAGGTAGCAGCCTCTTCCTGCACGGCACGCTTGAAGCGCGACAGCGTCAGCCAGAAGTCCTTGCTCTTCTCCTCATCGACAATGTCTTTCCAGCCATAGCCGAAGCGAGCCCAGGCGTACTCGTGCAGGCCGGTGATGCCCACGCCGATGCGGTTCGTGCGCTTGACCTCCTTGTGGTACAGGGAGTCCATCAGGTTCGTGCGGATCAGCGCACGGGTGGCGGTGCGGAAGCTGTCTTCGGCATCATCGTCATTCTGAGCGTGGAACGGCACCACGTCGGCGATCACGCAGTAGCCACCGAGCGCACCCAGCACAATTTCGCCACAGGGGTTTGTGATGGTCTTGTACTCGCAGTTCTGCCAGGCTTTCGCCAGGTCGGCGGTCAGGCCCAGCGTCTCGGCGTCGAGCTTGTAGCGGGCGGACTCGGCGAAGTTGCCGTCCAGCAGCGTCTCAATGCCGTCGTCGCTCCATGTCAGCTTCTCGACGTTGATGAGGCCAGGCTCGCCAGTACCGTCGTTGTACGAGGCGTCGCAGATGGCTTCGTAGACTGCCTTGGCATGTGCAGCCAGAGATTCTTTGCCACGCGGGCCAGGGCCGCTGTCCTTGACCAGCTCCCAGAACTCGTTGTCCACGGTCACGGAGTTGTTCGAGCTCCACAGGAAGCCACCGCGCTTGACCTGAATGAAGTCCAGCACGTTCTTGTCGCGCCAGGTCTTTGTGGCCATGCGAGCCGCACGACGAGCGCCACCCACCAGCACACACTCGGCAACGTAGTGGTCGGCGTACATGGCGGCGCGCCAGGGCGACATGCCGGCGTCACGCAGCTTGGCCACATTGGCGATGGCCGTCATCATCGGACCAGGGCCGGATGCGGGGCGGTTCTGCATACCAGCGATCGGAGCGCCACGCGGACGCACGCTGGAAAAATCCAGCAGCAGCACGGTGTTGCGCTTGTCGCCACGCCATGCCATGTATTCCATCTTCTCGAGCGCCTTGGCCCAGCCCTCGCGGCTGTCAGGCACCTCGAACACTTCCATTTCGCGACCGGCGTACAGATGCTTGGCCGTACGCATGTCCAGAGCGTTGATTTCGCCCGTCTGCACGTCCTTGTGCATCATGTCGATGGTGCAGACCACGATGGGCAGGCTGTTCAGGTCGGCGCGGATCATTTCGTTGTCGTAGGAGCGACCGACACCGGAGCCGTTGAGCAGCAGATAGAAGGTGAGGAAGGTCGAGGCTGCGGTCGAGCAGTTCGTGAACACTTCCATGTTGCGAAGCGGCTGAGTCTCGTCGCCGTGCTGCAGGTGGCGACCCGACATGAGGATCGACGCCTGGCGCAGATGGTGATGCATGGCGTTGAACTCGACTTCGCGCTCCGCAGCTTCGGGGTGCAGCAGCGCATTGCCGGTGGCGACACGAGCGGCCACGTCTTCCCACTTCTCGACCTCGATGTGGCCCACGACGTTGAGCAGGCAGCGAACGATCAGGTCGTCGCCATACTCGACATGGTAGGACTCGATCACGAGGTTGTTGGACCGGCACCACTCATCGACCTCGTGGTCCAGCGCCATATCGTCGCGTCGAGGCAACTCGACGGTCTTGATGTAGGGCTCGACGGCGCGAGTGATCTTGCGGTTGATCGTACGATCCGCAACAGCATCGCCAATGCCTTTGGCGTATGAGCGTGCGGGGGTTTCGGACGAAGATTTCATAAGGCTCCTTGTTGATTGAATTTTGAGAAAAGGACGCGAAGTCTACCTCAGTTGTGACTTACGTTCCATATAAGAACTCACCACGCTTCGCCGATGTCCGAAGTCGGCTTGTCGGGGTCAGTCCTTATATAAGGTGCAGGCTCCGGACTTGATACCGAAGTTCCTGGAATGTCGATGAAGGGCGCGTTGCCAGCCCATTCATTTGCAGCCACCAGTGCGGTATGACCCTTCAGAACGGCAGTCTTTCCGTTTGGGCAGACCTGCATGAAGCCGCTTTGCCGATCGGTTCGGCAACTGGCGGTCATCACATACTGGCGCTCGGCTCGATTGAAGTCGTCGCGTTCGGAAACTTCCATTCGCAGCTTGGGGCAGCTGTCGCAGTCGGGACACTCGCGCTTGATTTCGGCGCGCAACTGTTCGCCATGCTTGATCGCCAGCTGCCGAGCGAGCCTTGCATCGCTGTCTTCGACCATCATCTCCGGCACAGTCCACGAGATACGCAGCTGGGCGCCAAAGACCGTCTTGCGATCCTCGAAGGTCTGGGGCTTGTACTGGACCGTAGGGCTGGACAACTCGTCATGAATGATGAACGTAGCCTCAAGCCCTGCGATCTTGCTGACTGCCTGGGCGACGATGCCCACATGGGCTGCTTTCACTGAATCGAAAACTTCTGATGCCATAACTGCTGACTCCGTGACTGATACTCAGTATTCACGGGTGACTTAGGGTCTTACGCGGCGACTTTGATGCCCCGATAGATTGCCAGCGCTTGCTGGAGCTGGGTCGAATCCAGACCGGCGTTGATCGCGGCCACCGCATCGGCCAGGTGCTCGTTCGCCTTGGTGGGGATCGACTTGCCCTTGAGGGTACGCATCCGCCAGGGCGCAGCTGGAAACCGCTTGATGGCCCACTCGATCATTTCGTCCTTGGTCGCGGACCGGATGCCGGTGGCCTTTTGCTTGACCTCGGCGGGGAAGACCTGAATCAGAGGGATCGGGCACGCCGCCAGGACGCCCGTCACCAGCCCCGAGTTGAAGTTGGCCGCCGCATAGCCTGCGGGGTTGCAGAACGGAATCTCGCTGATGGCGAACGATGCGTCTTCGCACGCCTCGATCATGCCTTCCTTGACGATCTTGGCGCGGCGCAGGTCATCCGACTGCTTGATGACGCCCTTCTTCGACTCGCTTTCCGTCTCCACCAGGATCAGGTCATCGACCGTCCACTCCATTGTTGACACATCGAGCGTCGCCTTGGCGATGCCCCAGTTGGACATTGACGGGTCCATGCCCACGATCTTGATTTTCATTGTTGCCTTTCACCACGAGCCGAAGCCCAAGTCCTTGTACGTCTCGAACCGATCTGCCAGCTTCTGCTCTTCGGCTTTCTTGGCCATCTCCACCTTGATCTCGGACTGCAGCCGATGCAGGTCGCCCACGTTCTCTCGAATGAAGTCCTTGAACCCATTCAGGTGAGCGAACGCCTGCTGCTCGTCCATTTCCATCTCCACGTAGTCAGCCACCATGACGGGCTTGAACACGAAGATGATCTTGCCGCGCTTGCCGACGTACGCCGACGTGGGCTGGAAGTCTTCCATGCCCACATGCGCTGCCTTGCTGTACGCTCCATTGCTCTTGCGTACCGTGAGCGAGGCGGGCGCGGAGAGCATGAACGTCTCCTGAGTGCGCTTCATCGCCTCGGACATTTTCTTGGCCAACTCGTCCAGAGCCAGCTCCTCTTCGGTCTTCTTGACTTGTTCCACCATCCTGAACTCCTCCAGCCCGCGGTCTTTCAGGGCTGACTTATCTGTAGTATAGCCAGGGGTTCGCAACAGGTGCGCGAACTCCTGCGCGGCAGTGTTGCGATCGAACCTGACCGGCTCGTCCCTACTTGCAAGTAGCGCCGCTGACTTTTCCATAGCCCTTCTCCTTCGTGACCGTGATGACCTCGTCGATCCAGTCCGACAGCGAGTTGTGGCTGATGACGATCACCGTGCCGCGCTCCTTCGCCTTGTCGTTCAGCACCGTCATCAGGCGCTCCAGACCCGATTCGTCCAGTGCGTGATCGACCTCGTCGGCGATGAAGATGTTGATGGGCTTGGTGGCGCGGGATGCGACCATGTCCTGAAGCGCCATCGCACACGCCAGGCGAACCTTGCGCTTCTCGCCGCCTGACAGCCCTTCGAAGGACTCGGCACCCTTGTCGTTCGTGACCTCGATCTGGAACTTCTCCTTGACCTCGCCCTTCGCGTTCGTGGTCAGGGTGTTCCAGACGGCGTGGATGTTGTCGTCAGCCAGCGCCGACAGGTAGTGGCTCGTGCGGTCGTTCAGGTACGGCGTGACCGTATCCAGAATGTGCGCCCGTACACCCGCCGGCCCGTACACCGACACCGCATCCTGAAGAATCTCGACCCGAGCTTCCAGCTCACGCTTCTTCTCGTCAGTTGCCTTGATCTGGCCCTCGAGCTCCTTGAGCGTCTTCTCCATCAGCGCCACGCTCGCGGTATAAGGATTGTCATTTTTCAACCAAACGCCGGCCGCCGTTTTGCACTTCTCGACCTCCACCTCGATCGCGGTCTTCTCCTTCTTCAGAACCTCGATCTTCGCCAGCTCGTCTTGCAGTTCGCGCTGTCGCGCAGCCAGTGCAGACACATCGGTCATCGAGTCTTTGTGGTCACTGGCGAGCTTCTGCGCTTCGTGCAGCGCTTCCTTCGCGCTCTTGTACTCGTTCGCGCACCGCTTGAGTTCTTCGGTGGCTTTCTCCAGGTCAGCTTCGCGCAGCTTCTTGACCGTCTCCAGGTCGTGTTCGCAATACGCCTTGCCGCATTCGCCGCAGGGCTGGCCCACCTTGTCGTTCAGTGTGCGGAGCGCCTCGACCGCATCGGTGTGAGCTTGCTTGGCTCGACGAGCGACTGACTCGGCGGTGGCGAAGACCTTGTGTGCGTCCAGAATGGCCTTGTCCAGACGCGCCTGCTCGTCTCGTTCGCCCTTGAGCGAGGCGAAGGTCGTGCTGATCTTGAGCAATTCCTTGCCGCGATCCTTGAGCATTTCAGCGTCGATTTCGCCACCCAGCGCGATGATCTTCGCCTGCAGTGGAATGGTCTTGGCAAGCTCCGCCTTCGCGTTGGGCTTGCGCTGCGCCTCGAAGTCGGCGTGCTTGGTTGTCTCTTCCGACAGTCGTGTGACGGCGTGCGTGTGCTGCATCGCCTGCGTGGACAGCTGAGCGTCGAGCGATGCCAGCTCCTTCTGTGCGGTGTTCAGCTTCTCGCGGGCGATCTGGTGGGCTCGAGCCAGCACCTCGGTGCCTGCAGCCTCCTCGATCATCAGCTTCAGCTGCTTGTCCGTCATCGCCGGCAGGTCAGGCATCTTCTCCTGACCGGCGTAGACCGCAGCCTGAAACACATCGAGCGAACAGCCGATCAGCGCGTTGATGACCTCCTGCGTCTCGCGCTCGGTGCCTTTGTGCAGGTCGATCGGAATGCAGGCGGGGTTGGGGTCTTTCTGTTGTACCAGCGTGGCGTTCTTGTGCGTCGAATCCTTGCGGTGACGAACGATTCGCCACTCGTTCGTGCCGTCCGACAGTCGGACCTCGACCCTGCAGTCCTTCTTGGCGGTCTTGTTGACGACTGCATCCGTGCTCACGCCTCGTGCGGTGACGCCATACAGGCCCCAGCAGATCGCATCCGCGATGGACGACTTGCCCGCACCGTTGCTGTCGGCACTGGTGTCGTCCTTGTTGTCGCCCTGAATAAGCAAGAGCCCACGATCGTCCAGCTCGATCTCGGCGTGCTGAAGCGTGAGGAAGTTGTCGATGATGACGCGATTGATTTTCATGCGGCCTCCCGAGCCTCTTTGAGAATCTCGTCGCACAGGACGGCGAGTTCAGTCTGACGCCCATAGCCGGCGCCCTTGATGTAGTCAGACACGCTGACCTCCAGCGATGCGCCCGCCTTCACGGTCGAGGCCGTTCGCGTCACGCCCGCTTTGGGCTGGCTCACGATCGTCACGCCTCGTGCGCCCTCCCCTTCGAGAAACTTGCGGAGGTTCTCAATCTCAGAGGGCTTGCTGCTGAAGATTTTGGCACGCACATAGTTGCCATCGACGATCAGTGGGATTTCTTCCGGCTTGGTCGTGCCGTCGATCTCCACGAAGCTCGGTGCATGACTTGCGTGCCAGGTGACTTCCGGCCCATTGACGACGAGAAAGCCTGCCTTGGTGCCAATGTCGCTCCAGGTCTGGTGCGTGAGCGCGCCGATGCTCCAGACGCCACCCATGCCGCCCGCGCCGTCGCGGAGCTTCTTGTGGTGGTGGTAGTGGCCCGCGAAGGTCTTGACGAACTTGAGCTTGGCCAGGTACTCGGCATCCAGCCCGTGATCGGGCAAGCCCTTGATGACACCGTCGATGCCGGCGTGGACGATCAGGTCGCAGTTCGGTGCGTCCATTTCATCCTGCAGCGTCTCAAGTGCCTTCTTCAGATCGGCGACCTTGCCGATGTACGGGCACAGGGCCAGCCCCTGGTGGGGCAGAACGGTCGGCGTGTTGATGATCGTGCAGCCAACTTCTTTGAGCGCGGTGATCGCGCTCGACACATCGGACGCCTCGCGCCCTTCGAGGTCGTGGTTGCCTGCGTTGATGATGATCTTCATGCCCGCGTCCACGATCGTTTTGTAGGTGGCCAGTGTCGGGTTGAGCACCGACGGGGCCACAGAGCCTCGAACGTGGAACAAGTCACCGGCGTGAACGAGCGTGTCGCCTCCGGCCTTGAACACCGCATCGGCCGCTCGGTGCGTCTCCAGAAGAATCCATTCGAGGCGCGAGTTGACGCCTGTGCTGGTGGTGTGCGAGAACGCCGTCCAGTTGTGGTGGTGCGTGTCGCTGATGATTCCGTAGGGTTTCATAGTCATCCGTGACTTATCGTGTCCTGTAAAAAATGTGTGAGCCCATTTTCTTGGTGCGCTCGACACTCGAACGCCACGCGGGTGAGACGTACGTGGCGTGATAGAAGGTTGCCCCTCCGGTGAAGTCCATGTCCGGTCGCTTGAGCGCGGTCTTTGCAACGCGCTGAGCCAGCAGCCATGCGTACTCGTCCTTCGGGTAGCCCTGGCGCTTGAGCACCCACTGGCCACCCTGCTTTGACAGCAGCTTGTTCGTCCATGAGAACTGATGCTTGGCCGTGACGATGCGGCAGACTTCGGACGAATCGCCCTTTGCGCGATTGAGCGTCACGTTGGCCACAGCGTACTGACCCGGAATCATTTCTCCACGAGCTTCGTGGTAAATGTTCAGAGCCAGGCAGATGATTGCGGTTTCTAAAATCATGGTTTGATATTAAATCTTTCGGTCAGGGACTTCTACATTTTTCACCGGAGACGCATTGCAGCTTCGACATTGCCCAAGTTCATTGCAGGAATGACCTTGAAGCGATTCAGCGGAAGACACCGCTGAAGGATGTTGTCGGGGTTCGTGAACGAGTCCGGTCCGAAGAAGTCCTCGACGCTGGTGAGCCACACCAGCTTGCGCTTGCCTTGTCGTACCGCCACACCCGCTGCGCTGTAGCCCATCGCGATCGTGTCCTCGAGGGCGATCCGCTCGACGCACCATGCGTTCCTCTTCTTGTAGACGTGGCGCATCTGACGGTGAGCGAGGTACAAGCCGCGACCATCGTCCAGCTCGTACCATGCTCCGCTGTGCTTGAAGTTGACCTTATGTTCCTTGAACTTCATCCATGACCCTTCTCAGCTTCACGACCGTGGCGGTCTTGTGTGGCTGGACGATGTGCGGGCCGTAGATGCGTTGAAGCAGCTTGAACAGGCGCTCGGCGTGTTCGCCGTCTTCCTTGTCGAGCTCCGTATGGTTTTCGAACGCGAAGCAGGCGCACAAGGCGCTTACCGGACCGACTGATACATCGAGAACGGTGGCGCGTCCGAACACCACCTTCCTCTTTTCGTCCATCAGGAATACTTCTTCACCTTCCGCAAGAGTGGCGTAGCGCCGGCCCATGCGGAAGGTGTTGAAGACTCCGTTGACGCCCACAATGGGCGGAATAAAGCCGATGACGACCTTTTCCAAAGCGCTCTCTCCTGGGTTGGGAGCCCAGTATAGAAAGCGCCAGGTCGGGGTTACTTCGGCAACAGCGCCACGAGTTCGGCGAATGCGCCCTCGGTGCGAATCTTCTCGGCCAGTGCCTTGACAAAGTATTGCTTGCCGTCCGTCCAGGTCACTCGAGGCTTGGAGTACGTGACCAGCTTCTCGGCGATCAGGAACTCCAACAGCGACAGCACCGTGTCGAAGGTGGCCACGCCCGTGTCGTCGAAGACCAGCCGCAGGCTCGTCTCCTGGAAGGGCTTGGTCATCTTGGACTTCACGCACTGGATGCTGATGTTCTGGCCAATGAAGGTCTTCTCGCCGTCCTGCTGCTCCATGATCTTCTGACGACCCAGAGCCAGTCGGGCGGTTGCATAGAACTCCATTGCCTTGCCGCCAGGAGTGGTTCGCGGATCGCCGTAGACGACGCCAGGTTTCAGGCGCATCTGGTTCAGGTACAGGAACGTCGCGTTGAACTCCTCGCAGTGCTGCGCCATCGCCTTGAGCGTGGTCGAAGTCACGCGAGCCAGTGCCGTTGTGTCGTTCATCGTGTACTGGTCAATCTCCTTCTCAGCTTGCGACTGAGGCAGAGCGGCGGCGATCGAGTCGAAGACGAACAGGATCGGCGCATCGGCAGCGATGGCCTTGCTCTCACGAATGATCTTGCAGGCCTTGGCGGCAACGACGTTGCCCTCCTCCCAGGTCTTCGGCTTGGCGTAAATCCAGTACGGACGCTCAGACTTCAAGCCGAAGCTCTCGGCCAGGCCCACGTCGAACGAACGCTCCCAGTCGATGAAGCCTGCGACACCGCCCATGCGCTGCGCCTCGACCATCCACTTCGTTGCGAGTGCGGTCTTGCCGGTGGAGGACTCACCGAACATCTCCACCATGCGACCAAACGGCAGGCCGCCGTCATAGCGACCCGACATGATCTTGTTGAGCGGGGGAAAGCCGGTGTCGATGAAGCGGGTGACTTGCTGATTGCCAGCGTTGGCACCGAGCTCCTTCTCCAGTGATGAAATCAGGTCTGCTACGGACATAGTTAAGCCTCGAATGGTTTGATGAAGTGTTCGACGTTTTTGGTGATGCTGCCGAACGCCAGCTCCGCGCACAGGTCGTGGAAGCGGGCAACGTCCAGGGCACCCTTGCGAAGCTCGACCGCCTCGGGCTTGGGCTTCTGGACGCGAAGCAGCTGCATCATGGAAAAGTTGCGGGCGAAGAGCTTGCGACCCTCGCCTTCGTAGAGACTGACCAGCGCCTTCTTGGTGGGCTTGTACGAACCGTCCTCGCATGCCTTCCAGAAGTTCTTGACGCTTCCGAAGGTGGCCAAGAGGTCGATCGCGCCCTTCTCGCCGATGCCGCCCACGCCGCTGATGCAGTCGGACGAGTCACCCTGCAGGCACTTGCCCTCGAGAAACGCCAGTGGTGTCTTGTAGGCCGTCTTGTCGAAGAAGTTGGCCATCGTCACGATCTTGGCGTCGTCGCGCATGTCACGCCACGTCACGCCAGGCCGGACCAGCTGCAGCCAGTCGCGGTCGCCGGAGATCAGGACAATCTCGTTGCCAGGCTTCGCGGTGAGCTCCGTCACCATGTAGCCGGCCATGTCGTCCGCTTCGTGCGTTGTGACGCGCATCTGGCGCACGCCGAGCGATTCGACAATGTCCTTGATGTACGGCCCCTGCTTCTGATACGCCTCCTTGATCGCGACTTTCTTGGGGTCGTTGTCGCGATTGGACTTGTAGTCGGGGTTGAGTTTGAAGCGCCAGTCGGCATGCCCGTCCCACAGCACGATTGGCGTGAAGTCGGGGTATGTCACGCGCAGTTCGCGCATGGTCTTGGTAAAGCCGAAAACCGCCTGCGTCTCCATGCCGCCTGCGTTGAGCTTGGTTGCGTAGTGGCAGGCATACCCGACACTGTTGCCGTCGATCAGAAGGTATTTCATAGGGAAAGCGTTCCCAATCTGGGTACGAACGTACCCAGATTGAGAACATTCCTCACTGGTGAGTTAGGTCAGATCGCCGAGCAGATCGTCCAGCTCGTCGGTCATCGCCGGAGCGGGCTTGCGGGCGGCTGCAGGGGCCGGTGCATCCTCGACCAGCTCGTCGTGAGCCAGAGCCGGACGCGAGGTGGTGGGACGATCCGAGCCCAGGATGCCAGCGACGTTGTTGATCGCCGACAGCGCCTTGCGCTTTTGCTCTTCGCTTTCCATCTGAACGTACTCGTCCAGGTTGTGCAGCTTGGTGAGCGAGTCCTTCGGCACCGCGACTTTCTTGGGCGACACTTGAACGCTGTACTTGGTGTTCAGGCCCTTGCCTTCGCGGTTGATCGTGATGATCTGGGCACCTTCGGGATCGAAGATGGACGCAGCCCACTCTTCGACGGCATCGACCAGACCGCCGAACACGGTGGTGCGAACTTCCAGAATCTGAGGGGTCTTGGGGTCTTCGCTGTCCAGCGCCAGCACGTTCATCAGGTACGAGCGACCCGCCTTCGCCTGCTTGAGCAGTTCGATGGTTTCGTCGTCGGAGGCAGCGTGTTGAGCGCGGTTCAGACCGTCACAGATCGGGCAGGGCTTGCCGTAGATCGCTTCGTTGCAGGGGTAGACGGCCTGGATTTCACCAGCAGCGTTCTTGATGTAGTGCTGGCCGAACTCGTGATACCAGACATGCTCTTCGCCTTTGCGCCAGCCAGGGAGCAGCACGTAGCGGTTGGCACCGGGTTGCGGCTTGATCGTCTTGTCTTTCGACTTCAGAGCAGCCTTTTTCTGTTTCATCAGTTCGAGGAGTTTTGCGGTATCCATTTTCAGTTGGTTCCTATGAGAGTTGAAGGTTGGTGCCGATCACGGGTTTGTGCATCGACACCTGCATTATAGCTCACCGCTGACTTCGCCATCTGCGGCAAACCACAATCTTTATTGGACGCCCCGCCCGTTCTTGAAAGCGTCCTTCGCACGGGCCGCCAGGGAGTCGCGCTCGTTCTGTTCGGCCAGGATTCGAACCCCGCCCTTGAACTCCTCGCGACGATCGGCACCCAGCTGGATCATCATGTCGCGGCGATCGGCCAGACTGATGACGAGCGACTTGTTGATGGAGGCGATCGTCTCGGCTTCCACCAGCGTGTTCTTGGCCTTCGCCCAGCGCGGATCGAGCTTGACGGCGTTCTCGACCATCTTCTCGGTCACTTTCTCGCCACCTGCGGCAAGCGCCTTGCGGTGCTCGTCGTAGAGCTTGGCCTCCAGCACATCGAAGCGCACCTTCAGACGGGCGTGCTGAGCTTCAGCCTGAGCCGCCTGCGAACCGTAGTACGCACGAAGACCCGCCTGCTCCATCATTGCCTGATCCAGTGTGGCTTCGGTGAGCTTGGTGTCGCGGTTGAACTGGTTCACATCCACGTAGAAGTTGAGCTTCGCCGCATTGCCGGTGGTAGGCACGTCTGCGGGCGGGTCCAGGTCAGGTTCTGGAGCCGGCTTGATCGCTTCGATCTCGGCAGCGACGGCGTCGATTGCGGCTGCGGTGAGCTCCTGGGCCTCTTTCACGTCAGCGACCGCAGCAGCCACTTCTTTGGCCTTCTTGACCAGCGCTGGCTCGGGTGTCGGTTCTTTGACAGGTACGGGCTCGGGCTCAGGCTCGGGTTCCGGCTCGGGTGTGGGCTCCACAATGGGAGGTGGTGCGACGGGCTTGGGTGCGGGTGCAGGCACGGGACCGCCGCCTGGTCTCGCCATCTTGGTCTGCTCGGCTTCGAGCTCCTCCAGCAGCGCGGTGATTTCCGCATCGTCGAATGCAATTTCGGGATTGGCCATGTGATTCTCCAGTGTGTCGATAGGTTGACGGTTTGATGTTAGCGTCAAGTCTTAGGGTTTTGAAGTCATTTATGACTTATACGTCAGGACAGAATGTCGGCAACTTGTGCAAACACTGCGTCCAGAACTTCTTGCTTGTCGGGGTCGAACCCGATCTGTTGCGCGTTGATGCCGCAGACGATGGTGGCGTCCAGAGTCGGATCGTAGATCGCCTTACCGACCATCTCCGACGCACCGCCCTTCAACCCAGGCACGAACCGCTTGATAGTCGCCGAGCCGAGCGCGACGATGACGGCGGGCTTGATGAGCTCCAGCTCGCGGTCGAGGAACTTGCTGCAGCCGTTGATCTGAGCGTTCGAGAGGAACTTGTCGCTCTTCTTGGCCTTCACCAGTGTCGTGTAGTAGCCGTCGGCGACCGACAGCCCTGCCTTGAGAATCGACTCCTTGACGTAGAGAGCCGCATCGCCCTCCAGCAGCTTGTCTTTCTTCTCCTCTTGCCAGGTCGGGCAGTCGGACACGACCATGAACTTGACGGTGGACTTGGCGCGAACGGTCGGGTGCGGGCTTTCTTTCAGGTCGCAGCCATCGCACTTCTTGTAGTCCTGAATCAGATGAATCACCTTCGCCCGAAGGAACTTGTCCGCGAGGTCGGTGGTTCTGTCGGCCTTGACGGCGTCGATGACGAGCCCAGGCATCAGCTCCATCTGATCCTTGCGGCGGCTGAAGTGCTTGGCAGACGGTGCGGACGGGTCGATGAGCGCGAACGCACCAACCTTCTCCAGATTCTCGACGACCCGAGCATTCACCTTCGAGCCAGGTTGACTTGCGGCCATCATGAACTCCTCCTTGGTGGAGAAGTGACCCTTGACAGCGGCGGTGTCGTCCTCGCCCCAAACCTCCTCGGTCGTGCCATCGCGCTTCTTCTTGATCTTGATGACCTTCCAGCCACGGTTGCGCTCACGCAGCTCCACGATCCGCTGGGCGGTGTTCTCGGAGATGCCCTTGACCGACGAGAAGGGCGCCAGGATCGTCTTGTCGTTCGGAATGGTGTAGCGATGCGTGGACGTGTTGATGTCAGGCGGGAAGACCTCGATGCCGGCCTCTCGCGCATCCTTGACCAGACCGGGGAGCTTCTCCTCATCCACGATCGACATGCAGGCGGCGAAGTATTCGGCGGGGTAATGCACTCGCAGCCACATCGTCCAGTAGCTGATGATGGAGTATTCGACGGCGTGCGAACGGTTGAAACCGTAGCCCGCGAATGCCTCGATCTTGTCGAAGATTGCTCCTGCGGTGCGGTCATCCAGTGAAGACGTGGCTTTGCAGCCCTCGACCCACTTCTCGCGCATCTCCGCCATCTTGTCTTTGTCTTTCTTGCCCATCGCTTTTCGCAGATGGTCGGCTTCCGCTCTGGTGAAGCCCGCCAGATCGACGGCGACTTGCATGACCTGTTCCTGATAGACGATCACGCCGAAGGTTGCCTCGAGGGCCGCCTTCATGTTCGGGTGGTCGTAGCTCGGCTCTCTGATGCCTTGCTTGATGGCCACGTAGTCATCGAGCAGGCCCGAGTCCATCGGACCCGGTCGGTACAGGGCGGTTGCGGCAGTAATGTCCTCGAAGGTCAACTGCCCGCCCACCGCCAGGTCACGAAGGAGCTTTCGCATCCCTGGCGACTCGAACTGGAAGACGCCGGTTGTCTCGCCCTTACCGAAGGCGTCCATGACCTTGCTCTCCTCGAAGGGCAGCTTCAGGTAATCGACCTCGGTGCCATGCCTGTCCTTGATGTAGCCCTTCGCAATCTCCAGCACATCGAGCGTGGACAGGCCCAGAATATCCATCTTGACCAGGCCCCAGTCTTCGACGATCCGCTTGTCCCAGTTGACGACCGGCGCATCCGACCGCGTCTCGATCACGGCGCGGTTGACCAGCGGCTCGCCAGCAACGACAACACCGGCTGCGTGACGCCCGAAGGCACGCATCGCACCTTCGAGATTCAGGGCGTGCTTCCAGATTTCAGCGTGCTCGTCCTTGAACTTGTCGATCTCGGGCACCGCCTTCGCTGCTTCGGTCAACGTGAACGACTGACCATGCTCTTTAGGCACGAGCTTGGTAGCGGTCAGTTCAATGCCATTGAGACCGTACATGCGACCAGTGTCACGAAGCGCACTGGCGCTCGCAAGCGTCGAATAATTGCTGATGCCTGCGACACGGTCAGCACCGTACTTGGCGGTCAGGTACTCGATCACCAGATGACGCTTGGACGACATGAAGTCCAGGTCAGCGTCAGGCAAGTCGAGACGTTCGGGGTTGATGAAACGCTCGAAGAGGAGGTTGAACCGAATCGGGTCCACGTCCGTGATGCCGATCAGGTACGCAACGAGCGAGCCGCCGACAGAACCGCGACCGGGGCCAACGATGATGCCGTTGTTCTTCGCCCAGACGACGAGGTCTTCCACCAGAAGGAAGTAGCCCGCGAAGCCCATCTTCTTGAGAACGGCCATTTCATACGCAAGGCGGTCCTGGTAGACCTTCATTTCGGCCGGTGTGGGCCTGTGCCCAAGCACCTCGTCGGAGAAGCGACGCCTCCAGCCCTCGACGCACTTCTTACCCAGGGCCACGAACTCGTTGTCGGCCATCTTGGGCAGCGACACCGGCTGCTTCTTCCATTCGTAGGTGCATCGTCCGACCAACTGGTCGATGTTGGCCAGGCCCTCGACCCACAGCTGCGGTGACGCCACGCCATTGTAGGTGTTGACCCGCCCTGCCGCCTTCTTGACCCGCTCGACAAGGTGAGTGGGCTCGTGAATGAAGAAGTCCTTCACGTACTGCACGGACCGATACGCCACGTCCATCTTGGTGTTCGTGGTGATGCACTTGAGCACCTCCAGCGAATCTGCTGCGTCCGCGTTGCGGTAGAAGGTCGGATACGTGACCAGGGGTGGCATCGCCAGGTGACGAGCCGCCTCCAGCGCCTTGCTGTTCAGCGTGTCGAAGAGCGGCGTGTTGATCGGCGTGAGCTCCGAGTAGACGCCTTTGACGCCGAAGCGGTCCTGCAGCGCCTTGATGATTTCGTCGTGGTTCGGCAGGTGGTACAGGTTGAACAGGTCGCCAGTCGAGACGACCACATCCTCGAGCTCCAGCACTTCCTTGAGCCCTACCCTGGCGTGGTAGTAGAAGTAGTCCTCGCTGTACGCTTTGGACAGCAGTTTGAGCAGCGAAGTGATGCCTTTGTCAGCCGTGACATACACCTTCAGCATGAACATGGGGTTCGGCTTTTCGCGCTCGCCCGATGCCTTGCTCGGCTTGCGGTAGGTCGGGTCTTCGACGACACGGATTCGGCAACCGATCACGGGCTTGATGCCCGCCTTCTTCGCTCGATTGATGAAGTCCACCATGCCGTGCAGCGACATGGTATCCATCAAGGTGACGGACTCGTAGCCCTTCTCCTTCGCATCAGCCACCAGATGCTCGATCTGGAGCATCGACTCGCTGATGGAGAAATCTGACCTCGCGGCCAGCATGTGATTCAAATTCATTCATTCTCCTGTTCTGGAACGTAACGCTCCCAGATAACAATCCACTGCAAACCCTTGCCCACATTGACGTTGGTCGTAAACGGAATAATGACCGATGAACTCAGGCCGCTGGGTCCGTAGATCGAGCTGGCGCGATCGTTGATCGAGTGACTGTGGCTTTCGCTCGTCGTCACACACTTGATGTCCCGAAGCCTGAACCCAGAAACAGGCGGCGTCAGAATTTCAGGTGGCGACGGTCCGTAGTGCGTCTGTGTGCGGTACTCATACATTATCGCGCACCAGACTAGGGTGCAGCGAAACCCCTTCGGCTGTTTCGATGGCAATGTCGAATGCCACCAGTGCAGGCAAGATGATGTTGACGTGAGAGGCGGCGGTGCGCTCATCCCAGGGCTCCTTAGAGCCGAGGTTGGCCATGAACGCTTTCTTCAGCGTCTGCTTTGTGAGCGTGCCTTTGAGCAACAGGTCACACGTCACCGACTCGAAGTTTTGGCGAGCTTGTGAAGCGAACGGGTTGGTGCCGGCAGCAAGGTCTGTCTTCATCTTCTCGACCATGCCGTGCTTGCACCACTTGGTTGCCAACTCACGCGGCTTCTTGCTGAGAATGCCGTCAACGATCGCCTTGTGATGCTCGGGCACCGCATGCTCGGCTCGAGGCTCGCGCTCGACCTTGCGCTCGACCTTCTCCTGCGGCTTCTTGATCGAAGGCAAAAACTTCGACATGTCGATCTTTGGCGGGTCATCTTGAGGCTTGGCTCGCTCGATCGTCACCGACTTGGCCATTCTGTGCTTGGCCAGAATGTCCTCGATGTTGATCTTGTCGCGCAGTGCCTGCAGCGTCTGCATACAGGCGACCGAACATGCGTCGAACGCCGGACACGCCTGGCAAACCTGCGAGTCGTGGCTGAACACGCTCGGCGCGGCGTAGCACCCTGGGGCGGATGCGTTGATGTGGGTGTCAGTGGATTCCATGTCAGGCTCCTACGAACTGCTTCAAATCCGAATACTTGAGCTTGTCGATCTCCTTCAGCGCGGTGTTGATTTCGTACTGACTGGCGTCCGAAATCATTCGCACGAAGTTGGCGACGTAGCGCGGCGAAAGCTGGACCATGTTGCGCGTGTTGTAGCCGAGTGACCGACCGAACTCGGCGTTGATGCGTGCCTTCTCAATCTCACTGACCACCTCCTTTGGAGGGCTGATGGTCCAGGTGAGAATGAGCGACGCCAGTGGCGACAGCGACTTGGCGATGTGCTCGATCATCTGGCCGACTGCGTAGTGCCCTTCGGGCGTGTCGTAGTCCTGCCAGAGCACTTCCTCGAGGTTGTAGTCATCCTCGCCGGCGCTGTTCATGTCGTCGATGGACGTGTATCGCATCCGGTCGTCGATCAGAGCCTGAGCCCAGCTGTTGAGCCGGTTGTACGCAGCCATGAAGTAGTACGTGGAGAACTTGAATCCTCTGGACTCATCGAACCCGTCGCATGCCTTCAGAAAGACCACGCTCATCTCCTGAAACACGTCCTCATAGTCGATGGTCACACGCGCCGCGAGGAGCCGGGTGTAGCCCTTCCTCGAGACGCTGTGGACCAACCCGACATTGGCCTTGTAGAAATCGGCCTTGTTCATTCGATCAGGCGCCGAAGATGCGTTGAGCCAGGCCATCGACGACCTCGCGATCGACTTTGGACAGCTTGTTGGTGAACGCCAGCGTGACGCCCTTGCGGAACGAGGCGCGCATCAGACCGATTCGTGCGGCGTAGATCAACGTACGCGGCGAAATCACATCGCTGATCTTGGCGCCGTCATACGCATCACGCACCAGCGTGGCGAACTCGACCAGCTTGTCGGCGTCCTCCTTGTTCAGACCCACTTGGTTCTGAAGAATCTGGCTCTCGGCGGTCTTCTTCATGTACTTCTTGTGGATGACCATGCCGAAGCGGTCGTAGTTGGCGGAGTTCTGCAGGTTGGTGCCCTGGTACAGACCCGTCTCGTCGCCCGAGCCGTTGGTGTTGCCGGTCGCGCAGAAGCGGAAGTTCGGGTGCGGCTTGATGATGCGGTTCTCGGCGTCAGCCTCCTTAATCATCAGTGACTTACCCTCGAGGACAGCCTGATAGACCGACAGCACGGACGGCAGCGCGAAGTCGTATTCGTCGGCGACGTACATCCAGCCGTTTTGCATCGCCATCGGCAGCGGTCCGAGTTCGAAGACGGTCTGACCGCCCTTGACCGTCCACTGACCGACGATGTGCGACTCTTCCGTGTTGACCGTGTGCTGGACGCGAATCATCGGGCGGTTGGTCCGTGCGGCGATCTGCTCGAAGAGCTCCGTCTTGCCGGCACCCTTGTGGCCCCAGACGTAGCACGGAATCTTCATTTCGATGGCCAGGACCACGTCCTTGAGTTCGTCAATGTCGTAGACATAGTTGTCCGAAATGGCGGGCACATAGTCGCTCCACTCGTGGTTGGCGACAGTGCTGATCGGGATCGGTTCGCCACGCGAGTTGAGCGCGGCCTTGACGCGACCCAGGTTGAACAGCTCGTTGAACGCCTTCTTGATGACGCCGCCCTTCGGGATCAGGGCAGACGCGGCAGCAGCTTCCGGCTCGGTGGCCATTGCGACCTTGGTTTCCTCGCCAGTTGCGGCGCGCTCAGCTTGCTTTTCGGCGAGCTTGCGCTTGGCGAGCTCCGACAGCAGCGGTGCGTGAGGGTACTTCTCGGCATACGCCTCGATGGTCAGTTCGGGGTGGGCGTCACGCAGGTGCAGCTGGATGGCGTGAACCTGAGCTCCACAAATGGAGCAGGTGATTTTGGCGTCAGACATGAGACTCTCCTAGAGGGTGTTGAAAATCAACGGGTTACAAAAATTTGCGATGTTTGTATGGTAAGCACTGCGGGGCGGAGAGGCAAGTCACGGGTGACTTGGCCTCTCGATCTGCCCATCAAGTCATCAGCAGGTGGCGCAGTTCTTTGATGACGGCTGCCGGCAAGTCCTCGACCGAGTTGAGGATGAGGTACTTCGGATAGAAGCGCTCCACCGCATTCGACTCGATGCCGATACCGACGACCTTGATGCCGCTGTTGGACACATCCTTGACCACGCGGGTCAAGTGCTGCTCCAGGTCGCCACGCGAGCCTGCAGCGGCGGGGTAGCCGTCAGACAGCACGATCATGATCTTGCCAGCCTCCTTGCGAGCCAGCAGACGACGAGCGGCAATCTCGACAGACTCGCCATCGACGTTGCTCCGCAGAATGCGCGTGTTGGGCAGCCAGGCGAAGCGGTCACGCACGGTGGCGCACATCTTCTCCTCGTAGCCCTTGAGGATCGGCATGTACAGACCCTCGACGCGAGAAAAGCGCACGCCATGTTTGGCCTGCTGATCGCGCAGGTCATTGACCGCCGATGCGCCGAGCTCCTTCGTGGTGAAGCAGATAACCTCATTCTTGATGTTGAGGCGATCCAGAACCGACGACAGCGCATACGCAGCCTGACTGGCGGTATGAATCTTCGAGCCGCCCATCGAGCCGGAGGCATCGACGACCAGTTCGACGGCTACGTCCTTGCTGCGTGACTCGTGCTTGCGGCTGAAGACCCGATCGTCATTCAGCGCCAGGCGCGACAGGTTGGCGGAATGCAGTCGGCCAGAGCGATGGCCGTGTGAACGAGTCGCCAGCGACCGAGCAGCAACGGCACGCTCCAGGTCTTTCTGCAGCGGCGCGACCATGTGATCGACCTTCTCCATCAGCTTCTTGCTCATCGACGCCTCGAAGCCCGAGCCGATCGGCAGCTTCTCGATCAGGTCGTGGTCCTTCGTAAACGGCATGTAGTCAGCGTTCATCGCGGACTTGAGCGTACTGTCCGTGATGAGGCGCGACATGGTTTCGTCGAAGTCGTTCTTGTCGTCCTTGTTCAGAGGCGCCCAGATCGGCTCGTCGTTGTTGATTTCGCTCTCTTCCTCGCCGGAGATGGGGCCGGTTTCAGGCTCTTCGTCAGTGCCTTCGGCGTCGCCCGTGTACTCGTCTTCTTCCGTCTCGGGCTCGGCGTCCTTCACGTCACCCTCCTCGTCATCGTCTTCGGGTTCGGGCTCGCCGGAGGTGTCATCCTCGTCTTCGGATTTTTCCTCGTCCTTGTCGTCTTTCTCGCCCTCGTCATCCTTGCCGTCAGACCCTTTGGCGTCGTCGTCTTTTTCGTCCTCGTCGCCCTTCTCAGGCTTGCTCTCGGACTTCTTCGACTCGCCCTTCTCCTCGTCGTCGCTCTCGCCGCTGCCGGACGGTTCTTCCTTGTCCTCCGACTTCTCGGGCTTGTCAGACTTTCCGGCCTTGCCCTTCGACTTGCCCTTCTTACCCTTGCCGGTGCTGCCTTCACCGTCACCCTCGCCCTCTTCAGACGAGTCCTTGCCCTTCTTCTTGCCCGAGCCTTTGTTGCCTTCAGTCAGGCGCTTGACGATTTCTTCGGCAAGGGTCATGCAGTCGGCGGTCGATGTAGCGCCCTCGATCTGCGGCTGCAGGTCTTTGATGCGCTCGAGGATGGGCTCGACCTTGGTCCAGTGGTCTTTCATGAACTCCTTGAAGACCTGCTGGCCCGACAGTGCTCGAATCATCGGCACCATCAGCGTGTTCATCACGCCTTGAGCATCGCCCGCTGCAGCTTTTTCCTTCATGCGCGGAACGACAAACTTGTCCAGGTAGAACTTGCCAGTCACCGACAGGTTGTACGCCGAGCCCTGAAAGCGTTTTGCCATTTCACGTTCGATGCGGGGGTCTTCCAGCGCATTGAGCATGAAACCAACTTGATCGCCTTTAGCATTCGCTTTGGCCATCAGCGGGAACTCGGTGAACAGGATGTGTGCAACCTCGTGGTCGAGAAAGCCTTGAATGGCCTGGCACAGCTCCTCGGTTGCGTTGTCGGGCAGGTACGGCAGATTGACGAGTACCGGCTGGCCCGTGTGGTCAGCTTTGACGTAGGCGTTGACGCCCTGCTGAGTGACCTTGATGCCCTTGCCAGACAGCATCTGGGTGATCTTCACGACTGACTCGCGAAGGATGAAGACACGATCGTTTTTCACTGACTCTCCTTATGTCATGAGTGACTGATAATGCATTGTCATCGACCGAAGTAGGGAGAGCAATGCTTTGCGTAGGGAACTTGAATGGGCGCCCGAAGGCGCCCAGGTCGGTCAGAGCGACAGCCGAGCGGCACGTCCGCTCATCGTACTGACCAGACACATCGGCCCACGGTAGACGTGTACGCCAATGTGCAGTAGAGTGGTGCCGAGGTCCAAGACCTGCCTGACCTCCAGGTGCTCCAGCGTGTCCGCGAGCTCCTGCACCGAAATCTCATCAACTTCTGGAAATAGACTCCAGCTCGACATATATGTCCTTGTCTTGTTTCTATTGGTTGATTTTAGTCACTCGTGAAGCGGAACCTTTGGGCGTTTCACCTCCATTTGTTGTTTCCCGGTAGGGCAATCAGTCAGCACGTACTGTTCTAATTTGTATACTCAGTTCGTACTTAACCTCAACTCATAGGAACTGTCATGGTTACGAAGGCTGTCCGAGTGACGCCCGCGAATGCCAACAAACCCCGCAACGTCGCCGAATACATCAGCTGGCAGATTCAGCTTTGCGGAAAACCACAAACGGAAATTGCTCAACAGGCTGGTTTTGACAAGCCAAATGTCATCACCATGATTAAGCAGGGGAAGACGAAAGTTCCTCTCAACAAGATTGGCAGCATGGCCAAGGCGCTGGAGATTGACCCCGTCTTCTTCATGCGGATTTGCCTGAACGAGTACCTTCCCGATCTGGCAGAGACGATCGAGAAGATCACGAATCAGCCGATCATCACCAACAACGAGTTGGAGTTCATCAACGTCATCCGATCCAGCAAGGTGGTCAACCCGAAGCTGCGGAACGACGCCGAGAAGAAGAAGCTGCGCGAGTTCGTGGACACGCTCAAAGCCGATAACGAAACGAACTGACACCGTTTTCTCCACATGAGGCGCCTTCGGGCGCCTTTTTTGTGCAGCGCAATTACACCGCCAAGCTCTGCCGTAGACAACGCACCGCGACCCACCGCCGACGAGCGGTCGCTTTCGTGCCTTTCTAGAAACACTACCCTGGGTGAACACCCCGTTTTGTTGGTAAATCTGCCGCACAAGCCAGCGGACTCTTGTGTTCTTCCTGCCGTTCATCCTACTATGGCACACCTCACTACTGACTTACTGCTCCTTCAAAAATGGAACGCCTGATTGCACTTGAGGATGTCGAAGCCCAAGTCAGCCTGAAGAAATCGACCCTGTACGGATTGATCGCCGTAGGTCAATTCCCTGCGCCGATCAAGGTTGGGCGAGCAAGTCGCTGGCTGTCGAGCGAGATTCAGTCGTGGATCGACGAGCGCGCCAGGCAAAGAAGTAGTCCCACGGCTGCTGTAAGTCAGTCCTGAGTGCGTCGAGATAGTCTGCCCACGCCTGCATCATGGCGATGCGGCTGTCGAGGTACTCGGCACGGTTGTAGGCGCGGTCCGTCTTGTCGTCTATGTCATGCGCCAGTTGCTTCTTCGTCACCTTCGACTCGAAGCCACCTTCCTCGAGCAGCGTTCTGGCCGAGGCTCGAAAGCCATGACAGGTCTGCTTGCCCTTGAAGCCGATGCGCTCCAGGTTGTCGTTGAGAGTGTTCTCGGACAGCGGCATGCCCTTCTTGGCGCCAGGAAAGACAAGCCCCTGGTGGCCCGTGACGGTCTTCCAGTTCCGCAGCAGCGTGACCGCCTGCGCGGACAGTGGCACAAGGTACTCACGACCCTTCTTCATCAGGTAGTGCGGCACCTCCCACATGGCGCCATCAAGATCGAAGTGCTCCCATCGAGCGGTTCTGAGGTTTTGGGGCCGTACCCAAACCATCGTCTGAAGACGTAGCGCCATCACGGCGATCGAGCCAGGCTCCCGATCGAGCCGCAGCAGCAGCTCCCTGAACTCGGCTGGCCTGGTGATGGCCGCATGGTGGCGCTCGACGTGCGCCTTGAACTCGCGGCGCCTGACATTGCCGGCCGGACTTGCCTTGACGTACCGCTGATCGACGGCGAATTGCAGGGCGCGAACAAGGATGTCCCGAACGCGGGTCAGCATGTAGTGCGCGCCTCGAGCCTCAACTTTCTGAAGAACGGATCGAATGTCATCCTCGGTGAGCTCCGTGATGCGCTTGGCGCCACACTCGGCAAGGATGTTGGCTTTGGCCGCCTGGTCGTAGTCGGAGTAGTGCCGCGAGCTCCAGCTGTGCTTGTGGTGCTCGAGCCATTCGGAGATGACTTCCGCGACTGTCTTGGCGGCCTTGGTTTCCTGGCGCTCTCGTCGGCGCTCCTCCACCGGATCACGACCAAGCTGCACGAGCGTCCTGGCGGCTTCAGCCAGAGTTCGTGCCGTACTCAGCTTTACGGTGGGGTACGTGCCCATCGAGTAGGTCTTGCGGACGCCCTTGAGGGTGTAGTCCAGCTGCCAGGACATGCCGCCTGATCCGCGCACGACGAGAAACAACCCCTCGCCATCCGAAATCTTGGTGATTGACTTGTCGCTGGCCTGTGCTTCCTTGATGCGCTTCTCCAGCTCCTTCTGGGACAGTTCGTGCAGGGCCATGTGGTAACGAGCCGTGGTTACTTGGACGTGCTGCGCGGTAACGGCAGCGTCAGCAGATGCAGTTTCGGGACGTTACCACAGGGTTTACCGCGCCGATCGCTGGAAGTCGGCGCACCTCGGCGGACGAGGCTGGAAAAGAAAAAGGCCCAAGTCGTTGATTACTGGGGCCTTTTTGCGATCCGCTGGACGCTGGTGGAGGTCTGCGGAGGTCTTGCTGGCGGAGAGGGTGGGATTCGAACCGCTAGTATTGATGCGGGTTTCGGGGCAGTTTCCTGCCCGCTACCACGTTCATTACCGCAGCAGAAACTTGCTTGGATCGTAGGCTTGTTGAGCCAGGTCTTCGACCACTGCGTCGATGTTGGACTCGTTGAAGTTGGTCAGCCAGGTGTCGCACACCGGCCCGACATCCTCTGCCCAATGACACTCGTCCTTGAGCATCACGCCCAGGCGCTTGCTGTAGGTTTCGATGACGTTCTTGGCCGCCTCGCCGCCCTTGCCGATGGCCAGGGAGAAGTCGCCCAGCATGCGCTCCAGGAATCGACGGGCGATCACCTCGCCAGGGTTGTCGATGAAGACCGAGTGCAGGTTCCACGAGTGCAGGTGGCAATACTCGCGAATCTGCAGCAGGCCTTCCGGCTCGACGATCACCACGATGGGCTTGTCTTCGGCCGCGACCCGCTCGATCTCCTGAGCCGAGACGCCGTAGAAGTTGTTGTTGAAGTGGACCGTCTCCACGAAAAAGCCGGTGTCGCGCAGCCGCTTGAACTCCGACTTGTCGATGAAGTGGTACGCCTTGCCATTTTCCTCGCCAGCTCGAGGCTCGCGGGTGGTATGGGAGATCACCTGCACGAAGCCCTCTTCCTTCAGGCGCTTCTCCAGCGTTGTCTTGCCGGCGCATGACGGGCCGGTGAGCGATACGATGAACGGGGTCATTCCTTGTTCTCCAGTTTTTTGGTCAGCACTTGCAGAAGGTCCGTCATCGCAAAGAGCGGAACCTCCTGGCCATTGCGGTCGATCATTCGAACCAAGCCACCGATCGGAGCCGGAGAAACTTCCGTCGTCCAGGGAAAGGTGGCTTGCAACTCCTTGAATTGTTGTTCAGTCATGACTTATGCTTTGTCGTCACGGAAGCGCTTGAAGCGCGGGTGGCGCAGCGACCCATCGGGCGTGACCTCGTGGTACTCCACTTCGATCATGCGTCCGACAATCAGGTCGGGGTCTTCGTTGCGGAGCTCGTCCGACAGACCCGAGCCCACGTTCACAGGTACGCCCTTGTGGTCCACGATCAGCGCGCCGATCATGCCCTCGTACTTGCCCGTGCCCTGCTCCCAGCCGGTCACGAACAGGTCCAGCGTCTCTTCGGCCTTGATCTTCATCCAGGCGTGGTTGCGCTTGCGCCAATACTTCGCTTGCGGCTCCTTGATGATGAGCCCTTCGAGTCCGGAGGCACGGACCGACTGGTACAGGTTGTGAATCTCATCCACGCTGGAGACGAGGTAGCGAGGCAGCAGCTTGAGCGGCCCGCCGCTCACGGTCTTGAACAGGTCTTCCAGAACCTGACGACGAACGGCGTAGGCGGTTGCACTGCCCTCCTTCGTGTCTTTGTGGAAGAGCGACTGCGGCAGCACGTCGAAGACGTTGAACACGGCGTCGGTGGCCTGTTCGTCCTTCTTGCGAGCCACCGAGACGGTGTTGTTGAACGAGCCGCTGGTAATCTCGCCGTCGAAGACCAAGTGGAAGGAGTCGCACCCGAGAAGACTGCCGAAATACTCGGCGTCACCATCATCGTTGCCTGTCTCGTTTCGAATGTCGGCTCGGAAGTTGTCCACCAGATTGAGCAGTGGGTCTTTCAGGTGGTCGAAGGTCGTGAACTCCTTGCCAGAGCGACTGAAGAACTTGACCGCCAGCTCGCTGATGTCCACAAACGCCAGAACGCGCACGCCGTCGAGCTTGGGCTCGGCAACAACCGGCCAGCCCTTGACGCGAGACGCCTCGAAGGGATGGGCCAGCATGCAGTCGAAGGTCGGAATCAAGCCAGGGATGGCTTTGTTGACGGTCGATTCGCTGAAGCCAGCGCGAAGGTCTTTGCTGACGATGCGCCACAGCAGTTCGGCCGACTTGGCGGTCAGACGCGACATTTCGGAGACGAGCGTGTCGCGTGCCAGGTTGCCGGTCAGATTGCGGGTCCGCAGGTTTTCCAGCAGGTGCCAGGTGTCGCTGTTGAACGTGCCATTGCCGCCCGAACGATGCGTATCCGGACGTTTGGCGATGCCGTAGGTCTTGAAGGGGTTGAGCGCCGCTTCCAGAACGTCCTGGAAGCCCTCCAGCTCCGCAGAAGCCCGAATCATGTCTTCCTTTGCGGTCTTGCTGGAGGTCGCTGCAATCGCCTCAATTTTCTCGAGGATCAGATCGGAACTCACGCTTCGCCTTCCTTGATCTTCTTGACCATGCGCTCGTACGATTCAATGGCAAAGTCCCCCATCGAGTCGATGGCCTCTTTTGCCGTGCGAAGCACCAGTTCGCGAGGCAGGTCCGATGCTGCGATCAGAGCGGCGACGAAGGTGACGTACGAGGCGCACAAAGCGCTGGCCAGGGCAGGTGGGGCAATGCCGGCCTCGTTCAGCGAACGCTGGGTTTCGACCAACGCCTGCATGGCCTTGTCGAAGTGCTCGTCCAGCTGCTTCTTGGTTTCAGGCGTGATTTGTTCGTCATTCATGACTTAGGCTCCGTTTGTTGAAGATGTGCCCGCATGCATCCGTGCAATGTCCAGCAAGGACACAGGCTTCGTCGAAGGTTGCGGCGCACTGACCTTCGGCTCGGGGTTGGGTTGGTCGCTCGCCTCTTTGATGGCGGCGTTGATCGCTGCGGCATACCCGTCGGTGGGCATGTCCATGAGACGGTCGTCGGATTTGACAGCAGGTTTGGGTTCGGGCTTCTTGACTGCCGGTGCTGTGACGGTCGGAGCCGCCTTTGTGGGCCGGAAGCTGGTCGTAACCTGACCGAACTGCTTGTCCATTTCCTCGCGCAGCAGTGCCCGATCGACGTAGTACAGCGCCTTGCCGGCCGTCTGTTCCTCGGTTTGCATGCTGATTGCGGGGCATGACTTGCCGCTGATTGCCTTCTCGCACTCGGGATACGAGGACAGGGCCTTGTCGCGCTCGTACGCCTTGAGCTTGTTCAGGCAGACGCAGTAGCCTGGGGTGTAGCCCACAGCCTTGCAGCCCTTGACGGTGAATGTGTTGGTGCCCGCCGCCGACTGCTCGGGCGGGTAGATCGACTGTCGGTCGCGAACGGCCTGTTCGATACTGTCAAAAATCGACATGGATACTCCTTACCAAGAGCCCCACAGGGGGCGAATCGCCGAAGCTCGTTTCTGATCCAGAATCTGCTTCAGCACTGACTGAAGTTTATAGCGCGAGTGCAGGGTTTGAAAGCGGTCATCGACGATCGCCTGCAAGGTTCCCTGAACTTGCCCGATCATGTGCATGCGGATGGTTTCTTGCATCTGGGGCGGCAGTCGGTCGAACACCTCCTTGTAGTCGCTCACCAGCTTCCCCACGTCTCGCCGCGATCGGGTTCGGGCTGCGGCTCCTCGACGACAACCTCGTCATCATCATCGTCGTCCGGATTTGCAGCACCCAAGCTCAGTCCGAGCACTTCCCTGATTCGCGTACCGTTCGGGCCGTAGTGCATCGACAGAGTGTTGCCAAAGTCTGTCTCGCTTGCGAAAGACAAGCCGCCTCGAGTGTGCAAAGCGCCTGCCGCATCGGGCTTGGTGGCGCTGTAGCCCCTGCCCTGCTTCTCGCGAATGACCTTATCCGCCGCTACGTCGAGTCGCTGTGCCGTCGAGAACTCCTCGACCTTGATTTCTCCACCGCGTACTCTGGCCGCAGCTTTACCCCATCGCTTGACGAGGATGAATTTTCTGGCGTCGGCGTTGTACAGCTGGACAACTTCGTAGAACTTTGTCCCGCCTTCGTGCATCAAAAATGTGGCGCTATGTGTAAGTGATGTGGTCATAAACTTCCATTGACAAATCGTCGTTGAGTGAATTGTAGAAACCGAGTTGCGGGGTCACAACACGGCGAAGTCATCGACCCATACAGAGCAGCTTGATCTTCGCGGCCGTGGTAGGTGACAGCACCTCCGCCTTCCAGAACGCCTGGCGCACGACCTCTGGCGCGACCTCGTTCGGGTCTTTGTCTTTCGGCAGGAATGCGATACGGGCCACAAGACCTGCGCCGCGCACCATGAGCGCCGCCTTCACGGCATCCTGGGTCGCTTTCTTCTCGCCGTCCCACATGAATGTCACTTCGCGCAGGCCATGCTCCTTGAGCTTGATGAGCTTGGAGAGCTGGCTGTTCTCGGAGCCTTCCGACAGGTGCTTGCCGAAGCTGCCAACCGGCACAACGTCTCGAAGCGCCGAATCTCCGTCGAGGGCGATCTTGAGCGCCATTACGTCGAACGCGCCCTCCCCTACGACGATGCGCTTGGCGCCGATCGCGTTCTGCCCGTTGTACAGATACGAGCCTGTCGATGCGAAGCCAGGTGGGAAGAGGTACTTTTTGTCAGCCGTACCTGTGATGTCCCGACCCTGGAACGACACGAACGTGCCGTCGATGTCGTAGATCGGAATGAGGATGCGGTCCGCGTAGCTCTGACGCATCTTGCGGCCGTAGTCGTCCAGGTACTCGAAGACGCCGCGCTTGGAGAAGCGCAGACGGAAGTACCGAGCAATCTCGCCAGTGATGCCGCGATTCTCCAGGTACTTCAGATTCTTCTCGCCAATGGGCAGCTCGTAGCTCTCAGGTAGATGGAGCTCCGCGTCATGCTGGACGGCCGCCGTATGCCGAATCCGAGGCTGCCAGCCCTGTTCGGCCGCAACCTCCTTGACATGCTCGATCACTTGCCTGGTGGTCGCCGTACCCAGGTGGGCCTGGATAAACTTCCACTTGTTGAACTTGACCTCGCAATCGCCGGAGAAGCAGTTGCCCAGCCCTGTCTCGGCGTTCAGGTAGACCTTCCAGTTCGAACCGCCGCAGCAGGGGCACTCCTTGATGTTCAGCTGCGTGCCACGTGAGCCTCGAGTCACCTTGTACTTGACGCCCTCACGATCGAGCCATGACTCCATGTCGATCGTTTCGAGCGCTTCCTGGAGTTCTTCATTGCGACTCATCGACAGCCTCCCTGTCGGTGTCGGTGCTGCCGCACTGAGAACATTCCAGCGCTTCGGCACCGAGGGGCCAAACCGCAACCCACTTGTGGCCGCAGTTCAGACACTCGGCGTGGCCGTGCATGTATGGAGCGATCGACTCATCCATCACTCTCTCCGAATGATGGATTCGATGAACTTCATCTTCGCAATGTCCTGCTTGATGAACAGCGTGAAGCCCGACTCCTGGTTGCGGCTGGCCGCGAAGTACAGACGAGCCTCGCCCTTCGATCGCTCCTCGTCGGTGATGTTGATGGAGATCATCAGATCGACCGTCCGCACCTTGTTGAAGTCTTCGGCGACGTGTTCAGCCTTCGCGACGGTGGCCTTGTAGCCCTCGCGGTTGGTCTGCGTGGCCGTCAGCATCGCAACGTCCTTCTGCTGTGCGATGGCCCGCAGGTCCACGTACACGGACTTGCTGTTCTCGATCACATCGTTGTAGCGGAAGTTCGGAGCCATGATGTCCGCGTAGTCCACGACGACCAGATCGAACTTCAGACCTTTGGCCTCGTAGCGATCCAGTAGCGCCCGCAGCTGGTTCGGCGTGAACGTACCGGACGGGAACTCGTGAATCTTGAACGCACCGCTGCTGGCCTCCATCGCGCTGACCTTGGACTCAACATCACGAATGTGCTTGCCGAGCTCCTTCATCATCGTGTCGCTGATGGATGCGTCGAGACGATCGGAGATGATCTTCGCGCTCACTTCGAGGGTGATGTAGAGTACGTTGAACTTGGCCAGCGCCGCAGCTTTCGCAAAGCCGATCAGCGCGGTGGTCTTGCCCGCTTTCGCACCGCCCATGATGGTTGCGAGCTCCTTGCGGCCCCATCCCCGGTGGTAGAGGATTTCGTCGAGCTTCAGATGCCCAGTCGTGATGCCTCGAGGCGGCCTGGTGCCTGACGCATCATCCAGTCGCTCGGAGGTGCGAAGACTGATGTTGGAGAAGTAGTCGTATGCGCCGCCGTCTTCGTTGATGCCGACCTCGACCGCCTCCTTGATGTACTTCTCAACCTTGTCGAACTCGCCGCGCTCGACGAGCTCCACCGATTTGAGAATGGCGGCAGTGGTGGCCTGGTGCCGTGCGAACTCGACGATCCGCTCCTCGACATACTCGCGCCCAGTCACATCGTCGTGCAGGTACACCCGCTTGAACGCCTCCTGCACCAGAGGGATTGCGTCCTTCTTGATGATGTTCGCGGCGCGGGACTTCTTGACAATGTCGGCCATGACGACCTTGTCGGGCAGTCCCCGATTGCGCTGGTAGTAGCTCATGGCCAGCTTGACCAGAATCGCTACGCCAGCGTCCTCGAAGTATTGCGGCTTGACGAGGTGGCCGACCCGATTCGCGAAGTCGATGCTTCGGCAGGCCAGCGTAGCGACTCGAGTCTGGAAGTCGCTATCGAAGTCGAACTTGCCCGTGCTGTCTTCCAGCACGGTTTCGCTCGGTGTTGCAGGGGGTGTTGGTGTCGTTTCGGCCTCAAAAGCGCGGCCGATCATTTCAGCGGTAGACGACTCCGCAATACTGGTGGCGTCCGTCATACATCAGGCTGCCTTGTTCGGTTGGTCTGCGGGGTCGGTCCAGAAGCACTCGAAGGCGTGCTTGAAGTAGACGTAGGTCTGGTAGCTGCCATCGGGTCTGTCCACCTTCACCGACACGGTGAACTTGTCGGCGGTCTTCACGGTGCCCTTGATGACAGAGCCGTCGGCGACCATCTTGAAGCTGACGACGGCCTGGGCTGTCTCCAGGGCTTTCAAGAACGCTTCGTGGCCGGATGGTCCCGCTTTGGGCTTCTTGAATCGCTTCTGGGGTTGGTTGATAAATTCGGACATATGTTCTCCGTTGTTGATTGCTGATACCGTTCGATTATAGGTCAGGGCTGACTTACCTTTGAACCGCTTCTGCGATTGCCTGGTCAAGCACCCGCTGCTCGAATGCCTGGATTGCCGCCTCGATGCGAAGTGAACCTTCCACATAGAGCGCGGCATGAAGTGCGTACTGTGGATGCCGCCTGGTCTTGATCTGCTCGACGAGCCAACGTTCCCAGTCGAGCTGGTCGATGTGCCCGATGAAGTTGACCGCCTTGTAGCGCGTGTCTCGCGTCCACTGAATCTTGGCCGCGCACTCGTCTTCCCAGGCGAGCATCACATCGGTGATGAGGTCGGCGTTGGCGCCGATGTGGGCAGGGCGCGGAGGTTGCCGGTATCCGTTGGAGATGTACCAGTCCATCGCATGCCGCAGAAAGAAGTCGTAGCGCATGCCCAGACCGTCGATCAGCTGCCGTAGCCTCCAGAACGACTTGCGCTCGTGAGCCTGCATGCAGTCCATGCCCTTGAACGCCCGCATGTAGCGCCCGCTGCGGTCCTTCATGACGACCATGCAGTCCTGGTATGCGCGGTTGAATTCGTGAGCCAGCAAGTACGTGGCTTTGGTGGGGTGCATCCGACGATAGTCGAACCACTTCGAGCGCATCAGAGCTGCCTCTTTTTTGAGCAAGCCGTCGTCGATGTGCTGCAGAGCAAGGAGTTCCGCGTGCAGGAAGTCCAGGTCGTGCCCGTAGAAGTAGCCGAACCAGTCGGAGTAGCGGGGAATGTCGGGAACCGACGCCTTGAATGTTTCAGTCATAACTGACCGAAGTATAAGAAGATATATAGAAAGCCCGCGAGTTTCCCGCAGGCTTCCCGCATCAACCGATTCGTGGAGGGTCGATCGTCGGCTCGTCGTACGCCTTGACGATCTCACCCACCAGACCGGAGCGAACCACGTCGTCCTTCGTGAAGCGAACGTGCTTGACGCTCGGAATGAACGACAGTCGGTTGACTGCGTCCTCGAGTCCCGATTTCCCGCTGATGTCCTTCTGACTCATGTCGCCGTTGACGACGACCTTGCAGTTCTGGCCAATGCGGGTGAGAAACATCTTCATCTGCATCGGGGAGGTGTTCTGCCCTTCGTCGAGGATCACGTAGGCGTTCTTGAACGTACGCCCGCGCATGTAGGCAAGCGGTGCTGCTTCGATTCGGCCTGTCTTGATGAGGTACTCCACGAAGCTCTTGCCCAGGCGTTCGTTCAGCACGTCGCGGAAGGGCTGCAGGAACGGGTCAAACTTGTCTTCAAGCTCGCCAGGCAGGAAGCCCAGGGACTCACCTGCTTCGACTGCAGGACGGGTGATGATGATCTTGTCGATGACGCCCTGGTCGAGAGCCTGGGCAGCGAGTGCGCCGCACAGCCAGGTCTTGCCGGTGCCGGCGGGGCCGGTGGCAAACACCAGCTCGAAGTTCTTGATGGCGCCGATGTAGCGCTTCTGGGATTCTGTCTTCGCCTCGATGGGTGAACGATCGACCTTCTCCGCTCGGCGGTTGAAGAACTCGAAGCTCTCCTGTGATTCGGCGCCGATTGGCCCCTGACTCTTGTTCGTGCGCCGTGGGGCGCGTTTGGAAGTGGCTGGGGCTTTTGCTTTTGCCATCGAGTGCTGCCTTTCAAGTGATGCAGCCACAACTATACCTCAGTCAGTCGTGACTGCCCATATAAGGTCAGCGAATTCTTGGTGGGATCGCTGCATCGACCTCGTGCGGCTCACGGTGATACCACTTGCCGCCCGCCACTGCGAAGTCGGTGACGGAGATGTAGTCGAACGCAGTGGAGCGCGTGTGCGTGTCTACGTTGATGAGCGCGAAGCCGTTGTGCCAACGCTCGCCTTCGCAGTATGAAGCCGACCGCCTGTGACCTGCGCCGAGTTGGTGCCACTCGTATGCGCCGTAGACGGGATTGAACTCGCTCCACACCTGATGCCGATGGTGGTGCCCGTTAATGCCAGGCAAGCCCATCGAGCGAGCGTGCGGGAAGTGATGGCACAGCACCGTGTCGAAGTAGACCTTGTAGTTGCTGGCAAGCTCCTTCTCGAAGTCGCGCTTAGTAAATGCAGCCAGGTCAGCTTTGGCGATGTAGTTGATCTCGAACTGCTCAAGGCCCAAGAGCTTTGCGACCGTGAAGCCATGCAGGTCTGAGAGCACTGCGCGCAGCGCCGGCGTGGCATCCGCCAGCTGACGCAGCAGTCGCGCCTCATGGTTGCCTTCGATGAAGTCGATCTGGGCATCGGGGCACACGTCACGCAGCGGCGCAAGGATGTGCTCATGCGCGAACTTGATGCGACCCACCACATCCCACTCACGCGGATCGACGCCGTACTTGCCGAACTCGGGCAGGTCAAATATGTCGCCGGCCAGGACGATCACGTCAGGCTGGACACGCTCGGCGGTGTCGATCAGCACTCGCAGGTAGAACGGGTCGATCTCGATGTCGTGGAGGTCCGAGCAGGCCAGGATCGTCTTGAAGCGGTTCTGGTTGTCGCGGATGTACTTGTCCGCCCAGTCGGCTCGTTCGATGTTCATGGCGCGGTAGTGATCCACCGACGCATGCTTGGCGATTGCACGCTCGTGGGCGTGCTGCTGACGGGAGAGCTTGATGCCGGCCTGGCGCTTGAACTCTTCGAAGGTGCCGAAGTAGCGGTTCCAGGTGGACTCGGAGATGGCGCTGTGGTTGCGGAAGTAGTTGCGGGTGACGACCTTCTCGGGGTCGATCTCGGCAATGCGTCGCAGTTCCGCGACACACTCTTCCGGACCCCAGTGCTCCATGAATTTGGAGCTGTCCTCGCTCATTGGGACATCGCCCGTTGGGGCGCGGTTCACGAGCTTGGGGCCGGCGGGGTTGTTCTTGAAGGTTGATCGAATGAAGCCCGCCTTGTTGCGGACCGTCTTGATTGAGATGCCCAGAACCTTGGCCACGTCGGCGATGGTTGGGTATTTGTCCAGGTCGTTGTAGACCTCGATGAACTGGTCAATATCGCTTGTTGCGGACATGCGCCCTACTCCTTGAGGGCTGCCGCCCTTGAACATGGGCGACTGGGTCGCCCGACACTGCGACTCAGCTTTGTGCTGCTGCAACGATTTTGATGAAGTGCCACAAGCCGTAGAGCACTCCCGCCCCGATCATGGCCCAGGCCACCTGGATGGCCTTGATCGTGACCTTGATCGTTGTCTGCTGTTTGACCTGCTCCATCTCGAGTGCCGACAGGCGCTCGCTCTGCTTCTCGATCTTCTCGAGGGTGCGGAGCATGGTGTTGTGCATCGCCTGATGCCGCTCTTCGAGGATCGCGATCTTGCTGATGGCGTCCGCCATCTTCGACATGCTTGACTTCATGTCTGCCAGATCGCTTTGAATGACACTGAGAGTAGTAGAGTCCGACATTTGAATTGCTTTCAAGGGCGATTTTGGATGCCGGATTCTACCAAACTTTTCAGTCATTCGTGACGTATCGGCGTCACCGGGCTTTTGCCTCAAAACCTTATATAAGGTTTACTCGGCAGAATCCAGGCCAGGCTTTACGTCTTCAGCCTTCGCTTCTTTTGCGAAAGGTTTCTCGACCAAGCCTTGTGCGGCAGCCTGCTGGGCTTGCACTTGCTGGATTATCTGCATTTCCACCTTGTTCATGGTGGCGCGAGTCATCTTCGAGGGCAGCTCGTTCATGCCGGACATGATCGCCTGGATGTCGTCGCCGTTCAGATCGGTGAGTTGGAACATTTGCGGTTGCTGTTGCATAGGGGTTTCTCCGTTGAAATCACGTCAGTCGTGACTTTGCCATTGTAGCGTCAGTTTGCAGGGGTTTCGGGCGCCTTCGCGGGAGCCCAAGGCAATGCGGCCTCGACGACGGGGCCGGCCTTGGCGTCAATCTGCTTCTGAATCTGCTCGTTGACGTGCTTCTCGTAGTCTCCGACAACGACCGCCTGAATCCATCCGAGAACGACTGCTTCCGTCAGCTCTTCAAATGGCGTGAAGTTCTCGGTCGTCTCCAGACCCTTTGTCGAGAACGGCGTTGCGCCACTGAATTCGCCGACGTTGCCGTTGTCATCTGTACCGATCTTCTTCCAGTACGTCTGAACAACGGCGTCCTTGAACTCGCCTTCGTCGCGCTTCTTGAGTGCTGTGACTTCCCATGTGTAAGTGATGCTCATTTCAAATCTCCAACCAGTTTCTCGATGATGGACTCGAGGCGAGCAATGCGGTCCTCGTGGGACTTGAGTTGCTTCGCCTGAGACAGAATCGTCTTGTCCTGCTCTTTGACGGCCTCGATCAAAACCGAAGTCAGCTTAGAGTAGTCCACAGACTTGAGGGTTACGCTGGTGTCGCCATCGGCGACATTGCGCGTTGATGTCAGAACCAGCTCGGGCAAGACCTTCTCGACTTCCTGGGCGATGACGCCGTAGGAATGCTCGCCGCTTTCGATCCAGTCGAACGTGACGCCACGCAGGCGCTTGACGATCGAAAGCGCCTTCTTGATCGTCTTGACGTTCGTCTTGAGGCTGCTGTCCGAGTTGGCGGTGATGTTGCCGCTGGCTGTGACGTTGCCGTTGTAGTCGCACCAGAAGCGCTCGTAGCCGTCGCCGCGACGCAGGATCAGCAGGTTTCCGCCGCCAGCGTTCTGAATGTACAGATGACTGGAGTGCCACTGAATCTTGTTGTACTCGCCTGTCCAACTACCGTGGTCCGAGTACAGCATGTACCCAGGCTGGATGTAGTGGTTGTTCGAGTGGACGGCGTTCAGACGGCTTGTACTATTCGGGTCGCAGTAGTAGCTGCTGTCATTGGAATCGTAGAAGATGGTGCCGTAGATTTGGCCACCATCGCCGAAATACTTGCTGTTCTGCCAGGCGTTTTCGACGAAGATTCGGCGCCACGCATTCCATGTTCCGGCATCACCGTTTCGAGAGCGAAACGCCAGATTCTCGCTGTTTCCGTAGCTGGCGTTGATCTGCATGTCATATCCGCCGCCAGTGCCGGTGCGGATAATTGGACCCGTGAACGGAGCGTTGTTGGAGTAGGTGAACCCTGCCGAGTTTGTCGGCATGTCGTTGGCATTCAAGGTGAAGCCAGCGTAGTACATCAGGTCACTGTTGCCGGCCCGTGGCGCGCTGGAGGTGTGCCAGTACACAGCGCCATCGCTGTAGCGCTGCAAGTCTCCATCAACCGAGACGCTTTTGCCAAAGTAGAAGCGCGGACGGTCGGTTTGGAAATGGCACCAGCTGGTGTTCATCGGCGCCAGGTCCAGGTAGCCCGATGGTGTTTGAAGCCTGTGCGCTGCGTTTGTGTTGGGGTTCCAGAAGTACCCCGTATCTCCGCTGTCGTAGAAAATTGGCGAACGAACAGAGCCAATACTGGTCATGTTGAACGAGTGATCGAGTCTCCATCCGTTTGTGCCGTTATGGAATCCGATGTCGTTGTTGGCCTCGTTACCAAAGTAGCCAAAAGCCCATGCGCCCGTGAAGTTGCTGGTGCTTCGCGTCCAACGAATGCCGCCCCACGTGCTCTGACTCGGCATCAAGAATGCGATGCCTTCGCCATAACTTTCTGACTTGGGATTGATCCACAAGTTGCCGTTGAGGTAGGCGGCGCGAGTTCCGTTTCCAGCTGGGTCTACGTAATACGTAGTGTCGTCGCTGTCGTAAAAAATTGGAGCGCGGTGCGAGTAGTTCGACCATGCTGTCCCACCATCGTCCCAGCGCAGCGCCCAGCTAGACATCACATCGGTGCTTCCGCGACCGAGACGCCAATCATTCGTGCCGTAGTTTCCGATCAACCCCCAGTACGTGCCGGCGTTGTTGAATGCAACGTAGGCATTACTGTTGGCATAGCCGCCCATGATTACGCGACTATTGAACCGCGTTTCACCACTTACAATTCCACCGCTTAACGGCAGGGCGTAGCTGCTGTAATTGCCTGCGTGGAGCAGTTTGTACCCAGTGCCTCCGTTGTACCGATAGTTCAGCCCATCTCCACCATCCCATAGGCGGTGAACTTCCGTACCCGCGTAGTTCGCCCACACCAGATCACCAAGATCGTTAGCGGCCGTTGCGCGGATTGTCAGATCGCCGCCTCCGTAGCCAACTTGAAGCCCGCCATTCAGCGTCCCGCCGCCAGTGGATAGTGGTGTAAAGCCCAGCGCACTCGTCACATCACCGGACGACAGAGTGACCACGCCGGCTCGGCCGTTGAAGCTCGAGACGCCGGCTGCCGACAGGTTCAAGCCAATGGTCACATCGACTTCTTCGCCAGCTGCATCGTCTGCGATGTTTAGCGTGACGTTGGAGCCCGCGATGAAGTTGATTCGGCGACGAGTGCCGACCAGGGTGCCGTTATTCTCGACGCCGATTCGGGCGTTGCCATCTTGCGTGATGTAGCCACTCGGGTTGGTCGAGTTGTAGGGCGTGAAGCCCAGAGCATTCGTTACTTGGCCGCTGGTGATCGAAGACACGGTCGCGGCGTTGCCGGTGATGTTGATACCCCACGTACCCGAGGCGCCACCGCCTGTCAGTGTCGGTGAGTAGCTGTTGTAGTTGGAGCTGTCGAGAGCGGTGCCATTGAAGTTGCGATAGATTTTTCGCCACGCTGTCCATGCTCCGCCGTTGGACATGCGCTGATAGAAGAAGTTGTCGCTTGTTGCGTGCGGCCAGTACGTCTGCTGAATGCGCGACTCGCCGCCAATTTCCGACACGAGCACTTCACAGATGCCGTATGCATAGTCGGCAGGAGGCGGGTTGGTATCACCCGACCATGTGCTGTGTTGAATCTTGTAGACGCCATGACTGGTCATGGTGTTCCAGTCGCCGGCCGTGAAAGTCGCACGAGCAGACTGGTGGTAGCGGCTGTTGTCGAGTCCGCCAAGTTGAGCGGCGCTGCCGCTGATGCCGATAGCCCAGGTGCCGGACGCTCCACCACCTGTCAGCGTAGGGCTGTAGCTGTTGTAGTTGCCGCTGTGCAGAACGATGTTGCCGGTGTTGTAGATGTCGTTGGTTGTTCCAACGCGCAGTTCGCCGTTTTGTGCCCCGATGCCGAGGTAGGTCGTCGATGCGGTGTTGGAGAACCGCATGTTCGCGTTCGCGTTCGAGCCGGTGCGAATGACTTCCAGTGGTGTGGCGTTTGTGCCGCTCAGCGACAAGACGCCGGAGACGGTTCCGCCTGCGAGCGGCAGGTAGCTTGTGGCGTTGCTGAGGGGTGTGTAGCCGAGCGCCGTCGTAACGTCCGATGAAGCGAGTGCGGCGCCAGTCGTCACGCGCCCCTTGGCATCGACTGTCACCTTCGTGTAGGTGCCCGCTGTCACACCGCTGTTGGCGAGCGTCAGAGCGGTGTTTGCGCCCGTTGTACCGCTGCCAGTCACGTCGCCCGTGAAGGTGAGCGCACCCGAGATCGAGGCGCTGCTCACGGAGGTCACGCGACCTTTGGCATCGACGGTGATGACGGGAACGGCGGTCGAAGAGCCGTAGGAGCCGGCGGTGACGCCGGAGTTTGCGAGAGTGGCGACGCCTGTGACGTTGCCCGAGCCATCGAACGCGCCGCTGGTCCAGGTCACATCGCCGGTCATGGCGATGGTGCGACCCGTCTGCAGCCTGGCAGCGTTGATCGTGATGACGGTGCCGAGCGCGTTCTTGGTGTAGATCAGCGCGTCCGCGAGGTTGACGGCAAGTTCACCAACCTGAAGGTCCGTTGCCAGGGGAACCCGTGCGGCGATGGACGAACGCTTCGGGATGATGGTGTTTGCCATAGGTATGTACCTCGCGAAAAGCCCCTATCTAGGGGCTGTCTCAGTTGTGACTTAGTATGTGCCGCAGTCGATGGTCACTCCATCGAAGGTGGACAGGTTCGTGATCGAGCCGCCCGTGATGGCCACTGCAGAGTTGTTCTGAGTGGCCATCGTGCCCAGAGCCAGCGTCGAGCGCATCGTCGCAGCGTCGCCATCGTCGAGCAGCGAGCGAGCGAACGAAGTGATCGTTGCCAGTGCGGCCGTGTTGCTGCCGGTGAAGTACGGCAGACGATCGGCCACAGGGGTCAAGCCGCCGATGGAGAAGAGCGAGGCGCTCAGGTTTATCGTCGGATCGCCGGCAACGCCGTCACCGTTGGTGATCGACACGCCTGCCGTACCTGCGGCGATCGAGCGAGCCGCCACGGCGCCAGCGCTCGTGCGAACGAAGATGCCGTTGACCGACAGGTTGTGCAGCGCGAGGGCCTGGCCAGCCAGACTCACGGCGTCAGCGGCGACAGAGATGCCGGTGCCGGCGCCGATGTCGAGCTGGTTGCCGGTCTTGGTCATACCGGCGCCAGCGATCACTTGGCCTGCGCCGTTGAACTGCTGGAAGGTGACGGCCGTGGTGCCCAGGGTGCCGCCGGTTTCGACGGTACACACGAAGCCCATGTCGGCGTTGGTAGTGCCCTCTTCCACGAAGAGGTAGGCGCCAGGCAGCTCGTCCCAGGCGTTCGCATCGGCTGCGCGAACCCAGGTGCCGACCTGCACCACGTAAATGCCGTTCTCGGCGGCGATGTTCTGATCCTTGACCAGCACACGGTTGCCGACAGACAGCGCCACGCCGTCAACGGTCATCGTGCCGAGCATCGAGGCGATGTGAGCGGTTGTTGCGGCGCGAACGGACTGCTTGGGGTCCAGACCCTGCACCGTCATGTCCACGTAGTTCTTCGTGGCGGCGTCTTGCGGGCTGACCGGATCAGCGAGGTTCGTCAGGCGCTGCGAGTTGAATGCGACAGCGGTCGTCGGCGCACCCATCTGGTCCAGACGGTTCGTGCGGACTTGGGTGTCGAAGTCGCTGATCTTCGAGGCCAGAATCGTCGGAATGTCGGCTGCGAGCAGCGGGCCACCCGAGACGACGCGACCCTTGGAGTCGGTCGTGACCTTGGTGTAGGTGCCGGCAGTGCCGATCGAGGCCAGGGTCAGCGTGTTGGTGACGTTGGTTGCGCCGTCGAACGTGACACTCCAGGTGGCGTCGCCCGTGACCGCGATCGTGCGGCCAGTTTGCAGGGCCGATGCAGTTGAGGCGTTACCGACCAGAGCGGCGGTGATGCTGTTGGCGGCAAAGTTGCCTGACGCATCGCGTGCGACGACCTTGTTGGCCGTTGCAGCTGCGGTTGCATCGACTGCCCAGGTAACAGCGGCGCCACCATTGAACGCCGTACCGATCAGGTACGAGCCGGCCGACAGTGTATTCGGCGTGTTGGCCGTAATCGTGATGTTGCCGGAACCGTCGAACGAGATGCCGTTGATGGTGCGTGCCGTCTGCAGCTTGGTGGCCGTGCCGGCATTGCCACTCACGGAGCCTTGAATCAGGCTTGTGAAGGTCTTGCTGCCGTTGATCGTCTGGTCGCCAACTAGGCCCATGAAGGCGCCCGCGCCTGCGATTGGGACCACGGCAGTTGCGGTGCCTTCAGCCCCACCCGTGCCGAAGCCGTAGTAGAGCGTGTTGTCCTGTTCGTTGAACGCCAGTTCCGCGTTCAGCAGTGTGGCCGGTGCGCCGGCTGCACCACCCGCTGCGCGGCGCTTAATACGTACTGTGTTTGCCATTTCTTACTCCTGACTCAAGTCCAAGATTTTCCGCGCAAGATGGAACTAACCATCGACTGCGAAACGCCGAACATCGCAGCGAGCGACGCTTGGCTAATGCCTTTTTCTCCTCGAATTTGCTTGAGTTCTTGGACTTTTTCTTCCGAGAGTTTCACGCAGCTCCTGTTTCTGGACTGAACCACAGCGGTAGCCCAGCGGCAATTTCCAGGTTGGTAGTTGCCACTTCCGTCAATTCGATCAATGGACTCGCCAGCTTTTGGCAGGCCCATGTCTTCCACAAATGTTTCAAAGCTGTCCCAAGTGGCACACACACTCACGGACGCATAGTTCGCCTCGCCCTTATCAACCCTTGGAGAGCGGGTGCGGCGACGCATATCTACCCAGGCCTCATAGGCTTTGGCCATTTCGGGGCCGTGGGTCTCTAGTAGGCGGCTCTTCTTGTTCATCAAAAATTTCCGCCGTCCGTCAGGCTCGGTGCTCGAATGTTGATGATCTTGTTGCCACCGACTGCCAGGACATCGCCTGGCTGCAAATCAGTGAACAGCACCTCGATACCGCCAACGGTATTCGGGCCAGGATCACCACGGTCGCCCTTATCTCCCTTTGGACCAGGAGGCCCCATCACGCCTTCGGAGACGATCTCCGCAGGCTGCTCCTCAACGACTACGACAGTCGTCTCTTCCGGCGTCTGGATGATTTCTACATCAGCCATTACCGAGTGACCTCTGGCGAGACGCTGACCTTGCCTTCAATCAGGCGAGTCACGCGGCCGCTCGTGTCTGTGAGCTCCAGGTCGTAGACGCCGGCCTTCATTGCCGAGGTCTCTTCCGGAGTCAGTTGAATTTGAATGATGCCGCCCGTAGCCAGCGTGATGCGGTTGTTGGCGGTGGACAGCTCGAGGATGACTTCTGCGCTGGTGACAGTCGGGCGAACCTGCATCCGAGCGGTATAGCCCGTCAGGGAAACGGGGCGCTTGTTCTTGTCGCGCCAGGTCAGGCGCTTTGTGAACGTGGTGCCCTGTTCGATTGTCAGATTCAGCTTGGCAGCAGGCATGTTGTCCTCGGAGTTCGGCCGATTCTATGGGTGAAACGGCCTTGATGTCAAGTCAGCCGTGACTTATTGTACTGCCTTTTGGACACTGCCGATGTAGTCGTGAAGTCCATTCACTTGCTCTCGGAGCTGGTCAGCTTCTTTTGCCACGCCTCGATATTCATCCGCGCACGCTCCAAGTAACTCTCTTGCGGTGCGGGCTTCGCCAGCGTAGGCGGCAGCGGTGGAATCTTCGGGGGCTGGACGGGCATTGAGTCGGGCGATTTGGTCGCGCAACCCACCATTGACAGCGTCCACGCGAGCAACCCGATCAGATAGAACTTTCCGTTTACTTTCTTCATTTCGAACGATCCTTGCGATTTGATCCTGCATGTTCTGCTCGACCTTGCGAGCCAGCTGTTCGGCCTGCAGGGTTGATTCGGCCACCTGCTGCTTGTACTGGGCGAAGTCACGCTCGACGCCAGCCTTGCCGACGTAGAGCCAGCCACTTAGCGCCAGCAAGGCGCCGACAACTACCAGCGCAACCCAGTCCTTGATCGACAACACGGGCATCATTCGGCTTCTCCTGTGCAGATTCGGTACTCAGCCTGGCGCCGGTTGGTCAAGCCCTTGACCGTCACACCTTTGACCTTGTCCCACTTCAGGAGCTCCTTGCAGGCGCCTTCGTAGTCGAGTGCGTTCAGCTTCTTGGCCAGAGTCGATTTGCAGAACGCCGTTTCGCCCACGTTGTAGGTGAAGCTGACGTACGCCTGGAACTCGTAGGGATGCATCGGGACGGGCGCACAACGCTTGACGGCCTGTTCGAACTTCGTCGCATCGCGCAGAAGGTCAACCAAGGCTCGAGTGGGCGTGGTCTTCTCGCCCATCTTCACCGCGCTGCCGTCGGGCTTGCGAGTCGTACCGTAACCGTAGGTCGGCACATCACCCGGTACGGGAATGATGGCGTCGTCGGTGTAGCCCTCGTGAAGCGCGATGCCCACAAGCGTCGAAGCCGCAAGCACGAGGCTGGCGGCTGCAACACGGGTTCGGTTTGGATTTCGATCAATCATTCTTGTCGTCCTGTTGAGCGAGAAGCCGAGTGACGAACGCCAGGCCGACCACCGTCGAGATGACGGTTGAGGCCAACCACCGAGGCCAGGGAACGATGTCCATGACGATCGGCAGAATGGCCTCGAGACCCGACAGCAGGCCGGCCAGCAACATCAGCCGGATGCTCCAGGCTCGGCGCAGCACTCGCTTCCAATCTGGAAGAAGGTGCGGTTTACGCATGTGTCATCCGTGACTTAGGCCATTGGGCGACCGAGCATCGACAGCGCCTTCTGGGTCATCGGACTGTCCATGTCGGTGACGACGGACCAGTCCTGCGGAATGCTCAGGTCTTCCGGCACCATCGCGCACACGAGGTCTTCGCCGATCACCTTGTAGAAGAAGTGATTGACGTTGACGATCGTCGAGCCGTCTGCGTCCGTCTGGTGAAACGGAACATCCTTCAGCCGCTCGTGGAAGTCGTGCTTTGCCCAGTAGGGCATGTTGGAGCCCAGCTCGGGGGCTTCCTGGTTTTGGGTCTGTGTTTCAGGGGTGTCCATGTTGACTCCTTATTGGGCC
>Ga0255150_1000060_pt1 | contig 46296 bp, 58 predicted proteins | sample Atl_Yuk_RepA_8h_FD_183634 | JGI IMG/M metagenome (GOLD analysis project Ga0255150, IMG submission 183634) | Freshwater microbial communities from Altamaha River, Georgia, United States - Atl_Yuk_RepA_8h | ecosystem: Environmental > Aquatic > Freshwater > River | place: USA: Georgia | collected...
AAAAATACTTATTTTTTTTTTTTTTTTTTTTTTTAGTAATACTACTTATTCAACTTTCTATCAACTTAAGTTAAATAATTAATTCATGCATTTAACTCATTTAATTAATTAACATTCAATCCAACCTAATCAATTGTATACGATTACTTGCAATTCATTTTTGTTGTATTTAATTAATTAAGTTTAATCATCACATAGTGCAACTAAGCCGATTGTATACGATTAACTAAGAATGAATTGATTGCAAACGATTGCACTTAATTAATTGTACTCCCCAAATGTGAACCCCTATTAATTTTGCCGAAGGCGAGGAGGCCCCCGCCCCCCTCTCGAAACTACGACACTATTTTTCGGAACCGTCAAGTTGCATTTTGGTGTACCCCCCATCCCCAGGGTAACGACTCCCATAAATTTTTTGGAACCGTCAAGTGGTAATTTTTCTTGCCATTAATTAATTGAATCAATACAATTTGTGTATCTTCACCCGTAGGGCATTTACCATGGCATTGTCATCCGTATCGATTTCATCCGACATCCCAGCATCTATATCATTGTTTACGGGTACAGCTAAGTTGAATGCGATCAGCATTCAGGCTGATTGTGACATGACCTTCCAGTTTCAAAAGACAGACGGCACGGCGTTGTCAGGCCCGATGCATCTTCCGAAGTATGAATATTATACCACCTCATTGCAGAATGACGGTTTGATCTCCTCCACGGGTGGCATCAAGTTAGTAATCACGGGTTGCCCCACGGGTCGCATCAACGGTTACGCCATCCAGCACGGCTAAGAAATACATTTAGCACACTAAAGGTCTTAAATGTTCGAGAATAAGTCATCAACTAGGTCTGAGTCGATCAGTTACGACACTGGTGATTACAATACTGGTTGGGGGCCGTATTGGAATGATCCGGCAGAATATGGGCCATTTCAGTTCCCTAGTGGTGGCTTTGGTGGATGGATTAATCCTGCTCAACTGGCTGTTCGGAACAATTACCTTTCTGGAGAACAGCTACCGATCTATCTCACTTGGTGGCAGCTTAAGTCCATCAGGGACAGGGCAAGGTATGTGTACTCCACCAATGAGTTTGCTCATGGTCTGGTATCTTGTTTCCAGTCTTTTGTGGTGGGTGCTACTGGATTTAAATGGCGAGCAGCATCGGTAGATTTGAAGAATCCGGTTCCGGAGCAATACCTGACGAGGATTCAGCATACGCTGGATTTGTTCCGAGAATACAACAACCTGGTTGAGGTCGAGAATGAGATTGTGTACAGGCTTCATGTGGATGGGGAGGTCTTTCTCAGGAAGTTCCCCCAAGCCAATGGTATGCTGGTAATCCGGTTTATTGAGCCGGAGTTGGTGCGTGGCTTTTCATCGGACATGGGTTCCCCGAAGGATTCCTTTGGCATAATCACGGAACCGGATGACATCAACACGATCCTTGGTTATCAGGTAATCCTTCGGCCTTGGGAATCCTTGGAACCGACCTTTATCCCTGCGGAGGAGATTGTCCACATCAAGGTTGGGACGAACTCTAATGCGAAGCGTGGGTTGACGACCTTCTATCCGGTGTTCCAGAATTTGACGAATTGCGAGGACATCCTAGCGTCCACGGTGACCATGGCGAAGGCACGGGCGAAGATTGCCATGGTGCGAAAAGTGAACAATGTGGCCCCCGACTCGATGTCGAAGCTTGTGGACGACCATATCAACGCCACGATCAACAATGGCCCGTCCATCAATGGGGACACCGAGGCGATCAAGCTGGAGAGGTTTGGATACGGGTCGATCATCACGGCCCCGGCCAATATCGATTACGAATTCCCCGGAGCGAATGTCGATGCAGCAGGACTCATCCAGGTGTTGCAAGCCAACCTTAGATCACTTGCTACAAGGTTTGGAATCAGTGAAACACTCATGTCCGGTGACGCAAGCAATAATAACTACTCTTCAGCACTCATTGCAGAAGCTCCGGCACGAAGAACTTTTGAGCGATGGCAGGGTATCATTGGACGATCCTTGGCCGAATCTCGATTCCAGCCCAATCGATCCCTCGCTTGGGAACAACTCTATCTAGCTGCCGACCATGGCATATTCCCTGCGGAAATCCTCAAGAACATTCGGGTGACCTCCGAAGCCTTCTCGCTCCAGAGCCGTGAGCATCAGAAGGAAGCGGAGATGAACAGCATCTATTTCAACATGGGTGTGAAATCGATCCAGACCATCCGTGCTGAACTCGGTCTCGACAATGACACAGAAGCATCGAACTTTATCAAGCCTACGGTGGAAGAGAAGAAGACGGCGACTGCAACCGATCCGATGAATCCTGCTGCACGGGTCGATATGTCCGGAACCCATCAGGCCGGATTCGGTGGACAGGATCAGGTACAGGATTCGGCTCTCAATGGGGCACAAATCGCCAACCTTGTAGACATCGTGCATCGTTGCTCCATTGGTGATGTGCCTCTTGAGTCCGGCAAGGCGATTGCAAGAGCCTCGTTCCCACTGCTGACTCCGGAAATCATCGATCTGATCTTCCGAGATGTAGTCGTGAAAAAGCCCGAAGAGACATCCCAAGCAAGCGTTGATTCTCCTTCCATTCCCACGGGTGGGTTGCCGAAAAAAATCGAAAGTCCATCGACCACGGAGAACAAGCCACCCAAGGCGTTGGCCAAGGAAACTCCGGACAACGCTCCAGAGGTTGGCAACAATCCAAAATAATTTTGACATTTTTAAACCTTCATGGGTATTTTATCTAAATGAATGCAACACTGACATCCACACCTAGGGGACTTCGAGGCGTAGACAGAGCCAAGAGCATTGTCTACGGTGTGAAAGTCCTCGGATTCAATTCCCAGAATGGCAGAGTCTATGAACGACAAGCCATTCAAGAAGCCATGCATATGTACAACCAGTGTCCGGTTAACAAGGATCACATCACGGATGCTCCTTCGTTCTCAGACCGAATCGGCTGGCTATCCAATCCCAGATTGGAAGCGGATGGGCTGTACGCCGATTTTCATTACAATCCACACGCAGAGGGAGTGGATTCCTTCCTGTGGTTCGCTGAGAACAATGGACTCGGCGACATCGGCTTTTCACACATGGTTCAGGGAAAATGGACTCTCGATCCGGATGGAACTGAGCGAGTGGTCAGGATTGACCGTGTGAAAAGCGTTGACCTAGTTGCGAACCCAGCGACCACTAAGAACATCTTTGAGTCCGAAGTACCGGACAAAATATCAAGACTTCGTGATGAAGGTTACCCTCAAGACCAAGCGGTTGCCATCGCTCTGGATATGGCCAGAAGAGGCGACATTGGCGAACAACCGGAGAAGAACATGGACGCTACCAAAATGATGCAGGAAGAAAATCCAGTCAAGGAAATGTACAAGGAAGGAGACGACCTTGCCCTTGCCGATGCGACACCCCCAGCTAGTCAGGATTCATCGTCTGCTGCCGAACCGGATATGGAACTGTTCCATAAACTCATGTCTGTTGTCAACGGCGAACAAACAAATGAAGAAAAATGCGGTAAGGTTCTGGAAATGCTCGGCCTCAAAAACGGCATGAGCGAAACCACCGATGTGGCAAACTCCGGCAAGGACTCCGGCGTTCCTGCACAAGCCAAGAAGGCTGATGATGCTGATCCAGCGGATGAGCCAGAAGAAAAGATGGAATCGGTCAACGATATCCAGAAGGAACTGGCTGAACTTCGTGCTTACAAGCACCACAAGGAAAATGAAGAAAAGATCAACTCTTTGTTGACGGAACACAAGCTGGAGGCGACTCCGGTTTTTATTCGCCAGCTTTGTGCTATCGGCGAAGAACTTTGGGCCGAGGCGATTGAAGATCGCAAGAAAGTGGCCCTTGCACGAAACAGCGTGAAACCTGTTAGTTCGGTTGAAATTCGAGGCGAACCGAATTACAAGCAGTTTGTTGAATCTGTCCTCGGAAAGTAAAGCCATCATAAGGAGATAAGAACCATGGCAATTACTTACAACTACGGCACGACCAATCCTGTGGTGGCTCCTGTTGCCACTGCAAAAGCGATTCAGGTTGGTGACCTAGTGGCTATCGTAAGTGGAAACGCTGTTTCCGCAGCGGACTTCACTTGGGACACCAATCTGGCGACCACCCAAGAAAACTTTGCTGCTGCATTCCTCGGAGTGTCCGGCCAGTTGAAAAGGGCAGACATCGCCAAAGTTTATGGAAACAGCAACGACAACGAAATCCGCATCGATTGCTCCGGTATCTACCAAGGTACTTACACCGGAACCGCACTCGTTGTGGGCGACTTTGTTGGCCCCTCGAATTCTGGAAACGCACTTCTTCCCCAGTCTCTGGTGAAGGTTGCGACCAAAGATTTAGCTATCGGCAGCGTAGTCGAAGCTCTCTCTGGAACCGGCACAGTCAAGTTCCAGTTGTTGTCCACCTTGAACGCTGTGGCTCGCTAACCTCTTTCATTAAGGAGAATGAACATGAAGAGTTTAGGTCTTAAACTGAAGGAGTTTGGCAAGCAGAACGGTGTTGCCAAAACTCGTGAATATCTTTCCGAGGCAATCGCCAAGGGCGATATTCAACCCAACAGGCTTTCCATTCGTGGTCTGGCCGAAGGCATCATTGGCGAACAATGGGCCGAAACCATGCATCGCTTCAATGGCCCAGAACGAATGTTCATGGAATCCACCGAAGCGGTTGATGCGTCCAACTTCGCAGCAATCACCGGCCAGATTCTGATCACCACCGTCAAGGAAAAGTTCAAGCTCGCCAACTTCATTGGCGACAGCCTTGTAAACACGATTCCTGCCGGTCAGAACCTGAGTCAGGAACTGATTCCTTGGTTGTCCGACACCACCAGCGGTTCTGAAACCGTTGAACAGGGTATGCCTTATCCTGAAACTCGATTTGTTGGTAACTACATCAAGTTGCCAGCGATTGAGAAGGTGGGTCGTATCTGTGCAGTAACCGCCGAAATGATTTACGCTGACAAGACCTCACAGGCTCTTGCGTCCGCTGAATCGGTTGGCACCTACTGCGGTCTGGCCAAGGAAGAACGCATCCTGAAGACCGTCATGGGCATCAGCGGTAGCTATGTCTATGGCAAGGCTTCGGGTGGCGAAGTTTCCCTGTCCACCTACAGTGCATCGGGCGGTCAGTCTGGCCTCGACTATGGTTTCATCAACCAGGTTGACAGCTATGCACTGTCCAACTGGGCATCCATCAACACCCTAGAACAATTGTTCTATAACATGAAAGACCCAAATACTGGCAAACCAATCCAGATATTTGAGCCGGGTGGAATGCAGATGCTGGTAATGCCATTCCAGAAGTACGCTGCTTCTAGAATTCTCAATCCCGCAACCACCACCAAGAATGGCCCCTACGCCACCTCTGGTGATGTTGAACAGTTGGAAAGTCCAAATCCTCTGGACAACAATTACGGACTCATGACTTCTGCTCATGCCCGTGCATTGTTGATCTCCAGTGGTGTAACAGCTTCCACCGCTGACAAGTATGTATGGCTCGGCAACTTCAAGAAGGCTTTCGTATGGCGTGAAGCCAAGCCTCTGGAAGTTGTTCAGGCTCCAGCCAACAACTGGGCAGAATTCAACCAAGACATCGCTGTTGCGATCAAGGCTTCTTGGTGGGGTGCTGCCGGTGTTATGGATCCACGATTCGTTGTTCGTGGCGTTCCTGCTTAATAACCACAAACGCCGGGGTGGGATTTTCCCACCTCGGCATTTTTAACCCAAGGTGACTATGCCAACACCAGCAGAAAACCTGATCACGATTCGGGACAACTACATCAACGCATTAGTTGCCGACTCCGCAAACCCTCAACCTTCCTATAGCTGGGAGGGCGTTGCCGTTTCGAGAACGGAATGGAGACAGCAGACACTGCAACATATCACACAGGTGAACAAGCTGTTGACCTATGTTGCCCCACAGGAATTCAGAACCCAGTTCATGTAATGCCAACTATTGATCTATCACAGAACTACCAGATCATGGATAACCCAGAAACCGCCGTTCTGGTCAATCCGGGTGGTTCACAGGTGTCCACAAACTATGCCTTCCGAAGGCAGGGAACACTGGCTTACATGGATCAGAATGGAGTCGCCAAACTGGAAACGATTACCAGGTGGCTGATATTCAAGACGAATGTGCATCCATGGGTTCCAGAGATTAACTGCAAGATTACATCCGGTGGTGAAGAGTTCTATGTGAACTCCATCGATGCGGTGGCGATGGATAGTTATTATGTCCTTCAGTCCTCGAAGGTGATGTAATGGCAAACAAGCCAAAACTAATCCAGAGAAACAGGCCAACGGTGGCAGAACAGTCACCGTATGGTTCGTCACCGAATGATGACCGATGGACAGTAATCATCGATGGGGTTGCCAGTTCCCTTACTGCTGCCGGATTCACCGTCTACAAGCGAAAGACGGCGATGATCACGGAATCCGATGTGTTTCCATCCGTCATTGTTTCTCCATCGGAAGAAGGAGAAATCACGGGTCAAATGGCCCTTGATGGATGGACGGAATTCAAGTACATGGTGAAGGTCTACTACATCCAAAAGTACAACCGTGACCTGACTTATGAGTCCCAATTGACTCGTTATGATATTCGAAAAGCGATCTATAAACTGGCTAATGTTTCTGGTATGCTCAGTCCTACGAGCGTGGATGTGAGGGGAATTCCTCCGTTCAATGTGGACAATCCAGTCTCGACTTGGAAAGTCACTGGATTCCGACTCACTTATGGCTTTTTTGAACAAGGAGATATCTAATGCCTCGATCATCCGGCCCATTCATAACAGGCAAGGTTGGTTTTATCGGAATCGTGGACATGGGTGGTGCTGCACCAACCGTTTCCCTTCCAGCCACCAACATTACCATTTCCGCTAAAGCCGATGTACCTGATGTCAGCAATGTGGACTCAGGTGGTTTCGTGGAAACCGTTGTTGGTGTTCGCTCCGCTGAAATCAGTTGCGATGTGTCTTATGATCCAGCCCAGTTCAGCGGTTTCTATGCTGGACAAAAGGTCGATGTGTACATTGCACCCACCGGAAACAATCCCGCTGGTGCAGGATCGGAATATCCAACCTCATCGCTTTCCTTCATCTTCCCATACGGAACGATCACCAATGTGAGCTATAATGTTGCCGTCAAGGATGCCCAGAAGGTCTCCCTGACCATCAAGTCCAATGGTGCTTACCAATTCATGTCCACGCCTTCTTAAGGAGATAGCAATGGCTTATTTAGCAGGAAAGTTAGGCAGCATTGGCATCAACGGAACAGCCGTCCCTGCCAGCGATTTTACCGTCACAACTACCTCGGATACTCCAGACACCACCAATTTTTTTGATGGTGGGTTCGAGTCCCATGCCGTTGGTATGTGGAGTGGTGAGATCAGTTTCAATGTCATGTTTGCCGGAGTGGCTTATCCGGACGAAGGGGACATCATTACCGTCAACATCCTTGCCTATACTGGTGGCCCTTCGGTGACATTTGCCAATTGCAGGATCACATCATTGGAATGGACTAATGATGCAAAGGATGTCCAGAAACTGAAAATCACCGTTCAGACCTCTGGAGCATTTTCGTTTACGGTTTAAGAAAGAAAAGAGGAAGCAATGTCCAATGGCGTTTCCGAATTGCTCAATGTTCCTGGCGAAGGTTCATTGAGCATTCAGTTCAATGGCAAGACCTACACTGCTGGATTGATTACCCAGAAGGTGAAGGCTGACTTTGAAAAACGAATGGAAAAGAAGGCACTCGATGCCATCTTCAGGGTCAAGGAACACCTTGATCCTGTGGAATTTCGTGAGGCGATCTCTGGTGTGACCAGAGATATCGCAGCGGGTGTGTACTCTTTTGGAAGCGAAAGAAGCATTCAGTCTCTTTCCACTCCCTCTGGAACCTGTGCCTTTGCCTCCATCCTGTTCAATGTTCCGGAATCGGAAATTGAACAACTAGTCATGTCAAAGCCTGACGAATTCAAGATCGTCATGGATTTGGTCAGGGAGAAATCCTACCCAAACGCACTGAAGGCGAGTCAGGTTCAGCCATAAGGCATAATGACCCGATAGACCCGCCGGAATTGCGAAACTTTTACGCCAATCTCATGGACAAGCCGTATCTGCTTCGTCCATGGGAAATTGAGCGTTTAACCGACAAACAAATCATTGAACTTTACTACCGAAAAAGGGACAATAAGGGCGTTCCTGTTTCCTATGAGCAGCAGGAACACGAATGGAAGCACAGGACAGCGAAGGATCAGAAGGTTATTAAGCGAAAGGAACTTGAGGCATTAATCCGTATGGGTTCGGCTTTGGGTGCTAATGTCAATGACCTTAGGAAGCAGTTCATTGACAAGTATGGCGACCCATACCAAGAGGATTAGACATGAGCAGCGATGGAATCATCATTGACGACAGTTCCGCTATGGCTTCCAATCTTGTTGCTGCCGTAGAAGGAATTTCAAATGCCGTAAGTTCATCAAGTGTCAGTTTTAATGCATCATTTGATAGTCTTGCTAAAGAATTCCAGACTGGTAATTTGAAGATTGTTGATGCCATCAAGGTGATGCAATCTGATCTCAGCAAGGCTTTAAATGATGTAAAAATAAATATCACCAACAATTACAAACTTGCCCAAGAAGCCAAAAAGAAAACAAAAAAAACTCCATCGACTGATGAAGAGAAAATGGCAAAACTTGCCAAAGGGTTAGGTGATGTTTTTGCTGTCACTTTTGGACAAGTAGAATCCATCAAGAAAAGCACAAAGAAAGGGAAAGGTAAAGGTACTGCATCAACTGCATTAGACTTTGGTTCTGCATACGCTTCTCAATCGGATGTTAGTGAAAAATTGATGTCTAGTGTCGCCAGTGGATTTGGCGAAGTTTTCTCTGCAACTGAAAAGCAGATGACGGCCATGTCTAAAAGCACTAAAGACAAAAAAGGCAAAAAATATGAAATGCCTTCTATTGGTGCTGAATATCTACCAAAACAAGAAGTCATTGAACCGAAAGCTTCTTCTATTGAAACATTTGCTTTAAAAACAGAAGAAGCATCCAGTGGGTTTGCGGTTCAACTTGCAAAATTTCGTGAGTTTGGCAATGCCATTGAAAATTTGACTTATTCAATGAATGTTCTTAAGTCAGGAATTCCTGAATCATATGGTCTCGCTGGCAATGCTGCTGAAATTTCAAAACCAATTACTGACATATATGCAGCACTTGAGCCAATATATGGCGTTAGTGATGAAGCCAATAATAGATTTGCGGATTTGACAAAAACAGTAAATCCTTTAATTGACACATTTAGTTTAATGGAAGAAAAGATTCAGGATTTATCAAGCGAATTAAGACAATGTGAATTAGAACTTTTGAATTTTGCAGAAGTTGGACAATATCCAGAAGGAATAAGTTCATATGAATCAGAACTAATGAATTTTGCAATCCGATTCAAAGATTTAGCTAATGTATTTGATGTTGCTCAAAATCAGACACAACAGGAATCTGAATCATCACAAAAATACAGGGGTGGTGAATCATATAGTTTGGAAGGAAGTAAAACAAAATTTGTTGGCCCAAAAAATATCACGGAAGACCAGAGGAATGCGATTGAGGCTAGCAAAGCGATTCCAGGCTCAGATGTTGGGCCTATGCCAAAACCTCCTTCATATATGTCACAATTCAATCAAAACTTAACAGGTGGGGCAAAATTTTTCGGAAATGCACTTTCTCCGATATTCCAAGGAATAGCTCAAAAGTTTGGGAAAAATGTTTCTCCTTTCCTTGCAAATCCAATCGCAAAAGCAGGCATGAATCTTGCCCAAGGTGGAATGCAATATGCACAAACCGGAAATCTTGGTATTGCCGGAGGGAGAGCAAGTGCTGCCATTGGCGGTGGAGCAACGGCTGCCCTCGGAGTTGGACTTGCAGGATTTGGAGTTGCTCTTTCTGCTGTAACAGGTGCTGTTACAATTGCAGGACAAGCAATTCAATCTATGTCATCTTATGTGGCAAAATTCAGTCCTGCTGCTGCGGAAAGAATGAACCTTGTATTTAATGATCTTCAAGGTGTCATTGGTAAAGCGTTGCTTCCTGTTTTTGAAATGGCCATTCCAATCGTTAGACAGTTTGCAGATTTTGTTCATTCTGCCATGCAAGCACTTGCTCCATCCATTTCAATAGTAAGAGAAAGTTTCGCTGAAATTGTACCTCCATTGATAGAGTTAGGTGCTGTTCTTATCGATGCATTCATGCCTGTAATCAAATTTGCTGCCGGACTCATATATGGACTAACTCAAATATTGGTTCCTTTGATTAATGGGTTTTCCGCATTGTTTGAAACTGCCTCCATGATGGCAGAAATATTCTCAGGCGGAATATCCATCACGGACATCATGATCAATGGATTTAAGCTTCTTGGTGATATAACAAACATTGTTGTTGGTGCATTTAATTGGATGGTAGCAGCATTTTATGCCGGTACAGGTTCTATTCTTAAATTTGCATCTTGGCTGATTGACTGGGTGGATGGTGTTGGACAAGGAGAAACAAGCAAAGCTCTTGAAAAAATGGGCAATAGTGTCATTGATGGTGCGACTAAACTTGAGGATGCTGCTGAAAGACAAATGAAAGCAGGATTGGAAGGTAAAAAGTTTGAATACAAGGCTGGAGAAATAAAAGGAAAAGGTGGAATAAAATCTGGTTCTTCTGTGGGAATGGCGGTTCGTGAAGCACAATCCATGTCTATTGAATCATTAGGTGACGCAATCAGGAAAGCTGCCATAACGGCCCAAGCACCAGAACAAAAAGACAGGCAGGAAGAATACATGAAAACTGTGTCCGAAAACACAGCATATGATAAGCAAAAGAAAGCCATGCTGGATGCCATCAAGGAGAGTGGCCTTGTTGATGGAAATGAAACTCCGTTCTGGGATTCATTGACAGAAATGGATACAGATTATAGCGGTGGTGGTGGTTCTTTTGCTCCTAATGGAGTCGCATAATGAATGTAAATGATCTTAAAGAAAGAATCGGAAGTACATCACCGGCAGATTCATCCTTTGGAATTGATGGGAATGCTTCTGCGACCATGACCTATATTGTGGAAGGGCCAATGGGTTCATCCGGAGAGGTGGATGCCTTTCTGAACACCGTGTTTCCTAGTTCCTATATGAAAACCACGGCACTCATTGGCCGAAATATGCCAATGGCTCATCCGTACTTTCGCTGGATGTATGCTTCCAGTATTTCCAATGTGCGTGGTATAGGTCTTAAGCGTGACGACAATGGCATTAATTCAAGAATGCAATATGTCAGCACTGACGGTGACAAAAGTTATCAAAAAATACCATCCTACTTTGGTTCTTACGATAAATATGAAATCACCGTAGTGTTTACGCCAATGCCGTATTTTGTCTTTGGTGATGATTTAATCACTTTCAGCCCCCTTGTTTATGCAAAAGACAATGGAACACTTACCACAATACAAAATGTTTCTAATGAGTTTTACCGTTATGTTTCTTACAAGACATCGGTTGCTGCCGAATATGTGACCATTAAAGCAGGAAATTTTGAATTTCTTTCTGATAGCCCTAGTGTAAACACCAAGCCATTCCCCGGATTTAGTGGCAAGACATTGCTGCCTAAAACCGTATTGAATATGACTTGGCATCAAGTTCCCTACAATTTCATTTTTCCTACCAGTCCTCAATGTGAAAACATTTACAACGGATTAGGAAGAGTCAACCAGATTGAATTTCTAGGTTTTGGGCCGGGTGAATTGCTGTTCACTGGCATTGAATCTAAGGAATATACAAGGAACTTCTTCGGTGGAAATTTCAGCACCTTGAATCCACTTCAATCTGGATGGGGACTGACCGATTTTCTGTATGCTGATATAACCTTTAAGCTTCTTTATGTTGGATATGAAACTGATTATTCGGTTGAACGCAGTTCATACAACGGTAGTTATGTATACCGTGGACACAATTTAGGTCTTTATCTTGGAAATCAAAAATATTACCCAATGGTAACCAACACAGAAAACACTTTTGCCGACAATTTGCGATGGAAACCAGTCTATGACTCCTATCCTTTTCAGTTGATGTTTTTTGGTGATCCGGCTACTATGAAGTGAAATACGGGGTGAAAAATGCTGGCCGGAACCTACAACATCGTTTGTGAGCAGGGTGCTACCTTTTCACGGGAAATCACCGTGATTAATGCCGATAATACGGTTCCAGACTTCAATACTAGCACCGCAAGGATGCAAGTAAGACCCACGGTGGCATCCACCACTGTTATCATCGAACTGACCACAGAAAATGGACGCATCTCGTTGTCTGACAACAAGATAACTCTAACCATAGATGCCGATGATACGACCCCGCTAACCCCAGCATCCTATGTGTACGATTTGGAAATCGTCACCGGAACTCTTGTAGTTCGCCTTGTCGAGGGAACATTCCGTGTATCTCCTGAAGTCACCAGATAAGGAGACACGATGGCTCAGGACATCATCAATACGGTCATAGTTGATCAAATCAAGGTCAGTGCTGTTCCCAGTTCTGACCAGTACATTCCTGCGATCACCGACCCTGTTTCAGAAGTTACCATCAATGGCCAGGGTGATGCCGTAGTGTTTCGTTACGCCACGAACACGAACATGGACATTGCCATTGGCCTGACCATGCCAACTTCCGTGTTCACCGTCACGGGAAGTCCTGCCAATGGTCAGGGTGATTTTAATGTCGCATTCAAAAGCCAAAATGCAAATCTAGTGCTGGCGACTCCAGATGGAAGTCAGGGGGTTCCATCATTCCGTGCCTTGACAATAACGGATTTGCCAGACTTGTCCTCGACTTATATTTCCAAGGTTCAGCATGATAATACCCTGACGGGTGACGGAACATCCGCATCACCTCTCGCTTTGGCTCCAGGCGTTATAGGAACGGTGTCCAGCATCACCTTGGCATCCTCGGATTTGACAATCACCAATCCGACTATCACAACCGCTGGAACAATAACTGCAAACCTAAAGACACAAAGTTTGACTCCGGGAACTTATGGAACCAGTAATTCCATCCCTGTGGTCACGATCAACAGCCGTGGTGTGATTACGGATGTTTCTTCGGTATCCATCAGTGGTGCTGGAACAGGAAGTGTTTCCAGTGTTAGTGTTGTTTCCAATACGCTTCAGGTTAGTGGTTCCCCCATCACATCGGTTGGACAAATAGACATTGAAATGCAATCAACAGGTGTGGTTGCAGGACTGTATGGAAGTAGCACTGAAGTTCCCGTCATTACGATTGATGACAAGGGAAGAATTGTTGAGGCTACCAACATAAGTATTGGAACTGGAACTGGAACTGTAACAAGTGTTGGCATCATCTCGATGAATGACACGATTGCTATCCAGTTTTCTCCGATCACCAGTGCTGGAGATATAGATATTGGATTGCCTACAACAGGGGTTACAGCAGGATCATACACATCTGCGGATATCACGGTGGATGAATATGGAAGAATAACATCCGCAGCAAACGGAAGTAGTATTCCTTCCGGTGGTCTGACATCTCAAGTTTTAACTTACAACAACTCGAATCAACTGGTTTGGGTGTACTCTGACGGGGGTACTTGGTAATGGCATTTACGGTAACTTCTGCAAGTGGAATTGCATATTCAGGATCAGGGACACAAAACGATCCATTCGTTATTTATCTTTCTGCTACAGGTAATTTGACAGCAGACATAAATTTTTATGCATCAACTGATGGTGTTTGTTACTTGGATTTGTCTGGATATGCAAATCAAGAAAACGAGGCAAGAATAATTCAGGCTGGAATTGGAATATTTCAGAATTCAACTAGCATTTGGTTTTTCAATTCTGCATTAAATGTTTCTGCTGGATCAACAATATCTATCCAAATAGACACATATGATGAATCACCGGCATCAATGAATGGTAGTGCGTATTATGACGATGGTGGGTCACCTCCGCCATCTGTTCCAAACAGTTTGTATGTCATTAATCAGCCGGGATTAGTGTCTTCTGGAAGTCTATTGAGTCCACAACCATCAGTTGGAATCAAAGACCAATTTGGTAATGTGTTAACAAATTATGAAACTGATGTGCAAGTTTCTTTGGTTGTACTATCCGGAACAGCAACATTAACTGGAACTGATACCGTATCTACAACCAATGGCGTTGCCACTTTTACTAATCTAATTATTACTGGTAACGGATTATTTTATCTGCATTTTGAATCAACTATTCTTGCCTTAAATGCGGTTAATTCCAATCAGTTGTTTTTTCAACCAAATGCTGGCAACCCAAACCCTCCAATTCCTGTTAAGCCAAAACGATCCTATATTGCCGGTTCTGTTCCAGCATATACCGATTTGGAAATCAATGAGTTTGCCATCAATGTGGCAGATCGCAAAGGTTATATGCGTGACAGCAATGATATCGTGCATTTGCTGTTTGATGGCTATGCCACTGGAGGTGGTGGCTCAGGAGGTACTGTCTACAGTGTTGGCGTTTCTTCTCAAGATTTGACGGTCACTAATTCACCCATAACAACTTCTGGATTTATTGGATTGGAATTGAATACTCAATCCATTACTGCTGGGGCATATGGTAACGGTTCCAATGTGGCAGAAGTGACGGTAAATGATAAAGGCATAGTGACTGGAATTCAGAATGTTGCTATCAGTTATCCGGTAAATTCCATCACTGCCGGAACGGATATATCCCTGACCGGAACTGCACCCGATTATACGATCAATAATACGGCCCCTGACCAGATTGTTTCACTAACTTCTGGAAATGGAATCTCCGTAACTGGGACTTATCCTGACTTCACCATTGATTGCACGATCACCCAATACACAGATTCCGATGCCAGAAAAGCGTTATCCGCAGGAACTGGTATTAGTTATGACAATACAACTGGTGTAATTACCAACGACTCTCCAGATCAAGTTGTTTCATTGACTGGTGGAACGGATATATCCGTCACAGGGACTTATCCGAACTTTACGATTGATTACACTGGTACTTCTGGAAGCGGAACTGTAACTTCCGTTGGCATATCCACAACTGCTTCTGCTTTGACGATCACCAATACACCGATTACCACCAGTGGAGATATAGGTGTTAATTTCTCTGGAAAAGGTTCGGAGTATGTGACCGGAGATGGAAGTCTCAAGACCTTCCCAACCACAATAGATCAGGCATTAAATCTCGTCACAGAAATTTATAATTCAACTGGGGCAACTCTGACAAAAGGCACGGTTGTTTACATCAATGGTGGCCAAGGAAATTTGCCAACGGTCACCAAGGCCCAAGCCAACAACGATACAAATTCGGCACAGACATATGGCATTATTCAGAGTAATACATCCGATCAGTCCAATGGATATGTGGTTGTTTCTGGAAGACTAACCGACATTGATACACAATCCTATTCCGCAGGGACTCAACTGTATCTGTCCCCAACCACTGCTGGAGCATGGACAACGACCAAGCCGGCAGCACCAAGCCACCTTGTGTATGTTGGCATCGTAGTTCGCAGTCATCCAACCCAAGGTGTGGTTGAGGTGAAAATCCAGAACGGATACGAACTGGATGAAATCCACGATGTATCGATTACCAGCGTTGCACCCAACAATATCCTTCGTTACAACTCGACCACCAAACTTTGGGAAAATGTCGCAGGAACCACCAGCAGCATTTCTGAGGGAACTAACCTGTATTATACCGATGCAAGATCAAGAGCATCGGTGTCTGCTGGAGCTGGAATTTCCTACAGTTCATCCACTGGAGTGATAACTAACTCTTCCCCCGATCAGACAGTAGTTTTGAACTCTGGAACCAATATCACAATCACAGGAACCTATCCTAATTTTACGATCAATGCTTCCGGTGGTGGATCAGGAACTGTCACTTCCGTGGGACTTTCGGCACCAACCGGCATGAAGGTGACCAATTCTCCAATCACAGGAAGTGGAACCATAGCTTTGTCTATGGATACAGGATATGCACTTCCAACCTCTGCCTCTCAGACCAATTGGGATACGGCATACGCCAATCGAATAACCAGCTTAACCACTACTGGTTCCAGTGGTTCTGCGACATTAGTTTCAAATACACTGAATGTTCCAACATATACTCTGGCTGGGCTTGGTGGAATCAAATTAACTGATCTTTCTTCAACAGCTACTGGATTGACATACACCAACACAACTGGTGTTTTCAGCTTTACCGCTGGATATTCCATCCCAACAACTTCAAGTCAGACCAACTGGGATACGGCCTATACAAACCGTATCACTTCATTAACCACAACGGGTTCCAGTGGATCAGCCACACTGGTTTCCAACACATTAAATGTTCCAACCTATACATTGGCAGGCTTAGGTGGTCAGGCATCATCCACAAACCTGACCTCTCTTTCCGGCCTGACTTATGTTTCCGCATCTTTTGTAAAAATGACCGCATCTGGAACATTCTCGCTGGACACTAGCACTTATTTGACGGCGAACCAAACCATTACTTTATCGGGTGATGTAACAGGTTCTGGAAGTACGGCGATTACAACGACTCTTGCCACCGTAGGTGCAACCAAGGGTGGAACCGGACAAACCACCTACACATTGGGCGATACGCTATATTCTTCGGCCAGCAATACATTGGCCAAACTTTCCGGAAATACAACCACTACACGCAAATTCTTGCGTCAAACCGGCACAGGCACGGTATCTGCTGCTCCTGCTTGGGATACCGTCACTAAGACGGATGTGGGATTGTCCAGCGTGGAAAACACGGCTTTAAGCACATGGGCTGGATCGTCAAATATCACCACAGTTGGAACTCTTAGTGCGTTGACCGTTTCTGGAACCACCGTCATCAATAGTTTGACCTATCCTTCTACAGACGGCACTTCAGGCCAGGTACTGTCTACAAATGGTACAGGAACACTGTCATGGACAACCGCTGGTGGTGCAAGTGCTGCCGGTTCAAATGGAGACATTCAGTACAACGATGGATCAGGTAATTTTACTGCGACTTCCAATTTTTCGTATGGTTCTTCCGCATATGATGCGTTGGCTTTATATTCGGCAAATGGTGCCGTTGGTGTTTTTGGAATTTTTGCAGCTAACGGACAGACATATCCACTGTTGGAACTTCGGGATTACCTTGGCACAACTGTATACAGTTATTTTGATGCCACCGGAAATCTTTATTTAAATGCACAGGCCGATGTGCGTTTTGCTGATGCAGATTCAAGCAATTATGCTGCAATTCAAGCTCCGGCGACTATATCAACAAATTATACTTTAACTCTTCCAACAACTGCTGGCACAAATAACTATGTCTTAAAAACGGACGGTTCTGGAAACCTAAGTTGGACAAATTACATTACCAGTCTTGCTGGTGGAAATAGCACAACGCTACTTGGATCGATACCATATCAGTCTAACAGCAACACGACAACTCTTTTGAGTCCAAATACCACCACTACCAAAAAGTTTCTCCGTCAAACTGGGTCAGGAACAAACGGTGCTGCACCAGCATGGGATACGGTTGTTGCCTCAGATATTGCTTCTGGTCAAATTGCTCTGGCATACGGTGGAACTAATGCGAACTTAACTGCTGTAAATGGAGCGGTAGCATATAGCACAGCTTCGGCTTTAGCTTTGACTGCTGCTGGAACATCTGGACAAGTGCTTACAAGTGCTGGTGCATCAAGTCCGACATGGGTAAACCAAGGTTTGTTTTCCGGTGGTAGACTTACCCTTACTAGCGGAACACCTGTAACTACTTCGGATGTAACAAGTGCAACTACGATTTACTATACACCTTACAATGGTGATCGTATAAGTCTTTATGACGGAACTAATTGGGCGACTTACACATTTACAGAAAGATCGTTGGCTTTAGGAACTTTAACTTCTGGGAAAAATTATGATGTTTTCATTTATAATAATGCAGGAACGCTGACACTCGAACTTTCGGCAGCATGGACAAGTGACACCGCAAGGACAGATGCTATTACGCTAACAAATGGTGTTTATGTTAAAAGTTCTGCGACCACAAGACGATATCTTGGAACATTTAGAACCACATCGACTACCACCACCGAGGATTCTTTAGCCAAGCGTTTTGTTTGGAATATGAATAATCCTGTTGAAAGACTCTTGTACAAAAATACATATCCAACCTACGCATATACAGGGCATCCTTACACTACTGCTTCATGGAGAAATTGGAATAACGACTCTGCCATGTCTGTCCATTTTGTTAATGGTTTGGACAGGAATACTGTTGTTAATTTTAGTTGTGCGTCATCTGGTGGTTATGCTAGTCAAGGTGCTGCTTTTGATGGTGGTACACCAGGATATGACAGCGTGGATATGACTGGCCGTGCTGGAAGAGCATACACTATACGAAGTGGAAGTTGCCTAGGTTATCATTATTGCACAATGTTGGAATATGGAACATCTGGAACAACATATATTCAGGCAATATTGGAAGGTTCATTTTGGTGCTAAGGAGGCAATATGTACTATTTAGTTGAATTTAACGATGAGATAAACAAGGTTGTAAAAACTCACGGTTTAAACCTTAATAATGATGGAACATTTAGAATTGATTACATTGAGGAACCAACCCAAGACCAATTGTCTATCGTTAATGACATGATTCAAAAATATCCATTGTTTTGTAAAAAAATGGAAAAACTTGAAAAAATACAAGAAGAATGGAATCAAACCATTGCTCAGGGTTGGGATTCAGGACAGGGTATTTTAGGCATATCTGCCGAAGATGTGGCCCTGCTTTCCGCAAACTTTTCCATGGCAAAAGAGGCAGCAAATCTAGGCTATCCGATACCGCCAATTATCACGGTAGATAGCCAAGAAATATCGTTTTCTGATATTCAATCCATGACGGTTTTCATGTTACAATACGGCGAGTTTAGGAGCAGTATTTCCAAGACTTTTGCTGCACGGAGGCGAGCGGTACAAAATGCCTCCACGATTGAAGAAGTGGTGGTAATATGATCGCCGATATTGATTTCGTCAGCTTGATAGAAAGATTTGGTGTCACTCTCACCTTTCTTATTTTTCTTGTCTGGTGCGTGTATCGGGGTGGCAGTTGGGTTGGTGTTAATATTCTCCTACCACTGCACCAGAGACATATGTTGTTCATCGACAGACTGGAATCAGGAATCGGAGAAGTGACCAAGGCTCAGACCGATTCCATGAAAATACTGACAGAAATTCTGCGACAGACGAAGGAACTGGAAGCACTACACAGAAAGGGTGATTAATGATTGATTTTCCTGATTCGATGCCAACCGATGCTATTCTGTTATGCATCAACAAGATTCGTGGCAAGGAAGATGTGAACAACCGCACTTTTGCCAATGCACTTTGGAACATTGTTGGCTATGCTGCTGCACAGGCATTGCCTGAAGATAAGACGATTTTTGAAGGTCGTGAGATTGGTTTGGAAGACTTTGCCAGCCTGTTGGATCAGGCTTTGGAACAAAGTAAGTTCCACGCTAATGAGGTCACCCTGGGTATCGTGCCCTGGGCCTTGATCCTAAAAACCGCCTTGAAGATATTGATTTCCGCTTTTTTATAGGCAGGGGCTGGAAGTGGCCCCAAGTGCGGAAAGAGCATATTGAGAAAAATCCTCAATGTGCTGGATGCTATAAAAAGGAAGCATTGGAAGTGCATCATATCTATCCATATTCATTGGATAGGTCATTAGAGTATGAACCAACCAATCTCCTAACCCTATGTAAACGATGCCACTTCCTATTGGGGCATCTGGACAGTTGGACAAGTTGGAATCCAAGTGTGGAGTATGATGCTCAAGGACAAAAGGAAAGGATACGAAGACGACCATGAATTTACTCATTCTGCTTGCGATTTTTCATGCACCGACCATTGAGTTGCCAAAGCAAATCAATGGCCAACCAAATGCTTTTATTACGGTTCCTGCCACTACTAGTGGCAGTACCGTGAAATGGTTGTGTCCAGATGCTGGACTCAATATGTTCCCTGTGGAACTGCTCAAGGACACTAAAACGCTAGTGGTGACTGGGCCGGAGGGACGATTTAGAATCTATGCGTACACATCGGATCAGACTGGCCCCTCAGACGCAGCAATGTGTACGGTTCTTATTGGAAATGCTCTTCCTCCAAATCCAGACAATCCTGATACTCCTCCAAGTCCGACTCCTACTGCATCGGACATTTCTGAGGCAGCAAAAAAAGAAGACAAGGAGGCTGTAAAATGGCTTGCACAGTTCTACGAGGAACTTGCCAAAGAATCACAAAAAGATGAGTATAAAGCCGTTGGTGATGTGTTCCGTGCAGCTAAGGTGGCAATTAACAAGCAATTCCGTCCTGATGAACTTTCCAATCTAAGGGCAGTCATTGGTAAGAGACTTAATTCCAAGTTGCCCCAGGATGCTGACAAGGAACTTGATAAGGCAACTAGAGATTTGATGACTTCTGTATTCACACAGGTAGCAAAGGAACTGAAATGATTGATTACATCAAGTGGGGTGGAAGGCAGCATCACAACAATTTCATCAACAATTGGAACTTTGGCTGGAAGCCAATCAGTGATCTTCCAGAGGTACAACGACAGGCTTTCAGGTCATCCTTAAAGCCTTTTGAGATCACTGGAGAGGATGCCGATGTAAAAGAGGCTTTACTATACAAGGTGGTCAACAAAGCCTGTGGATATGAGTTTTTCCCATGGGATCAAAAGACCGGCTCATGTGTAGGACATGGTGCATTAGCCGTTATGGCGACCCTACAGGCCGTGGAAATTGTCACACAAGGCCAAACCTATGAACAATGGAAACTACCGTTCTTTTTGTTTAATTATGGGCAATCTCGTAAGCGTGGTGGTTTACATGGTACTGGTGACGGTTCTTTTGGATCGTCCATGGCTGAATCTTGCCGTATTGATGGTGTTCCTCCAATTGAGTCTGATCTTCCACAACCAGTAAAACAGAACGATGGTTCTTGGACTTTTGGTGCTGATGTCGAATACAAATGGTCGAATGGAGACAAACCGCCTAGAGACTTGTTTTCCGTGGCCAACAAGTTCCGAGTCAATTCCACCAGTCAGTTGAGTAATTCCAAAGAAGTAAAAGCTGCCCTGCGAAACGGGTATCCTGTGACTATTGCTTCCGGATGGTGGGGATTTAATTCCCTGAAAGTTCAACCTTCAGGTACACCATCGGTTCAATTGGCCAAGAAGTCCGATGCATGGGGTCATCAGCAATCTTGCTTGGGTTACACCGATCATCCTGAATTTGGCCTGATATTTTTGATCCAGAATTCTTGGGGGAATGCTCATGGAACACCTCCTGGCAATTATGGCGAACCCAAGGGAAGTTACTGGATGAAAGCTTCGGACATGGACAAGATTTGTAACGAGGAAGTATTTGCTTTCAGTAATTTTGACGGTTACCCTGCCCGAAAGATCGATTGGACGCTATAATATCTTTGGTCAAATTTCTTTAGGAGGAAGCATCATGACCAGTTTCATTTTAGCGGTGGCTTTGAGTTCCCAAGTAGTTGATCTGCCTCTCAAACGAGGTGGATCAAGCTGTGCTAACGGCCAGTGTGGAGTTGCACAGCAAGTGGAAACTAAGCAGGAAAAGCCTGTAGTAAAGCCAGTAGTAGAAGTTCAGGAAGAGAAAGTTTTCCGTGGTGGAAAGCTTCGTTTCAAACTCCGTGGCGGTTCCTGCTGCGGTTAAGAAAGGAAAAATATGTCTAATGCTCCAGTAAATCCTAGCAATCCTGCTCAGGAAATGATGAAACAGATTGAGCCTATAATGGCTCAATTCATCAAATTTACGGACAATGAGATTGGAAGAGATGAGGCATTGAAATTGTTTTACGATTTCATGTTAAAAACTCTCCCACCTCCGTTGAAACCAAGCAAGGATTTGGCAAAAAGTCTTATCAAGGCTCCCTTGACAGGATTTGCCAATATTCCTCAACTGATGGCAGCAATGGTAATTCTTTTGGAAGAATAATCTTTGCTGTTACAATGTTAATCAAATTCAGGGTGGCTAAAAAGTCACCCTGTTTTTTTAGAGGTTTGTCATGCCAAATATGCAACCAGAAATTGGAAATGGAATGAATGCTTCGTGGGATTCCTCCACGAATTCATTTGTTGTCAGCAATGATTCTCCGTCATGGATATGGCTGAAGATTTTTGGAAGGGTGGATACCAACGACCAGAACATTTACTATTACTTCTTTCAGGAAGTCGAGTGGAATGGCAGCATATTCATTGATAAGGAAGGCGGGGTAAAACTAAATCAGGACAATCAGACCAAGGGGCCAAAGGCATTTCCGATGCCATTCATCTTTGATCGCAAAGATGCAAATCAGATGCTGAATGACCATACTCCAGAATATGGATGCATAGTGCCAGCCTTGTCTATGGGTGTTGATCCATCGGATGGAAGAGAAATATTTTATTTCTGGTGCGGAACAAATCCGAACAATCGTTATTTCATTAGGATTGATGAGGCTCAGGGTGGTGGGCCTGTCATGTACAATTCCAAGTATTCTGCCACTGTTTGCAGCATCAATCCATATGCAAATCCAGTGGTGGCTTCTGGTGGCAATGCCGGAAATGTCTGGGCGATTGAACAGAATGGCTCTCCGCTTCTTCCAGGAAAAGTATACCAGGGTTTTGCTGTTGGTTATTGGAACCCAGGTAATCCAATCAATCCAAACGCCTTGGATTACAACGATGAACGACCACTGGTGTTGTGTATCAAACAGGGAAGTTCCGGCCCGAATGCCATCAAGGTTGTGACCAATGCAACCAACAATGGCGGGACACTCGTTTTTAGTTATGCCACCTTTTGCCCTGACGAATACACTGCTATCCTATACCAGCAATCCCAATCATTAAGATTGACTGACCTGTTGGATACTCCAAAGAATTACGGGAATCCAAATCAGCTTTTAGCCACTAATGGTTCTGGTGCATTTTATTACATCAACAGTTCCAATGTGGGTGTTCAATGGCCAACACCTCCTGCCACTGGCTCATCGCTGCTCCTTATTAGTTCCTCTGGTGTTTTTACTGGTTCACAGGGAATATCCAATGCAAATATGTCGCTAGACATCACGGGAAGCTATTACAATGGCATTACTATAAAACTCAAGAATGACATGGAAAATCCGGGGGCTAATATGTATTACGGAACCGATTCCAATGGAGTGAGGGGTTGGTATCCCCTGCCATAATATGTTTACACCCAGCATTTATACTCAGTTTCCAGATCATTATTCTGAACAGCAAATTCAGCAGCAGTCTGATATCTTTGTTCCTGATGGTTTGCAGTTAAAAAGCGTTCAGGGTTCCATCTACAATGTCGATATTGTGGACGCTACAGAAGATGTCCAGATGCGTGTGATACCGAATGGAAACTGGATGTGGGAAGAACCATCCACAAAGACGGTGTATCAGGTCAATGGTTCCGCTGGTTCACCGTGCGAATTTTCTTTACAGATGATTTCTTACGAATACTGCAACAAGGAAATATCTCCCATAGTTGCTTCATACGATGGAACCTACGGGTACTCTATTACTTCTGATGAACAGGTCATTCGTCAGCCTAATAACATCTGGCATTTTGATGCGTTTGAAGGACAAAAACAAACCGTTATTCCCCAATTAAACTACAACCCTAATGATTATTACGATGATTGGTACGAATGGTGGTCTAATTACTGGAGCCATGGTTTTTATTATGGATATTCCGGAGCGTATCCAACCTCTTGGTTGATTCAGTTGACAAATGCCGATTTCAGGCATTATGTGATTGATGGGAGTTACTGGGGGTATGGAACAACCAGTCCAATTCATTTGTTTTCAAAGCGAACCAACCTTTCTGGATTGAGTCCGGTTACTTATTACGAAACAGATTATGTGTCTTATTTAAGTCCATATATTTTGATGTATTTTCCGGCAGGAACACAGATCGATTTTCAGTCCTATCAGTTTGTGCAGCAGCCGTACAATGAATTTCGTGATTATTTGGAATACACGACTGGATTCGTAATCGCTGGTGCTACCTTTGATGGCTACAACATTATTTTAAGGCCATATTGTTTTTCCTATTGCTCAATTAATTGGTATCCGGTTTATGGTGAAACAGGCACTTATTATCCATTTGGCATGGATTACATCATGACACCAATGGACAATGTATGTGTTCCATACACATACAGTTATTGGCCATGGATGAATGATTATGGTCGAACAGATTTCGTAGTTCCGTATTGGTCTTATTACAACAGAATTACTGGCCAAATTGGAGTATCTCCTTATTTTGGATTTTATTATTGGTGGGGTTGGTATGGATATTATCAAAGACTGGAATCATTCCCTTATAAAAAAGCAGCATTTTATTTAACGCAATCCAGACCTGTAGTGGAAAATTATCCGGGTGGATACTGCAAATACACTTACAAGAATGTCATTATTTCCTATGGAAACAAATACGATGTAATTCCAAGCGATGCTAACGGTAAGTCTGTTGGGAAAACCCTGTCGTTCCATTCCCGTGGAACGGTGGTTGATGTGGAAGTGACTTTTAAAAGAAAGAATTTTCCAGACCTTTCCTCAATACCGAATATCAGTGATGTCAAAAGATTTATCGCCTACCCACAGAATGTTCGGCCATTGGAATACAGAGAATTGTCGTTTAAGGTTGGATACAGTTATCCACAATACAATGAAGTATTTAAAGCTTACTATCAATTTGAAACACCAATTATTGCCCATGATTATGTGCAACCTTATGAGCAGTATCTTGATCCAAATTTAGACCCAGCACCTCCTCAATGGTGGCAGTATTATTTTCTAGACGCTATTTTTGAATATGCTTTTACAGGCTATTATTTTGGAAATTATCCTACCTCTTCCTTGTTTTCGATTTATAGCCCAAACCTTGATTCTCTGTATCAGCCTTCCTACATGGCAGTGGAAGGATTGACTCCATGCGTTGCCTCTAGGTCAGTGAATTCTTCTGCGGAAAAACTTGCGTATTTCAATTATGCCGGTTTTGGCCAACCAGCTTTTCAAAGTGATTATTATGGTACTGGATGGACTGGCAATTCAACCTTTGAATGGAATGATCAGACTTCCAATATCATTATTGGACTGACTAGCGACAGAGGTTCTCCAACTATTTTAAATGGAAAATTGTGGTCAAGAACTAATGTGCGTTATCCGGACATGGATAAACCGCAATTTACCATGAAAATTCAAACCAATAGTGGATCAGAATGTACATTCTTGGATGCCTATGTTGCCGAGGATAAATTTGGTGAACGAGGCTTTGGAGACGGTTGGTTTCGGATTGAAACTTATAAGAGAGCCAATTCGTTGAAGATATACGATCCCAATCGTAACCTTTTGGCTTATGGTCAATTGAATGTCCAATACAGCAATTATCCATCGGACACCCCCATTAGCGACATGGACATATCACCTTATTATTTTGGAAATTATCTTTTAGATTACATGGATTATTATCCGGGACAAAATTACAAAGCCGTGGATGTTTATTGGTTTTATTCCAGTGAAAACAGTTATTCGGCTTACAAAAATGGAATACTTCCGGGACATAAACCCAAGAATCAATTCAAGCCATTTGGAACCAAATATCAGGGATATGCCAACAATTCCAGCTACTGTACCGATGGTGTTTACATCGTGACTGACAACATCAGTGGGTTTGGAAGGAACTTAAATAATTCATTTTCTAACAATCCTACCTCTGGATCAGGAGCAAATGCGGAAATCATTATAGGTGCTTTTTACATTGATACGAGCAACAGCGGTTTTTCTATTTATCCGATTCCAATTTATTACATTCCTAATGTCGATTTGACGAAGCCTTACAAAGGGTGTGTGAATGCCAATCATTCCATTGTGGTCACGGAAGATCAGAATTCAAACAACTATGCTTTTAGAACATATTATTATGACAACTTGGAAGGCAAACCAGAGGTTTATGTCAAATCAACTTGGTGGGACGATATTATTCCTTCGGTGAAAATCCTTGGGCCAAATGATGAGGAACTGGAACTTGATGTGGATTATTCGGTGGAAAGAATCTCCACGGAATTCATGCCCGGAAATTACAAAATCAAGTTTTTAAAACAACTTGGAAATCTGTATGAAAATGAATACACGGACAATCCTGCAAAATTAAGTGACGGAGATTACAAATTCTATTGGCCCATATCTGACAAAGTTTTATTTGAATGCTCTTCTTTTGTGGACAATTATGCTTCCACATATCGAAGGTATTATTCAAATACAAATTATTATTACTCCCAAGTGTACACCTCCGAATTCCAAGTCATCAATAATTTCTATGGACAATTTTATGCAACAGGAAACACTTATAATTCATACGATTATTATTATTCTGGTGCGAGAACCATGTCACTTTCCAATGTAATTAGCTTGAGTCCCATTTCTTTTTATGTCTCAGATTGTGTTTTCACCGGAACAATTGATGACACAAGTTACGCCTTCAAATGCGATGTGTATTTTCTTGAGTATCTGGAAGATGGTGAGTTGCCGGTAAATCCATCTGGGTTCAACAACATATTGTCTGGGAATCAATACGCCGAAGGTGGTTATAACTATTGAGCCTTCTTTTCCTCAATCTCCGGCTTGGACAAGGCAATCTGTCCGGGACGAATTCGTTTCATGAGTCCGTCCGTGGGTGAACCCATAATGACTTCCAGTTCGTGTTTTTTGTCCATGTTTTCATCAAGTTCTCTTTGCCATTCACAAACTTTCATCAACATTTCTGCTGCCTTCATATTTCCTCTAGCAGCTTTTTTCTGAAGCATATGCTTGATAACGGCAATATCATCTTTCGTCATGAGGCGACAAAACTCACGCTTTAGTTCCTGTATATGCCTGTAGTATGGATTGAGATACATCATGCACCTCTATGGATGAATCCTTACTGATTTTGGAATTTGCCTGTACATGGTCACTGATCTTTTCGTCTTAGTTGTGCCTCTAGTTGGAAACGCAATGCCTCGCATTTTAACTTGCTTTGCACCTATACTTCCTTTTACCACAATCTTTTTTCCAACCCTTCTGGCAGCAACAGAATATTCTTTTAATGCTGGTACACCTTTTCCCCAATATACTGAACCACCCCTCGCGTTAGTACTCATGTACTGGTAAAAAAGTTTGAACGGGACTCTCGGATATATGTACCCGGCAGGATTACCACGTCCTGATTTCACATAAAGAATAATTGCCCCTTCTCTTCCAATACCAAATGTTATGGGTACAAATTTAAGCATTGTTACCCATTCAGAACTAGGCTTGTATTCCCATTCCTCAGACCATGGTTGATTAGATGCTTCCAATTCTCTTGCGGATGTAACTGCTTCTGTAATGCTTCCACTAGGTTTTTTCTTAACCTTTTGTTGCAAAATCTTTTTCAGGTTGTTGATAGCACCTACTAGGTCTGCCACTTTAACCTCGCAAAATTAATACTTAGTGTATAAAATACAAGGTTAATGATACCCCAGAAAGGAAGGAATATCAATGATTACTAAAGTTGGTGCAGATTGGATGGTTGAATCCATTGCTGCTTATGAGAAAGGCAATTTCCCACAAGCCATTGCTGCTTCTTTAATTTACACCGCTGAAACACTGGAAATGATAAGAGCTATGATCGACCCTAAAACGCCACCAGAGGCAGAATATCCAGTGATGGAGAATATGCCAAAATGAGCAAAAACATGGACGAAAATTTCTATGAAATGCTGGAAAACATTCAAAGAGGCGTGGACATAAAACTTGCCATGCGAGCCTTTGGTATTTCCAAGAAAGACCTTGAGCCTTGGCACAAAAAGGAAATGGCCAAGGCTAAAGCTCAAGCAACGATATCCATGCAGCAAATTATTCATGAACATGGTTCTGAGGATTGGAGAGCGTTGCAATGGATCATTGAAAGGAATCATAAAGGACAGGCAAATGAGCAACAACTCGAAGCAGCCATCAATAAGCAAATTGCTAGGGAAGTGGCAAAAGGTCTTATCGAGTCCGGCCTTGCAGGAGAAATTGCAGGAACTGGAGGCGATCAAGGCATTTCGCAAAGCGAACCAGAAGACAGTAGTTATTCCGAGGGAGCCGAAAGCATACTGCGACTACCTAGGAATAAAACTCAGTCCACAACAGATGGAGATTTTTAATGCGGTTGCTGACGGTGATCGAAAAATTCTGGTTAGATCAGCCCATAATCAAGGCAAGACTTATCTGTGTGCTGTTATCGCTAGTTGGTTTCACGATCATTTCGCACCTTCTGAGGTGCTTATCTCCGCACCAGTAGCCCAGCAAATTCGTGATGGTGTTTTCAAGGAACTGAGAAGAATCCGGCCTAAAGACCCAAACTGGATGCCGAAAGCCAATCGTCTGGAAAAGACCTCAAACCACTACATTCAAGGATTGACGGCACAGAAGGCGGATGCGTTTCAAGGAAGACACAACCCCGGCGGTTTGTGTATCCTATTCGATGAAGCGTCCGGTATTGAACCCACCTTTTGGGAACGAGCCGAGTCCATGCTTTCGGCTTCCAAGCATAATTGTTTATGGTTTTGCATTTTCAATCCGTATGATGCATCCAGTCCAGCCTACTTTGCGGAACAAGACCCACAGTGGAGATTGTTTCATCTTTCTGCGTTGGATCACCCGAATGTTGTGAACAAAATGGATGTGATTCCCGGTGCGATTAACTATGACTATGTGGTGCAAAGGATTAAAAATGAATGTCGATCAGCCATGGAAGGCGAGGAAAATGAGCCGGGGTATTTTGAGTTTGAAGGCAAAGGATGGATGGTGGAAGACCCGCTATTCGATGTCCAAGTCCTTGGAAGATACCCAAGTAAAGCAATCAACTCGGTCTGGTCGGCTCTTGCCCTTAAGCAAATACTCGATGCGATCCCAACGAATCCACAATGGCTTGTGCAGATTGGTGCTGACCCTGCTCGTTTCGGTGATGACCGCAGTTGCATTGTGGTTCGTCATGGCCCGAACATAATCGATGCCAAGGAATTCCGCGGTTTGTCCACCAAGGAATTTGCCGAAAAGATCAAGGAATATTGCACCAAGTATGAACAAGCACATCAGCCTCGCTACAGGATACCAGTCCTGATTGACGAGGGTGGCGTGGGTGGTGGCGTTGTGGACAATCGGGGTGATTACCTGTTCTATGGAATCAACTCTTCCGGAGAGGCAAGCCGGTGGAGAGAGTTCCCAAACATGAGATCGGCATTGTGGTTTGAAGCAGCAGAACTGGCAATCGAGGGGAAAGTTTCAATCGCCAGTCTGCCACTTCATCTCCGTGATAAAATCATGGAAGAGTTGCGTACACCAATTTACATAGTGGATTCCATAGGTCGACGGGTAGTGGAATCAAAAGATGCCATGAAGCGTAGGCTCAAGCATTCACCTGACTTGGCAGATGCTTTCAACTTGTCACTTTTGGCTGTTCCAAGGGTTGGGATTGAGAAGGTTGTTGGTCGTTTATAATCAAGTACATGGTGTTTCCTGAAGATGCCCTCTTGACCTTAATTTCCCCACAGTCTTGTAGATAACGAATTGCGTCATCGACAGACTGCCCGTTGTGTACAGACTTCCGAAGAAACTTTTTCGCCTCAGTCATTTTGATACCACTTACTCCGGGTTCAATTTCGACTCCAGAGGTTTCAACAAGCTTGATAAGCTTATCGGTGATTTCTCCAAACTTTGTGTCCGAAATCATGACGGTGTTTGCGGTTTGCCTTGAATTTACTTCCTTCACAAAACGCATTCCAGCCATTACAGCTTCCAGTGAAAGTTCCGTAGCCTTGATGTCTCTACTGAGTTCCCAGAGACAGGAAACCTTGAGTGCCATTTCTGGAAGTCTTGCACAGGATGCTGCCTTTTCTTCTTCACCTCTTTTCTGGTATTCCGAATAAGCATCATCATTCTTCCACACCTCTTCCTGAAAATACTGCAAAGCATCTTCGGAAAGCTGCATGATCCTTGCATCGTTCTCTATCTTGTTCAAGGATTCATTCTGCATTTGGTCAACTCCCATGTCATTCAATTCTCTTCTGGCATCACCCGGAACAAGGTTCCCATTCATGGCAACAAGCTTTGCTGCCGTCTCTATAAGAAACTCCGGAATTGGCTCTGTGGTTGTCATCGCCCTGACATTCATTCTTCCCCTGAGTGATGCTTGTAGAATCAGCAAACGATTGTAAAATCCTGACCTGATAAATTTCGGCGACAGTGCCTTGAAGTATTCTTCAGGGGTTGAAGATGTCATAACGGAGAGAAACGGATACCTGATGTAATTGCCATCATCATCCTCTCCAGCCCTTGCTCTTCTTTTAATGTAATTACTCGTAAAAAGTTCAAGCAATGATCCCATGACATCTGTATATCTGATGTCACCGGATTTCATTTTCTCTAGATCAAAAGCACCTTCATCAGCCATGAGAAATTTTGGCCCCTGCATGACCTTTTCTTCAAGACCTTCGCGTGAACCAACCTTTGTTAACAATAAATCTGCCTCGTCAATTTCCATGCAAATTCTGGCATTGAGCTTTCTTGGATAATCCTTTCCATTTGCCGTAAGACCTAGGACGACCATGTATAAGTTGAGCTTAAGTTCCCCCGGCCCCATTACAGCCCTTCCGATGAGTGCGGAAAACATTCCGAGGGCAGAAGCCACAGCAATTCTTTTTTCTGGATACAGTGCATTTCTCATGCAGTAGTCAACATAGGTGTTGATCCACCCCGGAAAATCAATGGATTCATCGGGAATCACATCAAGGTACTTCTTCACCTTGATTTTGTTTTTTGGCTTGCCCTTGGTTGCCTCTTCAAAGAACTCATCAATCCTTTCCATATTGATGGGTTCCACTTCAAATTTCGGTGCATATTTTGCAAACACCGTGGCATAGAATGTTTTCCATTCCTTGCTGCCTGTGACCCATCCACGACTGGCACAGAAGACATAATCTTTAGTAAGCGGTGTGTTTGCGGGGAGTCGCCAGTCATTCGGGGAAAATGACCAGTAACGATCCAAGCCTCCGGCTTTTGCACCACACACCGCATTGGGGGTTTGTAGGTCTGATGAGTCTGGATGCCAGCAAATGTAATAGTCTGGCTTCACCTCAACAACCTTGTACGATTCTGGAAGGATTTCATTCCATGGAGTTTCTGCTCTCCACTGTTCCAGTGCTGCCCTTTTATCCGATTCGTATTTCTGAATAGGTTCAGGATTTGCCGTGACGAATTTCTTTAATGATCTTTCGTCATAACTTCCGGCAAACGCTAAAAGAAAATCATGTTCCTGTGCTGACAATGTTGGAATGGATTCCACATTACCATGAAGCATTTCGTAGGACTTTATTGTTCCATCGATTTTGCTTATCGCCTTGGAGCAGAATCCAACGACATATCCACCCGCACCCTTGGTTTCAATCAAAGGTGGTGCAACCATCTTTGTTGAACCTCTGGCCCTTGCCTCGGTAAGCCAGTTTTTGTTTCTTTCAGGTGACATCATTGCCAGATCACGGCATTTTGATTTACCCAATGGAAGGTAATAAAAAATGTGCAGACCTTCGGATGGAGTCTTCTCCACGCATCCCTTAAGCTTCTCTCCAAGCTCTGGTGTTGATGCACACAGTTCATCCAAGAATGTTTTGGAAAGATTTGGGCAATCAATGTCCAGACATTCCAAATCCCTGTTCTGATCTGGTATTGGGCCACAGTTAACTGCAATACCGGCAACTTGTGGATGGCTGAAATCAATCTCCATCTCTGCCGTAGTTTGCAGTTTGCTCCTAAGTTCCACTATTCTGTTCTGTTTTCTTATGGCTGGAGTCTTGTCAACTTTTGTGGAAAACACGCTCAATCCCTGAGAGCGAATCTTTAAAGCTTCCTGCTTAATTTCTTCTGCCATCGCCACTTCCCCTTTGCGATTTTTCAGATGTACGGATAAAATTTTCATTACGACAGGTTTAGCCTTCCTCCCTGTCGTAAGGGTGGGGGCTTATCCTTTCTCCCCCACCCGCTTATTTAGTTTTTAACAATTGTGAGAAATTCTTTTAATTCAATCGTTCTTTGAAATGTATACTGGACGATTGTCCAGAACCCCTTTTCATTCTTGTGTGCCTTGATGTAATTAGGTTTGGCAATCATATCCAGATAGGCACTGCTTTGCAACAAGCCTTTGTTTATAAGCCATGGATTTGGTGGTATATTCGGTGCATTGACTTCCTTTAACCATTTCATCAATGGATACTCTAAGCCCTTTTTAAGCGATCTATAGCAGGTTATTACCATGCCCATGGATGTTTCATGGGATTCCCTGATGCATGGGTCTGCAATAGGATTTTTACGATATACGGTATACTGCGATGAAACAATTTCATATTCCTTTACTGCGGTTCTAAGACCAATGATTTCGCCTTCTGTCTGGGTCGCAGATACTTTCAGTTCCTTTGGTTCTTCTGCCTTTGGCTTGAAGTATCCACAACTTGGGCAAGTTACTTGGCTAATCTTGTGAACAAGTTTGCAGGAGGGGCATTGTTTATATTTTTTTGGTGGAAGTTCAATCCCATTGGCATCTACATCGATATCATCAATGCAACCAAGCCTGATTGCGTTTTCACCAAAGTCTAAAACTAGGCAGTCCTTTTTGTTTTCTGCCATGCGGAAACCTCTGCCAACCATCTGATACCAAAGTCCACGACTCATGGTTGGCCTCATGACCACTACACAATCCACATTAGGGGCATCAAATCCGGTGGTAAGCACAGAGACATTCACAAGCCATCGTAGTTGTTTTGATCGAAACTGGTTAATCCTTAAATCCCTGATTAAGGTATCAGTTTCACCAGTGATCATGTGACTGCTGTTTTCACCAAGGTCACGAAGTTTGTTCAGAATCATTTCCCCGTGGGCAATGCTTGTCGCAAACACAAGGATGCTGTTTCTACCCTGTGACTTTGCTATGGCCTCTTGAACACCGTCGCTGACAATGGATTCATTGGATACAGCGGAATTCAGTGAGGATGCCAAAAATTCTCCCCCGCGAACCTTTACCTTTCTCAGGTCTGGTGAACCAATGCCTTTGGTTACCAATGGCGAAAGATAGCCCTGTGAAATCAATTCTTTCACACCAATGCCGTAGCAACAGGTGCTGAAGAACTTCTGTTCTCCAAAGATCAAACCGCTTTGCAATCTGTATGGTGTTGCCGTTAGTCCAACAACAAATAATTTGCTGTTGCGAATTTTTGCTGCCGAAATAAATCGTTGGTACATCGTCTCGTCATTAGGTGAAATCAGGTGAGCCTCATCCACCATGATGAAATCCAATGCACCAAAATCATCTGCCTTTCTGTGTACAGACTGAATGGATGCAATGGTTAATGGCTTGATCTCTTTCTTTTTCATCTTGGCCGAATAGACACCAATATTGCTTACAGGAAGATTAGTGCTTGCCGAAATCTTGGAACAAGTCTTATGAGACTGTTCCAAAAGTTCCTTTACATGGCTTATCAGCATTCCACGGCAGTTTGGGTTACTGGAAAAAGACCTTCTGATTATCTCAGCCATCACCATGGTCTTGCCACCTCCAGTTGGAATGACAACGACTGATGATTGTCCCGGACAATCAGTGTTAAACTTAAAAACCGAATCGACTGCATCCTGCTGGTATTTGCGTAGGTTCACTATCTTCCCCTTAATTTTTCAAACCCAAGGACATTATTGGTGTCTCCAAAATTGTCCTTAGTCTCACCGATCTCAACTAAAAACGGTTTTTCGTAAAGCAATTGCAAGCTAGTCTTAGTCACATCCTCTATGCCACAGCAGGACAAAAGCTTTGTCAGTTTTCTTCTGGAGTCCTGACGGAATCTCTGATCTTTGGCATAGATGTGAAAATTGACGCTGACCACTTTCCCCTGTTGGCTGCCCTGCAAAATCTGTATCTCGCAGGATACATATTCGTTGCCAGCTTTTGAGGTAACCAACTCAGCCCTCGACACATGGGCTGAGTAGGTTCCTGAAGGAATTGGTTGTATATCACTTGGATCATATAACAAATCATCATTAGACATTATGCGTCTCCAAACATAGACTTGGTATTATCTACAGGCTTCCTGCGTTTGATTGGTGGCACTGCTGGGCGTATCCTATTTTGATCCACTTTCAGTACAGGATCAGTGGTGACTGATCTCAGTATGCGAATGCCGTTTGCTTCTTCTATGATTATCCTCGATGGCGTTTTAGCTGTCCACAGAGCTATATCCAGCCCGTCTGCTGCACATTCTGGGTAATCAGTGCCAAAGGCATTTTTCCACGATTCTTTGTTCGACCAAGTGGGTGGGAAATGAAACTTTTCCACCACTGGTTCTGAATCAGTAGTCCAGTGCCTTGCCACTAATTCATCTTTTTCCTGAGTCCAATCGGTGTCCACAACCGCACAGATTCTTGTTTTCCAGAAACCCCTTGATTCGATCTTTTCAGAGAATGTTCCAAATACTTCTCTGGCAATTTTCCTGAACTGAACTAAATCCAAAATAGCATCCTGCTTCATGACTACCACTCCATTCGGTATTTGATGTTTAGATCAACTTTCTCTATGACTGGAGAGCCATTCAACGCTGTTGTTGATGCTCCTGTTTCTAGAGAATTTCTTGTGGCCTGACATCCGGTCAAGCCACAAGCGAAGACAAGGTTTAACACAATCCATCGCATAGGTCACCTCCGGAATTATCATCGACAATTTCCGTAGGCAACTTTACTACAATGGAAGGAATCTTTTAATATTGTCGTAGGTGTTATCGTTTCTGGTGCTATGGGTGATCTCCATGCGACACGACTGGCCTTTGACCGAATCTGGGGTCATCCTTTCCAGACCAAGGGCTTTGTCCAGAGTGGCAATGATTCCAAGATGCCACTTCCACAACTTTTCGTTTGGATGCCCATTGTTCTTATAAAGGTTAATCCATTTCTTTCTGCCTTCAAATTCACCCTCACAAACAGTGGCCTCGATGGTTATCCACTTCTTGCCATCCTTGTCGTTGGTTGAACAGCCAGTGATGGTAATCGGATAAATACCTTCAGGGAAAAGCCTGTCGTGTTCCAGAACCTTAGCATCTTCCTTTGTGAAAAATTCGTCACTCATGGTTACTTACTCGCTTTCTGTGAAAAAATTTCATTAACTTTAGAAACAAAATTGTCAACATTCATCACGCCACTTAAGCCGGGAATCCTGCTCTTTGCAGTCAGTCCTGACCTCGGAGTAACCGTGATAGTTCTCCGTACCTCATTGCCCTCCTTTTTAATTACTGGCTTACCATCGTCTGATACCATCAGATCAATTTCAATGAACCCTACGAGGTCTGCCCAACTCGTTACCCACTCTGCCATGGCTTTATCGGCACGAACCACAAAAGAAGCATACTCTCCTCTAGTAGGATCATTCACCGACTTCACCGCACTATGGCAAAGAAACCAAACACCAAGGTCTTTCTTCGACAGCAGATTGTTCATGAGCAATGACATCTGTGTCACCGATTCAACCAATCCTTTTCCATAACCTCCACAAGCCAATACGATACTACTTGATCCAGATTGTGAACAAATATGCTGATGAAGCAATCGTTCCAAGGCGGTCAAAGAATCGATGGCAATATGATGGTAAGGAAATGATTCCGAACCAATCGTTTCCTTTGCTATCTCCTTGATCAGAGTAACAAACTCTGACCAAGAAGAAATCTTTACGCTATCTACATCCAATCCTGCAATACCATCTTCGACATTTATGAACAGAACCTTTTGCAGTTTTGATGCTAACGTACTTTTTCCAGAACCTTCCGCACCGAAAATAACCGCCTTTGGTTTGTTCACTGAACTGAATCCCTGTGGTTTCTCAATTTTCATTCCTGCTCCTCCGCTTCAAAAGTTATTGTTAATTCCATTGCCTGTGAATGCGTCCATACCCTGTAAATACTCACATCCACGACATTACCCATGATGGTCTTCAAGCCGTATTTGATGATGTTCTGAAACAGTTCTTTAGGCATATCGTGAACCGTTTCCACAAGAATAGATTTTAGGGTTAATGAATCAAACTCGGACTCAACCTTAACCCTGAACACATCGTCATACGGCCCAGTGATTTCAATTACTCTTTTGGGGTACGAACCAAGTGACCATCCCATTCCATCGCATACCGCACGATGGACAATGCATTGGGGAATCTCCAGATTGGCTTTAAACAATTCGCCAGACTTTACGAATCCCAATCCTGAAACTTCTTCTGAACCATTCTCTAGTTCTTCCTGATTCATCGGGCTTAACCTTTCTGTTGGAAAATTGAACATATCCTTTCTTATCCTTCCTTGAAAAAAAAACATGAGGGTGGCAGCAATTCCCACTCTGCTAATTGTGCTGCTATGGCAACGAGCCATTGGATGCACCCTCATGTCTGTTCCATCAAATTTCATCCATGTCATCTTCATCTTCATCTTCGTCCGGATCAGGAATTATTTCCCGATTGTTAACACGATCCCTGATGTTCTTGTTTTTATCGTGTGGATGAATCGGAATACTAAAATCACCTTGAATGTGCAACGGCAGATTGAAACTCAATCTTGCTATCATCCATTGGATTTTTTCTTCTGACCCGGGCTGATAGGGGCATGGATGTAAGACTTGATCCAGCGAGAGGCCCCTAGTTTTAATTCCTTTCTTAGCTCCCATCCCTCACTCCTTTGAGAATGTTACGCTTGCCAATTTATTTTGTCAAACCTAGTTTCAGAAAAAATCCGAAAAAATTGGCATATAATTTTTTACACGCTATAATCATAACATTGGCAACCACTTACGAAAGGAGAAAAAATGCCAAAAAAACATGGCTCAAGGAAAGATCGCCAGAAATTGACGGTGGTTTTCCGGCCAAATAGTGATCTGAAAGAAAAGTTGAACAACCTTGCATTGTCCCAGAACAGGACAATGAATGGTCAGGTGTTGGAGATTCTGGAAAACTTTTTTAAGAAAGAGGCAAAGTGATGATTCCTGTCGAGTATCTTTCGCATTCAAGGATCGAGTTGTATCGCAAAAATCCGGTGTTCTATAAGAAGCAATACATAGACAAGGTAGTCAACCGAGAGAGTACTCCAGCGATGGCATTGGGTTCTCTGGTTCACGCCATGATCTTGGAACCCGAATCTGTCGAAGAAAATTTCAAACTGTCGCCCACAGTTGACAAAAGAACGAAGGCTGGAAAGGAAGAATGGGATCAGTTTTTGAAAAGCATAGGCGATGCCGTTGTCATCACCAGAGATGATGTTGCTATGGCTAACCGAATGATCAGTGCGATTCAGGAAAACTCTGCCACTAGTTATTACCTTGCCAACAAAAACTCCATCATGGAAGAAGAGGTTTTTAAACCCATGATGATTGATGGAAATCCAATTCCGTGCAAAATTATCCCTGACATCTATAGCAAGGAAGATGGGTTCTTGGTTGACATCAAGACGGTGAGTTCCTTCGACCCATTTGATTGGGCTAAAGAGGCTCACTTCTCTGGATATCTCAGGCAATTGGCATTCTATCGTTTGTTTCTTCGCTACCATTCAATTCACATTCATAGCTGTGTTCACATTGTTGTGGATAAGGGTGAATTTCCTACGGCGATGGTAGTTGAATTTGAAAGCAGTGATATTGATCGGGCTGAGAATCAGGTTTACGAAACGGTTCGCAAGCTTCTGATGTCTCATGAGACTGGTTCGTTCCTGCCTCATCACTATGGCCTTGTTCCTAAGGTGACTGTTCCAACTTGGGCATGGAGGTAATCATGTCTATAAACAGCCAGAGAAATATTATTTTCTCCATTCCACCGAGCGTCAACGCCTGTTGGCGTTCGGTGAAAGGAAGGACGATTCTTTCGAAGGAATATCGAAAGTGGAAGGCAGACAATCTTCATGGGCCAAAGTACGGTGACAGGATCACTATGGTGACTAAACCGTGCGATGTAATCATAAACATTCACCAAGGGCATAACTGGAGGAAGTGCGACATAGATAATCGAATCAAGCCGGTTCTGGATCAATTAAAGTACTGCGGGTATATAGCCGATGACAATTCAGACTATATTCGCTCTGTATGTATTCGCCTGTCTTTACCTGCTGGTGAAGGAATGGAAACCTATGTGTCTATTGATCTCGTACCATCTCAGGAGAATTGATAATATGTCTTTATGGAGGCTGCACCCAGAGGACGGGACAATGCGAAGGATCGCTAAAGAAACGGCAATTCAAACCGCAGTTCGAAGAGCTTGTCTTATCACTAGAGAATTCACTGGGCTTGAAGTGATGCCAGAGGAAATGTCTTGTACCTGTGTTGAAACTCTTGCCATACTGGGTAGAATATGGGAACAGGAAGGATTGTCTAAAAGAAAGCCCGACAGTGTTGTGAACTTCGCGTCCTGTATGGCTGTCATGGAATGGTGTCATTCCGTAAAGAAGGCACAGAATAAGCCCTATAGTCTTGATAGTCGAAAGATTTCGGACAATTTGGATTTTGTTGCCAAAACCATGGACGATCTATTTCCCGGCATCATGAGTGCTAAGAATGCAGATCAGTGCATTTATGATGGTATCTGTGCTACTGCTGATGGTTGCGAGAAGAACGGTTGGCAGTGGACAAAGAAGCTTAATGAGCAGATGGTCTGCTTAATGAGCTTATATCCGATATTGAGGGCATTTGGGAAGGTGTCCATCAAGATGGATGAAATTTGCAAGGATTTTTTGGAAAAACGAGAAAGGAACAAAGAAGATGGCAGTCAAGATTAACGACAAAGTTTATGTAACTAGTGCGGAAGCATCCAGAATCATGAATGCGGATAAGTCCCTGTTTTCCTATTGGTTGTACCATGGGGAATTCAGTGGCATCATTGACTTGAATGATGCAGAAATCATTAGAGGTTGTGATGGCGTTGAAGAAGAAATGATAACGAGGCTTAAGGAAGCTAAGGAAAAAAACAAAAAGAATTTTTTCCTGATTCCCCTTGATGAGATCATTCACAAATGCCGTAGACTTGAAAGGAAGCGGGAGATCATCAGGTCAGGAAGAAAAAGAACTAATCCAGTGGAGATGAATAATGAGTAAAAGCATGGATGACTTTTTTAAAAGGTGCAAGGAATTGATCGATCAAAGACAAATTGATTATGCACAGCCTGAAATAAACCTGAGCAGGATTGCAAAGTCTTGGAGCGAATACCTTGGGTTTTTTGTAAGCCCTTATGATGTCTGCGTGATGATGACGATGCTGAAGCTATCAAGGCTTTGCAACGGATATCATCAGGATAGTCTTGAGGATGCTGCCTGTTACATGGCATTAGCATCGAAGCTTTCTGAAACAAGAATCGAGGATTAGGATGGAAGAAAAAGAAAGTGTATCCGATAGGATACTACAGTTCTTGGTTGTTTTTCCGATTGTTGTTTCAACCATTTGTCTACTGTGGTGGGGTACTTTTTGGATTGTTCGTACCATGATTGTGTGGATGAAGGAGTTTTAAATGAGCATTCGTGACGATATTATTGAAGTTGTAGAAGCTAATGGAGATGATGAAATTTTGTTCTTAGATGGATTGGATGATGCGATTGCTGGTGTGACAGGTGCGAACGGAGTTCTTATTGTCATTTACAAGGTCACTTCAATAATAAAGATTCTTATGAACCGTGACGAAATGAGCTACGAGGATGCTTGGGAATACTTTAAGCACAACATAGGTTGTGCTTATCTCGGTGAAAAGACTCCTCTTTTCATGGAAGATTTTCAGGATTGACGGAAATAATTTTACATGGAATTTTAATGGAGGTTTAAAATGCCGAATTGGAAAGAAGAATGGAAAGATATGCCAGAGTTTGTTCAGGAAAAAAAAGAATGCCACGCAAAGATAATTTTTAGATTTGAAAACGATGAAGACCTACAAGAATTTGCAAAACTTATAGGTCAAAAACTTACAAATAAAACTAAAAGTGCTTGGTATCCATTCAAACCACATAGAAGCCCTTTGAATCAGAAATGGATTAACGAATGAACTCAAAATACCCTATATACATAGTGTCCAAGGGTAGGTGGAAAAGCAGACTTACATCCAAAGCTTTGGAGTTTATGAATGTTGATTACAAAATAATTATTGAGGAATCCGAATTTGAAAACTATGCAAAAGAAATTGACTTAAAAAAAATATTGATTTTGCCCAAAAAATATCAAGACGAATATGACACTTGTGATAATTTAGGTTATACAAAAAGCAAAGGCCCGGGGGCTGCAAGAAATTTTGCTTGGGATCATTCGATAGATTGTGGTCACAAATGGCACTGGGTCATGGATGATAATATTGATGCATTTCACAGGCTTAACAGGAATGTAAAAGCAGAGGTTACCTCTGGAACTATATTCAGATGCATGGAGGATTTCGTTGAACGATATGAAAATATTGCTATAGCTGGGCCTAATTATTATTCGTTCTGTAAGTCGACTGACGCTGTGCCAGCGTTTGTTACTAACACCAGAATCTATAGCTGTTTATTAATCAGAAACGATATCCAATACAGATGGAGAGGAAGATACAACGAAGACACAGATTTATCATTAAGGGTTTTAAAAGACAAATGGTGTACTTTGCAATTTAATGCGTTTCTATGTGGTAAGGTTACGACTCAAAGAATGAGCGGAGGTAATACTGAAGTCTTTTATAAAAACGAAGGCACTTTGCCGAAAAGCCAAATGCTTGTCGAGATGCATCCAGATGTAACCAAATTGGTTTGGAAATTTAATCGTTGGCATCACCATGTAAATTACAAAATTTTTGCATCCAATAAATTAAAAAGAAAAGATGGGTTGATTATCAAAGATGTCGTTAACAATTATGGGATGAGATTATTAACTACAAAAAAAATAAATCAGGATTGTCTGAAATAATTTTGTTACTATAACGAATAATACAATGAAGGTCAGGCAGCTTGTCGCTGATGATTTTCATGTTTATATTGCGATTGCACCCAGCTTAAATTACTTAACCTTAATCCTTCGGTTATGTTCGATACGCTGGGTGTTTTCGTTTCTATTTGTTTTCCATGGTATTTTTTACTACATCCAAAACTTTTTCAATGTCTCGAAAAAGTGGGTCTAGCTTGAAAACATCAAACACTTCAGATCGTATACAGGTTCCGTGCTTGGTGACGATGTCCGTCAAGAACCCCTCCCAGTTGCGTTTACATTTCCAGTGCCGTAATAGTTTGGCGGTGGGTGCTGCACATTGATGGGAAGATAGTCTGGTCGAAACATTATTGGTGAAACCAATTTTAATTCGTGTTTTGGAAAATTCGGGGACTAGGAGAATTACATAAAAGAAACCGATCTCTCCGGAGTCCTGTGTGCGTTTCGCCAATAGTTTTTTCTTGTCCGACTGATTTGGCAACAGATTGTTTTTTATCCAGTCAATCTGCTGCTGTGTAATTACGGATGCCAAATGTCCGGTATGTGTCCGGATTTTTTCCACCTCTTGCACCTTGCAAAGCTCCGAGACATACCTGCGGACGGTGGTATAACCTACGCCGAGTTGCTCACCCGCTTGAAAGAGATTGAACTTTTTTTCGCTCATTGAACAGTCCATTGCGTCAATGAAAAAGGGGGTCGATTAATTTCGGCCCCCATATGGTTTCCACAATGGTATCAAAGAACGGGTGTTATTGTAAACGGGAAAGAAACTTGGATATGTCTGCCATTTCTTCCACTAGCTCATCATCATGCTCCATTCTGTCAGAAAGTTTCTCGGCACAATCGAGACAAATATAATCCCATCTTGTCCATATGCAGGAGTAATTATCCTCAAGAAGTTGGTTGCCATAGGCTAGGGAACTCATGGTGCATTCCGCGTCACAGTAGTCACAAAATATTTTTTCATTAGGTTCTGATTCAGTTATAAGCTTTTTCTTGTCGCTCATGTTGACATTCCTTTCTTGGTGAATAGGGTCTTATTCGGTTTCCATCCAGTCATGGGATACTATCTGATATCGTTTTCTGATACTACGCATGGTGTAAGGTCTAGGTTTGCCCCAGGAATCTTCCTTGATCTTATGTCGCCAAAACTGGTCGATTGCATCCTTGGTGTTCGTTGCGAAGACAACAATTTTCCATGGCTCATTGCTTGGATTGTCTGCCGTAAAATACCTTACCTCATACCTACGCATCTTTTCTGGGGCCATGCTTGGCGTATCCTTCCTTGGAAAATAGGGTCTAACTGTAAGGAATAATTGTAAACATTCCTTACAATAGTCTAAGAAAAAACATGGTCTATACTCCGTGCTATTATTCCACGACTGTTGATCTCAACTGGGTCTATAGGCTTTACATTCGTCATAGGATATCCCCATTTACCTTTGCTGGCTGTATGCCCATTACTTGATATGTAGTAAGGGGACTCCTTGCCAACTAAATGTCGATGGTAATCCAAATCGAAATCAAGCTCCGAACCATAGAACACTGGTTCACCAATGGTACAGGTTCCAACTAAAGTGGCCTTTCCTTTACCAGTCCTTACGATGCCAACAGTGGTTCCGATATAGGGGTCTAGGCTTCTGGTGTTACGGGTCTCAATGGTCTTTGAACCATTAAGAATTTGTTCGGTAAAGCATTGATGCTTATCGTTAATGTTTACACCCATCATGTTACACCAACCCTTCTATGTACCAAGCGATGATGTCATCATTGCTTGAGTCCATCAGGCACTGGGACAGTTCCCCGACATACATGACATTGGTTTCCACACCATGCCTTATGTACACGCCACAGAATTCATCTATGACAAGGGAACGACCCTTGGGCATCTTCACGATTCGGGAAATCTCATTGCCGTTTCCAAGCTTGCCTTTTTTGTATGTTTCCATTTTCCATTAGTCCTTTCCAAATAGGGGTCTGTAAATTAACCATATACAACTTCGCCCAGGATGGCAATTTGAACGAAGGCATCAAAGTCCGTGGCATCAGCCTGGCACAACCAATCTTCCATGCTGTCTTCATCTGTCCACATATTCTCACAGAATTGGGTACATCCTCTTGGCCATTTCGATTTCGCTACAGGGATTGCAGCCAAAAGCTTTTCCCTGTTTAGTTCATGGTGTTCTACTTTTCCATCATCATGATATTCTCTGAAGGTAAAAAGCATCTCATCGTATTTCCACCTGATGCACAGTAAATATCCGGCAGCTTCTGGGAAATTGCCCATGATACCTTGGATAAATTGTTCTTCAATTTCTTCTTTATTTTCCATGGCTTCCTTAAGCTTATCGGTCAACCATTGGTTACCTAAAAATTCGATGTCTCCCCAGTAGTTCCAGCGTCCTTCGCATTTGCAAAGAATGACTTTGTCTTCTCTTTTCAAAGTGTAAATCAATCCGCCTACATTAACCTTAAATTCATTGCTCATTTTTCTTCTCCTGATTGTTGGTTGTGGTTGTTCAAAATAGGGGTCTAATTACGATTAGCAAGGTGAAGGTCTACTTCACCTGTTTGGCACCAATGGCGAAGGATTTCGATGCCTGCAATGCATTCAATGGCATCGTATATCTTTCCAAAGAATCCTGCCCTTTGGTTAGCATCCATTGGTATTGTCCATTCTGTTTTGTAATCGCTATCTGCTGCATTGGCCATGGCCAACATTGTAAACAAGTTAATGATGGTGTTTTCATAGTTCATGGTAGTCAATCCTTCTTTTATGCCACCTGTTTTTTATGCCCTGCTTTTACCCGGTGGCTTAAGCAAAAACAGGGTCTTGAAAAACAGGATTTTATCTTTTGCTGTAACCTTGAATATACCAGTCAGCAGTCTCGAAACCGCTTGGGTCATGTGGCAAAGTTAGATTGTTTTCAACGGCAATCTTTGCAGCCTTGACAAGCTTCTTTGCAGCGTTCTTTGACAAGGCATGACACATGGTGAATGTGTTGGAAACGCTATCAAACAATCTAATCTGATAGCCTCCACAGTATTCACAATCACATTTACCATCGTAGGTAAGACAGGCTAGGATATCCTCCACCCCATGTCCAGTAAAGCCTTTGGCCCTGATTCGAAAATAAAGATCATTCATGGTAGTCAATCCTTCTTTTAGTGATGTTATGGGGCCCATTTTTTAGGCCTATTTTCCGGGGCCCCAATGCCGGAAATAGGGGTTAGATGTTTACTGGTTCTTCTTCGCCATGTCTTCAACTTCGTTAACCCAATCCCATGCACTAAGGCCGTTGAAGGTATAGGTGTTTAGGGATTGGGATTGCCACATATTGGAATTGCCACCCGTAACATACCAACACTTGGCGTTCTTCCAAACATCGTAAGGTAATCCTCGTTTTTTCAATTCCGATCGTACCATTCTTGGGGTTGTTTTCATTACTATTATTCCTTCACTAGTGGGGTTAGATGTTAGGTGCTATGGTTTAATGAATTCCGATTGCTATGGGAATTCCGCGGAATTTATCCGACCCGCAGGCATGGTCGCCGTTGGAGCAGGAACCGCATAAGCCGGGACAGGAAAACACTTTCCTGCCAGTGGTATCAAATCCGGATTGCCTAGTCTCAGAATGATATTCGGGCAATGCGAATCTTTTGTTCGATTTGTCCTTTACCTTTGCCAAGGGTACGGCGATGAATTCACCACGAACCATGGGCAAAGATAACATCGTTTCCTTGCTGGTTTCCCGTACCCTACCGCCACCAGAGATATTGAGAATGTAGTTGCTAGGCACTGAAACAAGTTGAGAAGCTTTATGGATTTCATCCCATGATTTCGAATAACCATATACCTTGATGGATGGACGATTCGCTATTAGATCGAACCAAAAAATGACATCGCTAATTGATGAAAAGTCCCCGTCCACATATAGACGCAACTTGCTAACGCTGGAAGGTATAGCTTCAAATGCCTTAACGATTAAATCAGGAAGGTATTTCATAAAAATGCTATTTTGCAACTGGCGGAAAAACGCTGCGGGGTATCGCCAGCTTTTAACGCTGTAGCACCATGTTTCACAAGGCCCACGGCCGGGGCAAGAGAATATAGCTATGGTGCTAAAAGATGCGAATGGCAACTTGCTATTGCCTTTCAGGGTTATGATCTCAAAAGGCACTTTGTGGCCATTATTGGGGCCATCAAGGAAGCTTAATAGCTTCAATGAATACCGTTTCCAATCCCTTCCATCGGCTTTATTTTCGCAAAAATCCCGCAATAACTCAACCACTTCCACTATGGAAGTTGTTGACATGATGGATGAGGCGAGATTCTTTAAAGTTGCTACTTTCATTACTATTACTCCACTAAGTTGATAAAAAACAAGCCACACGCTACTATCTTATCGACTAAGTAGTGATTGTTTCAATATGAGTTGATAAAGAATTTTTGGCAAAATGGTTGTAAGTATATGGTACATAAGGGTTTAAAATTTTAAAAAAAAATAAATTACCAACTTAAGTTTAAAATGAATGCTAGAGAAGTTAATGGTTGTTTTGAATGTATCAACTTATGTTTCAGAAAATGCAACTCATACCATTATATATTGTACTCAAGTGTACACTATATGTAGTGTACAAAGTAGAATTTAAGTTGAATTGGATTGTACCTGAATTTAATGTTCACTATGTTTATAAACAATTGTTTTTCTTAAAATTGCGAATCGCTTTAAATCGACTATTTCAGGTGGAGACGGGCTTTGTATCAACTTGAGTTGAAAACGCCTGTAATCAAGTTTAATGCGATTTAAACCTATATCGTTTTTTGCGTTTTTTGCGTTAACCTAGATAATATGGGTAAAATGTATGGATTGTATTGTTAAACTTGAATTGATAAAAAATACGATAAGCAAAATAGTGAAAAAACAGTACTGCTTAGGGTATCTCCCATGGTATGTCATGTTAAGATAGGTAAGTATGGTAAGGTGGGTGGGGTGGGGGGTATAGGTAGCCTAGGTAGCCTAGGGGCTCTCATAAAGCTCTCATACTCTCTCTCTCTCTCTCTCTCTCTTTATATATAATTACACTTATTCAATTTTCTATCAACTTAAGTTTAGTAATCAATTCATATCGTTAAATCATTTAATTAA